>Ga0181533_1000985_pt1 | contig 37860 bp, 33 predicted proteins | sample PEATcosm2014_Bin_45_FD_119772 | JGI IMG/M metagenome (GOLD analysis project Ga0181533, IMG submission 119772) | Peatland microbial communities from MTU Mesocosm Facility, Houghton, MI, USA - PEATcosm2014_Bin11_60_metaG | ecosystem: Environmental > Terrestrial > Soil > Wetlands > Peat | place...
ATGTACGCCAAGATCGATTGGACGGGGTCTTCGATCTGATTGTTGCCACCGGCGTGCTGGAGTACATCTCGCGCCCATCCGTGCTGAAGAATGCCCGCGAGAGAATTACAAGCGCACTCCGTCCGGGCGGGTATCTTCTTCTGGGCAACACGATTACTGAACGTGGAATTGAGCACACCTGGATTGGCAAGAAACTGATTCGGGGGGCACTGATCAACGATTACTTTGCAGACGACGCTCGCTATGAGACCATTGCAACTTCGATCGATGAGTGTGTTTGCCTATTCGCGCATATTCTACTGCAAAGGCGCCGGGGCTAGATATGCAGGTTTCCGTGATTGTCGCGACGTATAACCGTCGCGAACTTCTAGCGCGCACACTCCCGGCATTGCTGACGCAGCAGTTCCCGGTCGAAGAATACGAGGTCATTGTCGTGATTGACGGTTCAACCGACGGCACCTCGCAGTTCCTTTGCAGCTTGAGCGGCTACAACAATCTGCATGTAATCGAACAGGCAAATCGAGGGCAGGCAGCAGCGATCAACGCTGGGCTTAGTGTCGCCTCAGGCGAACTGGTGTTGTTTCTCGACGATGATATTCAATGCAGCGCCACGCTTGTTGCGGAGCACGCGAGGGCGCAACGCCGCGGAAACTGCTGTCTCGTGTTCGGGCCTGTAATGGTGTCGTCGGACGAAGTGGACCCTCTCGCCGCGGAGTGGACCAGATTCTCCTGCGACCGGTTCTTTGAGTCAGTGGCAGAGAAGTCCCCGGAGCAGGGCTGGTACGGATGCATGGCGTCGGCTAACTCATCCGCTCCTCGATCGGTGATCCTCTCGGTGGGCGGGATGGACGAATCGTTCAGTCGCGGGAACGATGTCGATCTCGGGTTCCGCCTGCGTAGAGCCGGCTTCAGCTTTTCTTACCTGCCGAGTGCTGTAACCTACCAGATTGTTCAGAAGACCAGCCGTGATGTGATCGAGGATGCGCGTGGCGATGGAATCGCAGGAATTCACCTATGCAGGAAATATCCGGAATTGCGTGCGACATCTCGCTTTGGGAAGTTATCGTCAAGGCCCTTATGGGAACGGCTGATTGTGCGGTTCGTGGCAACATCACCACTGTCGCTGGAACTCCTCTTACGACCGTGGATCCGGGTGTTAAAGAAACTATGGCATATTCCGATGTGCCGGCGATGGGCAATGCACCTTCTTTTGACGCAACATGGCATCGCGGCCTATCGAAGCGCTGCAAAAGAGGTGGGTTCATGGAAGCAACTGAAGTGGGAGTTTGGAAAGCGATTACCCATTTTGATGTATCACTGCATTGGGCCGCTTCGAGAGAGATTCGATCCATGGTTGACAATTTCACCTCAAATGTTTGAGCGCCATTTGCGGTGGCTTGCGAGGCATGGCTTTACAACCATCCATGTCTCCGAATGGATTGCTTATCAACGCGAAGGGAAGACTCTGCCGGATCGGCCCGTTCTGTTGACATTTGATGATGCTTACCAAGATACTGCTGAATTCGGTCTTCCCCTTCTGAAGAAATATGGCTTTACCGGTACCGTGTTTGTTGTCACCGACCAGATCGGTGGAACGAATGCGTGGGATCTTCATCTCGGTCTGTGTGAGATGCCGCTAATGAACGCAGATCAGATTCGCTATTGGGCACAATCTGGGATTGAGTTTGGCGCGCATACCAGGACCCATGCAGATCTCCGCACTTCTACGGCAGAACAGATCGTCGAGGAAATGAAGGGAAGCCGTGAGTGCCTAGAAAGGCTTTTGGGAGTGCCAGTCACGGCTCTGGCTTACCCATACGGGTATTACAACGACGCAGTGTCCGAAGCAGCGCGCATGTGTTTTGATGTGGCGCTGACCTGTGATCCCGGAATGAATAACCTCCTAACAGACATGGTGCGTCTGCGGCGCGCGAATGTCTATCCGCGCTACACATGGTTCGACATGCGGTCATCCGTTCTCTTCGGATTCAATCTCCTCGCAACCGCGCGGATTCATCTTGGAAGATTCGCACGGCGCGTTATTGAACGGCTTTCAAGGCTTTCCTCGTCCTGGTTGCGATGATTACGGGCCTCACTGACACCTGTGAGTCCAGCAACGGCAGCGGCGGCTGTCACGGATACTATCAATACCCGTGGTCCTCCCCAATCACCGAATTCTGCAACAACGGCACGAGCGCGTGCACGGCAAGCACAACGGAGACGACGGCGGGGATTGATTATATTTTCTTCAGCGTTGACAGGATGGCTACGGCGACCACGGGAGGGTGCGGAACATCAAGTACGGACAGCTGCATATTGGTCTACACGATCACCGATCCGACCGCTACTCTTTCAGCGACGCCGACCGGGAGCGCGGCGGTCACAACTGTTGGCAACCCCGGCTGCTGGTCTACAGGCGGGATCATTGTCGACAACAGCGTGCCGGCCGGGACTGGCACTGGTGAGATGAGTGGCGCGTCAGAGATCTATACGCTTAAGCTGAATGGCAATGGGGCCGGCGTGTATACGGGGGCGTACACCAGCAGTGGTTGCGGAACGGGTGATACTGCGACCCCTATCGCTTTGCAGGGCGCACAGTCTGCTCCGTAATGGGTCAGTGGAGGACGAGGCTCCAGGCGGATTTTGTCATAGAAGGGTCGCCGGAGCCTGAGATCGATGATTGAGCGCCAAGGCGCCGTCGCTCGCGTGAGTTGGAGTGGCGGCGCATGTGGTGGAGTTGAGGAGCAGAGCCGGTGTTGGATTGCAGGGCGCAACAGAAGTTCAGTTGCGCTACAGTGAGGTGAGAATGAAATCGGCGGAGCAAGGAAAACAATCAGGCCAAGGGGCAAATGGGGCGCGGGGCGTCAAGAGGCCGTATGTGAAGCCGGAGGTGCGGCACGAGAAGGTCTTTGAGACCATGGCTCTGTCGTGCGGCAAGATCGGGCCGACGCAGAGCGGCTGTCACGCTAACCATAGAACCTCATAGCGTAATCAACCATGATTCGCGAGGCGCACCTTGAGGCGGCATGCTGCGACCTGGTGGCCGAGGTGGTTCGCGGAGCGGGTTCCGCGAACTTGAAGGTCACAGGACTCAGCATGTTCCCTGCGATCTGGCCCGGCGACGTGCTCACAGTGCGGAGCCAATCCCCGGATCTGCTGGAGCCGGGCCAGATCATCCTTTACCGACGCAACGGAAAACTCACTGCGCACAGGGTCATTCGTGTTTCTGGCGACGAACTGATCACGCAGGGCGATTGCGTCCCCTCGTTCGACCAGCCCGTGCACGCGAGCGAAGTGGTCGGGCAAGTGGCCGGTATTTGCCGCAACAGCCGGATGGTCAAACTGCAACAATCGCTTGGGCAGCGTGCCGCTGCGTGGGTTCTGCGGCGTTCGGCGTGGTGCACTCGGATCCTGTTGCATCTGCACGCCGCGGTGCAGCGGTTTACGGCAGTTCCGGAGTAGTGATTTCCCAGCAAAACTGAGAATCTCCTGATTTTCTGTAGAGGCTAGTATTTCCAGCCAAGGCGAAGCAGAAGATGTCCAAATCGATGCAACTTCCCGGCAGCATGACAAGTCACAACGTGGTCATTGAGATCGGCGGCCTGCCGATCGAAGTGCAGACGGCCGACGCCGGTTTCGAGCGCCTTTTGCGAGGGCGCTACCGCGACTATGTGAAGCCTGGCGTCGCGCCGGAGTTTTCGCTCCGCGTGCAGCTCACTCCATCGGTGTCGAATGATCCCGACGTGGACGCGGAAGTTTGGCTGGAGGGCCGCGAGTGGAGGATGGAGCGCGGCGACTTCCGTGCCCGATGGAATCCCGCGGAGGGCCAGGGCGAGGTATTTCAGTCGGCGAATCCGTATTCTATCGATTCGGTGCTGCGCATTATTCACACGCTGATGCTGGCGCCGACGGGAGGGTTCCTGGTGCATGCCTCGAGCGCGGTGCGCAACGGAAAGGCGTTTTTGTTTTCCGGTGTTTCAGAGGCGGGGAAGACCACGATGGCCCGCCTGGCGCCGCCGGATGTGGCGCTGCTTACCGATGAGGCGTCGTATGTCCGTAAGGTGGATGGGCGGTACTTTGCCTATGGCACTCCCTTTGCCGGCGAGTTTGGAGAACCCGGCAAGAACATCTCGGCGCCGATTGCCGCGCTCTACCTGCTCAAGAAGGCGTCCGAAAACCGGCCCGGGAATAGGATTGACGAGATCGATCCGGCGGATGCGGTCCGGCGTCTGCTGCGTAACATACTCTTCTTCGCTCACGAGACGGAGAGCGTGCGCCAGGTTTTTGCGTCGGCCTGCTCGTTCGTGGTAGCCGTGCCGGTATATCAACTTTCTTTCTTCCCGGACCAGCGAGTTTGGGAACTGATTGGGTGACAAGTGGCGACAGAAGCGACCTATATCGCGCAAAGCCCTGACATCGCATCAAGCACGCTCGGCGATGACACGATGATCATGTCGACCCTGGATTCGACGTTATTCATCTTGAATTCCGTCGGTACGGTCATTTGGAAGGCCGCGGACGGAGCCACACCGCTTTCCCGGATTGTTCAGGAAAAGGTGTGTGCGGAGTTTGACGTAAGCGAGACCCAAGCGTTGGTGGACGCGAAAGAGTTTGTCGAGAAGCTCGCGCAACACGGGATCCTGCACGTTTCCGGCGAGCCGGTTCCGCGCAAGGAGATGGCATGAGTCTGCTCGAAGAGATGAACCGGAAGGCGACTGCCTTCGGCGTTCCTCTCAGTGTGCACCTGGATCTTACCTGGCGCTGCAACGAGCAGTGCGTCCATTGCTATCTCGATCACGACGGAAAAGGCGAGATGACCACCGCCGAGATCAAGGATGTGATCCGCCAAGTTGCGGAGTGCGGCACGTTCTTCTTGAGCATCAGTGGCGGGGAGCCGCTGTTGCGGCGGGACTGCTTTGAGATTCTGGAGTACGCGCGGGCGCTGCGATTGAATGTAAAACTAAAGACCAATGCCGTGATGATCGGCCCCGGGGAGGCCGCGCGCATCAGGCAGCTTGGCATTGAGCAGGTCCAGATCAGCGTGTATTCGCACCGCGCCGAAGTGCATGATGCCATTACCAAGTTGCCGGGATCGTTCCGCAGGACAATCGACGCAATTCGACACCTTAAGGAGAACGGGGTCAAAGTTTCGATCACCAATATCCTGATGAAACCCAATGCAGGGCACGGGAAAGCCGTGAAGCAATTGGCCGACGAGCTGGCCGTGGCTTTTCATATCGACCCGACCATCACCCCCAAGCTGAACGGCGATTGGTCGATTACAAGCCTGGGGATCTCCGGCAAAGAGTTGGAGGAGGTCTATCATACAGAGGAGTTTGTCGGGAATGTCGGCGAATTTTGCTCGCCGGTGTCGACCGTGGACGAAGATGTCTTGAAGGAGTACAGCTGCAGCGCCGGCCACACATTAGCCTATATTTCCCCGTTTGGTGATGTATTCCCCTGCGTTGGATTCCCCATGCTCTGCGGCAACTTGCGCAAGCAAAGTTTCAACGAAATCTGGCGGCATTCCGCGGCGCTTACTGAATTGCGCTCCGTTCATATGCGCGATCTGCCCGTCTGCTCACAATGCATCCATGTCGCGTACTGCTCCCGCTGCCCCGGTCTCGCATATATGGAGGGCGATCCTCGTGGGCCGTCCTCTCGAGACTGCGAGAAGTCGTACGCGCGGACCGGGGTCCCTGTCTTGATTCAATCGGCGACGGGGGATCGAGTTCCGCTTGATGCCCGCGGATCGGTCCGGATCACTGAGGTGCCTCGCGACCCATCGTAAATTAGACCGCAGTCAAATCCCTCGCTGTCATGCTGACCAGCCAGATTGCTCAATTCTTCCGCCAGTTGCCCGTAGATCGTCGCGCTCTTGTTCACGCGACCGTGCGCGCCGATATCATTCACGTGAAGGATAAGGGGCGAATCGTGGAGTCAGGGACGCACGCGCAACTCATAGCGCTAGGCGGAGCCTACGCGGCATCTTGGCTCGCACAAATGCAGGAGGTTGCCCATGCGTAAAGCCGACTGGCTACAGGGCACAAGTCCCGCATTTCGCCTGATGATCGCAACCTCCTGGCTGGCTCCGGACTCGTGGAAGGAGAATCAGGAAAAAGCGATCCGCGAAGCTGTAGCGGCTGGGCCGGACTGGGCGGAGTATCTCCGTTTAGTGAACCGGCATCAGATAACGGCGCTGAGTTGGGCCTCACTTAGCCGAGTTTCGGGAATCACACTACCGGAGCCAGTTAAACAGCAATTGCATAAGCTCGGCGATGCTTGCCGGATTCGTGCGATTGAGCATTGCCTGCTTTTGACCGATGTGCTGAAAGGGTTCAACCGCGCGAGCATTCCTGTAATGCCCTTGAAAGGTCCGGTTCTCTCCTTCACGCTCTACGGCGATGTTGGGCTTCGCCAATCATCGGATTTGGACGTGGCAGTGATGCAAGCGGATCTGAAAAGGGCACAAGCCTGCCTTGAGAGCATGGGCTGGCTGCTCGATCCCACGCTTTCTTCCATGAGCCCACGCCAATGGGACAGCTTCATGCGGAATGAGCATCATATTAACTTCGCGCACTCCCATACGGGCCGCAGTTTGGAACTTCATTGGCGTAATTACTGGGAAACTCCAGTCGCCACAAGCGCTTGGTGGAACAGAAGCATCCCGTCTGTGTGGCAGGGGTGCTCGATCCGCATCATGAGCCCCGGCGACCTGACGCTCTACCTCTGCAGACATGGAGGAAGAGATGTGTGGTCCCTCGCCAAGGGGCTAGGAGATTTAGCTCGTGCCCACTCGCTGGATCTCGTGGATTGGGAGGCGGCGTTAGATGAGGCCCGCAAATCGGATCAGGAAAACGTATTGCTTGCGGGACTATGTCTGCTGGATAAGATTTATCGACTTCAGATGCCTGAGCTGCCAGGGACTGAATGGCGGAGCCGGTCATCGCTGCTGACTGAGATCCCGCTTCAGCTTCTCACGAATTCTGAAGGGCCGCCAGTTGGCACCGGCCTGGCCTCGCTTCGCAACACGCTTCTCATGAGCCATTACGAGCGCCTGTTGTGCCCGCGAAAGACCTTAAATGATCGTTTGTCTGAGCTTTTTTACTGTCGTGAAGATTTCAGTGTGCTCCCTCTTCCAGACTCTCTCTTCTGGCTCTATAGACCCCTTCGTCCACTGCTGTGGGTCTGGCGATGGGTGCGACAGACCTGGCACGGAAAGCCGGATCATGACGCGATCTTGAACGTTCAGACGCGTGCGTAAGGCAGTTGCCCATGTAAAGTGAAACGGGCGTACTACGAGTAGGCAGGCCGCGTTTTCTCGAATCCGAAACCGGTAAGCGCAAACAAATCCAAAGGGCCACACTCATCACGGAAGCGATGGGTGTGGCCCCTTTTTTGTCCGGATCCTGCGAGGTTACATCATTGCAACCCTGCTTGCGTTGCCGACACCGCGCAGCCGCCAGTCCCGGAGTTGCCGCAAGACTGGTTAAGAAGCGTTGAGAAATAGATATTTGACGCCCCGGAAGCACCGTTGTCCACCACAATTCCGCTAGTGCCCCCGGCCTCTTGCAGGGTTCCATTGGGCGTAGCGCTGCTTGAGACCGCGCCGCTCGCGGGAGCGGTAAAGCCCATGATGCAGCCATTGCCAAGACTTGGATTTGGGCAGGGATTGGGTGTGAATTGGCTTCCAAACGCAAGCACGCTCAAGAAGAGGTAATCAGTGCCCTGGCTGGCCGTGCAAGCACTGCTCCCGTTGTTGCAAAACTCTGTGACCTGAAGCCCTGCCGCGTGGTAACCGTTGGTGTAGTTGGTGGCTACTTGCGGGCCCGCTGTGGCACCGCCCGCGGTCATCACATTGCTGGTGATCGTTATCGCGTACAGAGTGTTGTTTTGCCAGCCGGTGCCCCCGACAACATAAAGATGGCCGCTGGGTGAGCTACCCGACGTTAAGTACTGATTGTCGAAGGCGCCCGACATCAGAAACTCATAGCCCGCTCCCACCGTTGCCTCAGTGCCAGCGGCGCCGCTCGTGAAACTCACTGGAAATTGGAAGACGGCGGCGCATGGGCCGCTCAAACAATTGGTCGAGTTATCCGCTCCGACAAAGGCGTATACCTTGCCGGCGCTTGAGTCCACGATAGGGCTGTCGTAAATGCCAAGGTTGTAATCCAACTGCGCCGATTGCACGACTGCTCCTGAACTTGCGTTGATGGAGTAAAGGTACCCGCATTGGCCTTCAGCCGTCGTAATTCCCGGCTGGCAGTTCGAGGAGCCATTGGCCAAATAGTCGCCGACAAAAACATGGCCGCTTATCGAATCGTAGACCGGATTGCCGAGCGCCGCATCGGTGGAGATGTTGAGTGCAACTGGCCAGGGGCTCGTCGCCTCAGCAGGTGGGCTGGCCGAGAAAACATTTGTAAATTTGTGCACGCTTCCAGCGTCGTCGCCGACGTAAACCGTCCCAGTAGCGTAGTCGATGAAGGGCGAAGAGTAGGTGTCAGTAGGGCTTCCATGGAAGGAGATGCTGATCATGCACGGAGCGGTGCAATTCGGATAGGAGCTGTTGGAAGTTAACACTGTCGGGGCAGCGAGGGTCCCACTTGATGCTGCCCATTTCAAGACGACAAGGTCAGCATCGCCGGTTGCGTTGTCGGTCTGAACGAAGGCCACTTGTGTGCCATCAAGTGAGAGAGCGACCGAGGTAAGGGCGGTTCCGCCGGTGTCATAGGCCCAATAAACTGAAGGCCGGGAACTGCAGCCGCTATAGAGCTGATTGAAGGCAATGATGCTGGCCTGCGAAGACGAACCCGCCAAGCTCGTGTTGTACACAGCAAAGTCGGCGGTACAGCTCACAGATGTGCTGGCAAAGGTGGCGGGGAAGCTACCCAGGCCAGTCGTGGCGTCACTGCCCATGGTCTCGCTCCAATCCTTTCGGAAGCGGTTCCTCTTTCTTGCGTTCGGATTGACAGGAGGTTTGGGCAATTCAGGCCGCGATTCGGACTGCTGCGATGCAGGCGTTATCCGAGCGCGCGCCAGGCCGCGGGGCAGCCTGCCGCCGGGAAAATCCTCCTCGGTCGTGGGCGTTGCGGGATCCACGGCGCCCTCATCGCCGCCGGATTCCAGCACGGCCTCTCCATCCGCAGGTGAGGGCTGATCGACGGCCCCCAAGTGCGGCCCCGCTCCGCTGCGCCTCAGTTGTTGTATCGTGAAGCGCGGGTCATTCGTGATCTTCAACCAGCGGTCGTAAGCGTTCTTCTGAAGAGCCTCGTCGGCCGTGCCGGGATCGGAGAAGATCAGGTGATGGTGACTCCAATCCGAAGCGAAGCCGCCGCTGTGGCCAGCAGTCGCTTTCGCATTGGGCGCCGGCGCGCCAGTTGTTTGGGCTTCCTGTCCCCATATCGAAAGAGTGAAGCCCAGCATCGTCACCAATGCAGCAGACAGGATCAATTCCCGAGAAAGCAATACCCGCGAGTCTTTCATACGCTCGATCCTCGAATTCTCTTGTGGTCTCTCTGTCTTCGTCTCCCCGTCCCTCAGGGCCTCAGCGCTGTTTTTTGCCGCTGAACACTTACCCATCGCTGCTCAGCTCTAGCTTGTTCACCAAGCGGTGTTAAAGATCAGGTTGTAGGCATTGGGGGTGCCGATCCCGGTGGCGAAGTCCCAGCCGGGGGTAGCGTAGAATGCCGGCGCATATGTGGTTGGAGCGGTGGTAATGGAAACCTCTGCTGCGCAGGTCGCGCCCGATCCCCCTCCACCCGACAGCGTGCAACCGGAGCCGCCCGCGTACCCTGCACTGGATGCGGTAAAGGCAATGGAGGACACGTAGCCGGGGCCGGCGCCGATGGTGGTGATGGTCGGCACAATGTCACTGTACTGGTTGTTGTCAGCCACAAGCGCGAAGTTTCCCGCCGCTCCGGTGGTTTTCGCCGTTAAGGTCACGGTGCTTGTAGATTCGGTGGCCGTCACACTGCTGCTGGCTGTCTGGCCGCTGTAGACGCACCCCGTGATGGCACACTGGCTGGAGGTGGCGTTGATGACTGCCTCAAGATTCTTGGCCGTGTCAGTCCGGTTGGTCGAGGCCTTTCCCGATGTGTAGAGTTCGACCTGATTGACAGCCGTCGGTTTGCCTGTCACGAATGTGTAGGTCGTGCTGCCAACGGTCAACGTGGCGCCCGCCCAGTCTGTAGCCACAGTCCCCGTAATTACTACAGTGCCTGCCGTGGTTGTGCTGCCCGAATTAATGGTGGCCGTGCAGGTTCCGGCTTGCGTGCCGCCACCGTAGATGGTTGCTCCGGTTGGGGAAAGGTATTCTTCCAAAGTGGCCGGCGCGCCAAGCGTGCAAGTGGGTGCGCTGGTGTAGCCAGATCCGCCCTGGATCACTGAGACCGCAGAGAGCGACTCCGTGCTGAGCACGCCATTGGTGCCGGAGGGGATGTAGCAGGGCTTGTCCGTTCCATTTTGCAGGCAGTTTACATTAATGTCACCCTGCGTGATGTCATAGAAGGCACAGGCACTGGCTAAACCTCGGCGCGGCGGCTGGTTGATGGAATAGCAGGCGCTGTTACCGCTCGAGCCAAACTCGGCCTTGGCGATCTGATAGTAAATGGGGTTGGGATTGCCCGCCCTCATGTTCCACCTTTGGTTGACCAGCGCTTGCATGGCGGCCATCATCGGCGCCGAGAAAGACGTTCCGCCAAAGCCGCTCCACGTGGGGGTCGAAGCCAGAGGATTGGGCGGGTTAGTGCAGGCCGCAGCGCCGTCAGATGCATAGTTGGCGGTGTCGGACCAGCAAATGACGTAGAAATGCCCCCATGCCCCATTGCTGGCGAACAGCGAGACATCCGGCAGGTCGCGCACCCCGTCCGCCGGATTACCGAAGATCCCCGACTGCCATGACGGCTTGGCGTACCCGGCGCAGCCTGTCATGACGTATCCGCTTGTGCTGGCCCCGTTGGCGCAGCCACTGGGGCCGCCGCTGCCTCCGCTGACGGCGAGGTAAGCATCGTTGGTGGTGGCCGTCGAACTGTTGCAGAAACCGCTCGAGCCATAAGTAGCAGTGAACCCGTTGTAGTTGCTGATGAGCCAACTGGCGCATGAGTCATTCCACGGGATCTCGGGGATGTAGGACTTCGCGTTGCCGTCGGTGGTGGAGTTGGCGGAGTTCCAGTACGTGCTGACGGGGATACCGGTCTCTTTGGCGTTGTAGGTATCCTCAAAATCGGTACCGCCCACGGATACGTTGTATGGCGTGGATCCCCAGCCTGTGACCCCGACGCCGAAGTAGCCATAATCGTATCCAGAACTGCAACTGCTGGAGAGTTCGTCGCCCGAGGAGACGAAGACCGAAACCCCTGCCGCTGCGGCTGATTGGAATGCTGTGTAGAAAGCAGCGTTGCCCCCTTGTGTGCTTCCAGCCTCGCATTCGCCATAGCTCATGCTGATCACCGCGGGGGGACTGCCCGCGCTCACCAGGTTCTCCAGGGCAAGCAGGCCACCGAAGGTGCTAACGGGCGTTCCGTCATTGCATGAAGCCACCTGAATGGTCGCGCCCGGAGCTACCGCCATGGCGACTTCGACGTCGATGTTTGCCTCTCCCTCGTCCGCGTTGGGGCTAGTCGGGGCGGTGCAATTGTTGCCCGCGTTGGGGTGAGTGTTCGTCCAGCTCCCGCCGTACACCCCGAGGCCGAACGTCGTTTGGTATGTTGTCGGATCCGTGCTCCAGGGCACGGCATCCTCGACCACCACAATGGTCTGGCCTTGGCCGTAAATGCCCTGCCGGTAGACCGGGGCCAGGTTGTAGATGGTTTGTACGTCGGCGGGCACCACCAGGTTGTAGGTGCCGCCGCTTCCGCTCGTCACCTGGTATTGCGTCCGGGGCGTGAGATATGCGTGAGGCTTGAAGTCGTTCATGGAGACCACACCCAGCACGACAGGCGCCAGCGCTTCGGGAATCTGGGGGTCGCTCATGTTGGCGAAGTGCTGCTCATCGCCGACATCCAGGTGATGAATCTCCGTGTGGAAGGCCGCGCGAATCTGCCCCGCCGTGCCGGAGAAATCGATGAGCCGGCGGGTGGGATAGACGTACCCGACCGTGAAGCCGTGCGACTGCAGCCACCCCGTAACCGTGTCGAGGTCTTCCTGTGCCAGACCGTACTGCTGCCCCTGTTCGTCGGGCATCAGCCAATGATGGAAATTGGGAGAAGACTTGTCGGTAAGGGATTCGATGTATTGTTCGAATTCCTGCTCCAACTCGGGTGGGCGATTCAACAGAAGCAGCATATGCTCCATGGCAAAGTCGTCCGCTACACGGCCGCGATCGTTGTCGGCGTTGGCTTCGCGGCGCATGTTGCCCTTGAGCGGAATGAGGCGTCCCTCGTCAATCGGCTCGGTGATCAGAACACGTGCATGCGGAGCTTCTTGGGCGGCAGAGATGCGGCAGATCCCTTCCCAGGTGAAGGTTAGCCCGGCGATGGCAACAACACTGGCAATCAGTCCGAGTTTCCGGCTCATAGGGCTGCTCCTCTCGAAGAATTAGCTGGAATCCCCTACTTCAACTCGAAACCGCCAACATTGTACGTCTTTCTCGCACGTTGGTGACACTGGGGACGGTAATCGCAATCGCGGGGACTGCATGGATGTCGGCACATGGATGATGGAAGTCGAAAAACGCGGGTCAACGCCGACGCCCCTGATCCAGCACAAGTTCCAACGCCTTGATTGGCGTCGTCTTGCCGGCATTGTTCTCTCAGAGCAGGACATCGATGCCCGGGGCGAAATGCACTATTTCATGGGAAAAGCAACGAAAGTTTCGGATATGGATATCTGCAATGTGCATGACGCATACCCAATTCGCGGCTGGGTGCACGCCTCCCGGGCTACGGTCTACGAAGCCGAAGTTCGGAGGGACTTCACTCCTATATTGACCTCTGCTTTTTTGTGTTTCTGAGGGTTCGATTCTCGATTAAGGCGCTGAAGCCATCAGTGCCTTTAGAATCAATGGGTTACTATTCAGAATCTAACTGACGAGAATTCCTCCGACGGGCCCCCGCAGGGTTCGCAACTGCAAATGACCCAACCATCGCGCTCTTGACCTCTGCTTTTTTCTGATTCCGAGGGTTCGATTCTCGATTAAGGCGCTGAAGCCTCAAGATGGGTGCTCTTGTGCGATTCCCGAGCCATCAATGCGCTTTAGAATCAATGAGGTACGATTCAGACTCTAACTGACGAGAATGCCTCCGGAAGGGTCCTCCGTGGGGGTTCCCAATTGCAAATGACCCAATCCAACCATCGCACCCTTGACCTCTGCTTTCTCCCTCCGGCGAGGGTTCGATTAGGGTGCTGAAGCCTCAAAATGGGTGCTTTTGTGCGCTTTCTGAGCCATCAGCGCGCTTTAGAATCAATGAGTTACAGCCAATACTTTAACTGTCACGGCAGAGGTCGCGGGTTCGAGCCCCGTCGTCCCCGCCATCAACCAAGGAAATCCTTGGTTTACGGTAATCCCCAATAAAACACCAAATTCGGAGAGGGCTGAGGTTCAACGCCCTTTTTCGCTAAGCAGCATCGTCCGGAATGCGCTCGCCGTGCCCATGCTGTCAGCATCAGGCCGTAGATCGGGCCCACGCTCCGGCTGCCAAAATGGTCCGCGCAAAGATGGGCTGGCCATACGCAACGGCTCGCATTGCTGCCGCCTTCCCCTTTTGAGTAGCATCGAATGCGAGGGCGCGGACCGGCTCCGCGCCGCGAGGCAAGCGTCATGAAATTACGCATCAAAGGAGATTCGCTGCGGCTTCGCGTGGGCCCCTCGGAGGTGCAGCGGCTCATCGCCTCTGGCCGCGTCGAGGAAACCATTCACTTCGCGCCCGGCGTTCACCTTAGATACGCGATCGAGCATTCCGAGTCCGCGGCATGCATCGCCGTGTCTCACGCACTCGGTGAAGTAACGGTGATTGTGCCCACCAGCATTGCGCAGGCGTGGGCCAATGGCGACGACGTCGGCATCTATGCCTCTGTCCCCAACGGCTCCGGCTCCCTTTCGCTCGCCATCGAGAAGGACTTCGCCTGCCTCGACTCGAGCCACACCGGCAACCGCGACACTTACCCCAACCCCAAAGCCGCCTGCTAGCGTCCCGCCTCTGACGCTCGCATAAAAATGCCGTGTCATCCTGAGCGACCGAGCGCTTTCCCTGCGTGAAGTGCGGGGAAAGCGGGAGGGAGTCGAAGGACCTGCGGTTGCTTTTCGGCTAGATTTGGCTTCTGCTTGGCAGCACCGGAAGCAAAGCAAATGGGCCTCTGGCCAGCAGCGTACCCGCTCCGGGGCAATCCACTTCTACCGCACCACAACCCCGTCAAGCGCGCGGTCGATGCGTTCCAGCACTTCTGCGGGCAGAGTGACGCCCGCTGCGCGCACATTGTCGGCGATCTGCTCCGGGCGTGAGGCGCCGATGATCGCTGAAGCCACTTCGCTCCGCCGCAGCACCCACGCCAGCGCCATCTGCACCATGGACAATCCCAGCTCTGCCGCGATGGGCTTGAGTTGCGCGACAGCAGCGAGCAGGGAATCCGACCGGTAGTGCCGCCCGGCCGTCTCCATGAACTGATTCATCTCTTCGCTCGCGGCGCGAGTTCCCGGCGGAGGCGGTTCGCCCGGCGCGTATTTGCCCGTAAGCACGCCATGCGCGAGTGGCGAGAAGGCCAGGTTGCCGATTCCATGGCGCGCGCACGCCGGAAAGACGGCGGCCTCCGGCTTGCGCCACAACATGGAGTACTGCGGCTGGCTCGCAGAGAAGGGTACCAGTGCATGGGCGCCGGCCATCGCCGCTGCGGCATCGATCTGCTCCGCGGTCCACTCGCTGAAGCCGATGGCGCGCACCTTGCCCGCGCGTACCGCGCGGTCAAGCGCAAGCATGGTCTCCTCGAGCGGCGTCTCATTGTCAAAACGATGGCACTGATAGAGGTCGATCGCGTCCACGCCCAGCCGCTCGAGCGAGCGGTGCAGCTGCTTTTCGATCTGCGCGGCGGACAGTCCTCGATCCGGCTCGCCGCCCACCGGAAAATAAAGCTTGGTGGCGATCAAATAGCGGTCGCGCGGAGTACTTTTGAGCGCTTCGCCGAGCACGCGCTCCGCTTCGCCCGCGCCATATTGATTGGCCGTATCGAAAAGCGTAATGCCGTGGTCGAGCGCCGCATGGATGCAGCGGATCGCCTGCTCGCGCGCCACGCCGCCCGCCACCGTGAGCCACGTGCCGAAACTCAGCTCCGAAACTTCAAGCGGTCCGCCGCCCAAACGACGATATTGCATCAAATGTCACCCTTAGATGTCATGATTTGATATTATGCATCAAAATGACAAATCTTGCATTTCCAGGTCAATTGGTGCATCCTATCTAACATGAGTGCTTCGGTTGCACCATCCCGCCGTACGTCGCCGAACACGGCTAGGAAATCGCCCCCAATTGCTTCCGCAAGAGGACGTGTTCACCACAGAACCACGATCGCTTTGTCTCCAGCGGCCATCGCAGCCGTGGAGCGCTTTCAAAAAGCTACGGGGCTGTCGATGAGCGAAGCCGTGAATGAGCTGATCGAACGGGCCGATCCCAGGCCGCCTCGTATCAAATATGTCGATGGTTTTCCCACAGCCGATGTGCCGCTGACCGGCAAACGGATCACCACGGAAGATGTCTTGCGCGCGGAGGCCGAACCCTGGTGATCCGCTATCTGCTCGATACCAACGTTCTCATCGCCCTGCTCTGGCCGTGGCACACAGATCAGGCAAAGGCAAGGTCGTGGTTCAAGACGAGGGCTGCAAAATCGTTTGCAACCTGTTCACTCACACAGGCCGGCTTTCTCCGCATTACAAGCACGCCATCTCTCATTGGCGAACGATACACCCTCAATGAGGCTCGTTTGCTGCTGCGTGATTTCATCGAGCGGCCTGGTCACGCCTTCTGGCCTACTGAGATCGATTTCTTTGTGGCCTCGGCGCCTTTCGAGCGGCGCATGTACGGCCCCAAGCAGATTACGGACGCCTACCTGCTCGGTCTCGCCAAGCACCATGGCGGAAAGCTTGCGACGCTCGACAAGGCGTTGCCGAGTTTGGCTGGTCCGGAGCTCACCGGCTTGGTTGAATTGATTACGTAGCGACTTGCCCCACCGCCTGCACCGATCCCTTGCCGGCCAGCGCTTCCACGCGCTCCACCCAGCCGCGGTCGGCGGCCACGCTCATCCCTTCCGGCTCCAGAACCACGGCGTACTCGCCTTTTTTCTCGAGCTGCAGCATCACTTTGCCGGGGCCCGGCGCGGCGTCGGCGGCACTCTTGAGCGCGGCCAGCATCTCATCGGTGGCGCGGTCGATGTTGATGCGGATTCGTATGCCCGTGGGCAGCTTCACCTGCACCTCTTCGAGCGCCTGCAACTGGCTCACGGCGATCTTGGGCGCGGCGTCCTCATCGCCCATCAACATGCCGCGCACCAGCACCGGCACTTCCATCTTCAACTGTGCGGCGAGCCGCTCGTAATCGCGTGCAAAGCAGATCAGCTCCATCTTGCCGGTAGCGTCTTCGAGCGCGGCCTGTGCATACAGCCGTTGCTCGCGGCGGCTCTTCTGCACTCGCAATCCGTGAATGATTCCCGCCACCTGGATCTCGTCGGCCATGTCGGCTTGGCCGCCCCAGCGCCGTTCCGGCGGCTTGCGTTCGAGCGCTTCAGCGACCGTAATCACGCCCGTCAGGTTGCGCAACTTCTCCGCATACTTGTCCAGCGGATGGCCGGAGACAAAGAATCCCAGCACTTCCTTCTCGTTCGCGAGGCGCACGCTCTCCTCCCAATCGGGGGCCAGAGGCAGGGAGTCGGCTTCGCGAAGGCGCGCGGGCGTTTCGTCAAACAGCCCGAACAATCCGCTCTGCCCTTGTTCCGCGTCGCGTTGCGTCTTTTGTGCGCGCTCCATGGCCTTGTCGATGGCGTTGGTGAGCTGCCCGCGCGTGCCCAGCGAATCCAGTGCTCCCGCCTTGATCAGCGACTCGATTACGCGCTTGTTCATCACCCGCAGATCGACTTTTTCGCAGAACTCCCAGAAGTTTGTGAAGCGCCCGCCCACCTCCGCGCGCGCTTTCAAAATCGACTCGATGGCATTGCCGCCCACATTCTTCACCGCGGCCAGCCCGAAGCGAATCGCTGCGCCGTGCGGAGTGAACTGTGCGCCCGAGACCTGCACGTCCGGCGGCTCCACGGCGATGCCCATTTCGCGGCACTCGCCGATGTACTTCACCACGCTGTCGGGCTTCGAAGTCTCCGACGTAAGCAGCGCAGCCATGAATTCGACCGGATAGTGCGTCTTCAAATACGCCGTCTGGTAGGCCACCCACGCGTACGCAGCGGAGTGGGACTTATTGAATCCATACTCCGAGAACTTCGCCATTTGCTCAAACAACTCTTCCAGCGCCGCCTTCGGATGTCCCAGCTTCTCCGCGCCATTCATAAAGCGATCGCGCATCTCCGCCATCGCCTTCTGATCCTTCTTTCCCATGGCGCGGCGCAGCAGGTCCGCCTCGCCCAGGCTGAAGCTCGCCAGCACCTGCGCAATCCGCATCACCTGTTCCTGGTAAACCATCACGCCCAGCGAATCCTTCAGAATCCCCTCAAGCTCCGGCAGCAGAAACTCTACCTTGCGCCGCCCCCACTTGCGCTCGATAAAGTCATCAATCATGTTCATCGGTCCCGGGCGGAACAGGGCGTTCAATTGCGTCAGCTCTTCAACTGTGTCCGGTTTGTAGCGCCGCAAAATGTCGCGCATCCCCGGCGATTCAAACTGAAATACGCCCGAAGTCAGCGCGGTGTGAAAAACCCTCCTGAATGTCTCCGGGTCGTCGATCGGGATGGCTTCGATGTCGAGCTTTTCGCCGCGCACCGTTTCGATCAGGTGCACGGCATCATGAATGACCGTGAGAGTTGTCAGGCCCAGAAAATCCATCTTGAGCAGGCCCATCTTCTCTACGGCCTTCATATCGTATGCCGTTACGATTTCATCGTTCTTGGTGCGGTTCAGCGGCACCAGATCGATCAACGGCTGAGGCGCAATCACCACCGCCGACGCGTGCACGCCCGCGCCGCGCACCAGCCCTTCCAGCTTCTTTGCCGTGTCGATGAGCTCGCGGATCTGCTTGTCGCTGTCGTACACCTTGCGCAGATCGGGCACATCTTCGAGCGCCCTGTCGATCGTCATGCCCACCGTGGCCGGCACCAGCTTGGCGATACGGTCCACGTCGCCATACGGCATGTCGAGCGCGCGGCCGCAATCTTTGATCGATGCCTTGGCCGCCATGGTATTGAACGTGATAATCTGCGCTACCTGCTCGCGCCCGTATTTGCGTGTCACATAATCGATTACTTCGCCGCGCCGGTTCATGCAGAAGTCCACGTCGATATCCGGCATCGTCACGCGCTCCGGATTCAGGAACCGCTCAAAGAGAAGCACATTCTGCAGCGGGTCGATGTTGGTGATCTCCATGACGTACGCAACGAGCGATCCCGTCGCCGACCCGCGCCCCGGTCCCACGGGAATTCCGTTGTCGCGTGCGTACTTGATGAAATCCCACACGATCAGGAAGTAGCCGGAGTAACTCATCTGCTTGATCACATCGATTTCATAATTGAGCCGCGCTTCATACTCCTCCGGTGTCGACCTTCGCTGGCCTCTCAGCTCCAATTGGCGCACGGCCGTGTCCAGCCGTTTCTTCATTCCCGCGCGGCACACCTCTTCGAAGTAGCTGTCGACGGTGTGTCCCTGCGGCACCGCGAAATCCGGAAACGGATTCTCGACCTTCTGCAGTTTCAAATTGCAGCGCTCGGCAATCTCCATGGTCCGCTGGACTACCGCGGGCGCGTCCCTGAAGAGCGCCGCCATCTCGACCCCGCTCTTCACAAAAAACTGGTCGCTGTCGAACTTAAAGCGGTTGGCCTCGTGAATCTTCGCGCCGGTTTGCACGCACAGCATCACGTCGTGCGCGTGCGAGTCCTCGCCGCACAGGTAGTGCGAGTCGTTCGTGGCGACGAGCGGGATGCCCAGCTCGCTTTCCAGGCGAAACAGGTCGGCGCGTATTCTTTGCTCCGGTTCCAGCCCCTGGTCCTGAATCTCGAGAAAGAAATTTCCCTTGCCGAAGATGTCCTGGTACTGCTGCGCGATGCGAGCGGCCTCCGCATAGTCGCTTTTCTCGAGCGCCTCGCAGAGTTCGCCGCTGAGGCAGCCGGAGGTGCCGATCAATCCCTTGCAGTTCTCCGCGAGATACTTTTTGCTCACCCGCGGCTTGCGATAAAACCCGTTCAGGCTCGCCTCCGAAGTGAGCCGGATCAAATTCCGGTAGCCCTCCTCGTTTTCGGCCAGCACCAGCAGATGGTTGTACTGGTCGTTGGGCGTATCCGCGCGGTGATCCTCCGCCTTGCACACGTAAAGCTCGCAGCCCAGGATCGGTTTGATGCCTTTGGCCTTCGCCGCCTCAAAAAAATGCACCGCGCCGTAGATGTTGCCGTGGTCGGTCATGGCCACGGACTTCTGCCCCAGCGCCGCCACACGGTCCACGAGCTTGTACACGTCGCACGCGCCGTCGAGCAGAGAATACTCAGTGTGCAGATGGAGATGGGTGAATTCAGACATGGCTAGCTTGATTCTAGTCGGCGAGCAGCTTGCGCGCGTCCGCGCCCGGGAGCGCAAGCTTGAGGAAAAATCGCCCGAATCTCGCGCCCCCGGCCAATGCAGCGTAGATTTAAGGCGCGGAGAAACATCCACTTTTTCACTTGCGCCGATGAAGCAGCCAATATAAGGTGTCTGCCGGAGGGATTCCTCGATGAAAGTACGCTCGATCGTTTTTGGATCCATCATCTGCGCCGGACTGATTGCCGGCGGTTTCACCCTTGCCCAGCCCGCACGGAATGTGAATCCCGAGCGGCATCCCAACCTGGCCGCCGCCCAGCGCTTGACCGCCCAGGCGTACGACAAGATCATCGCTGCCCAGCAGGCCAACGAGTGGGATATGGATGGCCATGCCGCCAAGGCCAAAGATTTGCTGGATCAGGCGAACAGAGAACTTAAGGAAGCTGCCGAAGCGGCCAACCATCACCACCACTAGGCCGCTTCTGCTTCGCGTAGATCTTTGGGTGACCGGTTACTCGACCGCTTGACGGCCCAGCAGTTGCCGGCGTCTTCGCGCAGGAGTGTGCCCCGGCTCGTGGTAGGGCCCAATGGGCGACAACTCTGGCGTTCCCACTTGACGCAACTACGGCTTAGCCGTACTATTACGTCATGCGCTACGTCTGGGACCCGGCGAAAGATGCCCTCAACCAGCGCAAGCACAATTTGTCGCTCGCCGATGGAATTCCCGCCCTCGAAGACCCGGACCTCGTGAGCTGGATCGACGACCGCTTCGATTATGGGGAAGTGAGAATTGCCAATCTCGGCGTGGGCAAAAATGAACTGCTGTACGTAGTGACTACCGAGCCGGATGAAGAGACGTCACGAATCATCTCAGTCAGGAAGGCGGAGCCGCATGAAATCGAGCTCTATGGTTTCAGTCGTTCATAATCCTGGCGATCCGCCGATCAAGACGAATACGGATTGGGCAGCCGTCGCTGCGCTCACCCACGAGCAGGTTCACGCCGCGGCGCTTTCCGATCCTGATGCCCAGCCGCTGCCAGCCGGCACGGAAGAGGAGCTGGCAAAGCTCGGCCTCATCCGCATCCCAAATGTCAAACGTCTGCGCGAGAGCCTCGGCATGACGCAGGAGGCCTTCGCGGCGGCGTATCGCATTCCCGTGGGAACTCTTCGCGATTGGGAGCAGGGCCGCAAGCGTCCTGACGCGCCGGCGTGCGCCTATCTCACGATCATTGCCCGCGACCCCAAGGCAGTGGCGGATTTGCTGGGCGAAGCGGCCTGACGAGAATCGTCCGGCAGCGCCATTTCTCTCCTATCGCTTCAACTCGCCGGTTGGTATACTGAACGATGTGACCATAACTGTGCTCGATTCCATTCCCCATCACGGTTCCCACGGCGCTTCCCCCAGCCAGAAGAGGGTGTTGTTGCTCAAGCCACGCGGTTTTTGCGCCGGCGTGGTGCGCGCCATCGACATTGTGAAGATTGCGCTTGAAATCTTCGGCGCCCCCATCTACGTGCGCCGCGAGATTGTGCATAACCGCTATGTTGTGAACGAATTAGCGGAAAAAGGCGCGATCTTTGTCCACGAAATCGACGACGTGCCCGATGGCCAGCGCGTCATTTACTCGGCCCACGGCGTCTCGCCGGCGGTGCGCGAGCGCAGCAAGGGCCGTAATCTCAAAGTCATCGACGCTACCTGCCCGCTTGTAACCAAAGTGCACTTTGAGGCCGTCAAATTTGCCAAGCAGGGGTATTCGCTCGTGCTCATCGGCCACCGCGACCACGACGAGATTGAGGGCACGCTGGGCGAGGCGCCGGACGTAACTCATGTGGTTTCAAACGTTGCTGAGGTGGAGGCCCTTGAGCTTCCCAACCCCGATCGCGTGGCCTACCTGACCCAGACCACGCTCTCGCTCGACGAAGCGCGCGACATCATCCACGCTCTCAAGCTCAAGTTTCCGCACATCGTCGGGCCCCACTCGCAGGATATTTGCTACGCCACCGAGAACCGCCAGGTCGCCGTACGCAACGTGGCGCACAATGCCGGCCTGGTGCTGGTGGTCGGCTCCACAAACAGCTCCAACTCCAACCGCTTGGTTGAAGTCTCCCGCAACCTGGGCACCATTGGGTACCTCATTGATAACTCTCAGGCCATCAATCCTGCGTGGCTCACCAACGTCGACACCGTTGCCGTCACCGCCGGCGCTTCGGCTCCGGAGGTGCTGGTCGAGGATGTGGTGAACTACCTGCGTCAAAATGGCTTCGAAAACGTCGAAGAGGTTGAGGTGATGCCGGAAAACGTGCGCTTCGGCCTGCCCCCCGAGATTGTGCAGGCCATCGGCAGCGCCAGCGGATCCGAGTCCATCGCCGTTAGTTAGAATTCGATCGCGAGAACAGGCACGCGGCACTTGAGCGCGCCACGGGGCGGATGTTTTATTGAGGCAGACACGCTTTCCCCGGAAATTCGAGGCGTTTCAAACTGCATGATTCCTGAGCAGCAGAAAACACAAACCGCGGCGCCCAGTTTCGGCCAGACCAGCTTCGGACGGCCCAGATTCGGCCGCATTGACGCGGACCTCGCCGACGTGAATTCGGCCATCGTCCGCGCGCGCGATTATCTGCTCGGCCTGCAGCATCCTGACGGCTACTGGTGCGGCGAACTCGAGGCCGACTCCATGCTCGAGGCCGACTACATCCAATTGCATACGCTGCTCGAAACCGGCGATCCCGGCCGCCTCAAGCGCGCCTGCACCGAGATGATGCGCTACCAGAACCATGATGGAAGCTGGAGCATTTATCCCGGTGGGCCGGGCAATATCTCGCTCTCGGTCAAGTGCTACTTTTCCGCCAAGCTCATGGGAATCGACGCCGGCGATCCCCGCCTCGTGAAGTGCCGCGAATGGGTTCTCGCGCATGGCGGCGTCGTCGCCTGCAACACCTTTACCAAGATGTATCTCTGTTCGCTGGGCCAGTACGACTACGATGCGGTCCCCGCCATTCCTCCGGAGATTGTCCTCTTTCCCAAGTGGTTCTACTTTAATATCTACGAGATTTCGTCGTGGTCGCGGTCCATCATCGTCCCGCTGGCCATCATGTACGCCAAAAAGCCCTTCAAGAAGATTCCGCCGGAGCAGGGCATTGACGAGCTCTTCGTAGGCGGGCGCACCAACTCCATTTTGCGCCTGCGCGTCGATCGCAAACATCTCATCTCATGGCGCAACTTCTTCCTGGCTGTCGACCGTATGACCCACTGGTTCGAGGCCGTACACATTCGCCCCCTGCGCAAGCTGGCCATGAAGCGCGCCGAGAAGTGGATGCTCGAACGCCTGGAGATGACCGACGGCCTGGGCGCGATTTATCCGGCCATGCTCAACGCCATCATTGCGCTGCGCTGCCTCGGCTACTCTGAAGACGATCCGCAGGTGATCCGCGCGCGCGACGAATTCGAGAAGCTGGGCATCGAGCAGGAACCGACGCCGGAGATGCCCGAGCCGACCTTCCGCATGACGCCTTGCATGAGCCCGGTGTGGGATACGGCGCAAGCCGTCTACGCGCTTGGCGAAGCCGGTGTGCCGCGCAACGATCCGCGCATGTTGAAAGCTGTGGACTGGATGCTGGCCAAAGAGGTTCGCCACAAGGGCGACTGGGCCGTGAAGGTGCGCAACACCGAGCCGGGCGGCTGGTACTTCGAGTTCAATAACGAGTTTTATCCTGACACCGATGATACGGCGCAGGTTCTCTTGGCTTTGAGTAAGGTCGATAACCCCCGCGAGCGCTATCAGCACCAGGTGGCGCAACGCGCCCTTGCCTGGGAGTTCGCCATGCAGTGCAGAAACGGCGGCTGGGGCAGCTTCGACAAAGACAACACCAAGATGATCTTCCAGTACATCCCCTTCGCCGATCACAACGCTATGCTCGATCCGCCGACGGTCGACATCACGGGGCGCATGCTGGAAACCCTGGCCGTCTACGGCTACACCCGCCAGGACAAGCGCGTCGAGCGCGCCATCGAGTTCATCTTCAAAGAGCAGGAGCCCGACGGAAGCTGGTTCGGCCGCTGGGGCGTGAACTACATCTACGGCACCTTCCTGGTGCTGCGCGGGCTTGACGCCATTGGTGTGGATCATCTGGAGCCGCAGGTGCAGCAGGCCGCGGAATGGGTGCGTATGGTGCAGAATGCCGACGGCGGATGGGGCGAAAGTGTCGGCACCTACGATGAGCCCGACACGCGCGGCATCGGCACGAGCACTCCCTCGCAGACCGCGTGGGCGCTGATGGCGCTGCTTGCTGCCGGCGACGACCGCTCCGATTCCATCGCCAAGGGTGTGCGCTGGCTGCTCGAACGGCAGAACCAAGACGGAAGCTGGGACGAGTCCATGGGCGATGGGCCCACGCGCCAGTCCATCATTACCGGCACCGGATTCCCCAAGGTGTTCTATTTGGCTTACACCATGTATCGCCAGTACTTCCCGCTGATGGCGCTCACAAGTTATAAGCGGGCCATGGAACGCGCCGCACTCGGCGGCTAGAATTTGCAGCAATTTGAGCTTGATCGGTTTTGAAAGGGCACGACTTTAGTCGCGCCGCAAATGCAGCAAAATGTGCGGGGCTTCAGCCCCCGCAAAAGATCGATGCAGAAACGGGGCTTCAGCCCCTGAGGGCAAATACTGATGGCAGTTCCAATCTCCCAAATGTGGACGGTGGCGACATACGTCCTCAAGAACCGGCTCCAGGGCCGCAAGCGCTATCCGCTCGTGCTCATGCTGGAGCCGCTGTTCCGCTGCAACCTGGCCTGCGCCGGCTGCGGCAAGGTGCAGTATCCGCCGCACATCCTCAAAAAGCAGCTCACGCCGGAGGAGTGCTTCCGCGCCGTCGAAGAATGCGGCGCGCCCATGGTTTCCATCCCCGGCGGCGAGCCGCTGCTGCATCCGCAGATTGTCGACATCGTCAACGGCCTCATCGCGCGCAAAAAGTATATCTACCTCTGCACCAACGCGCTCGAGCTCAAGCGCCGTCTGCCCGAGTTCACGCCCTCCAAGTACCTCACCTTCTCCGTGCATCTCGACGGCCAGCGCGAAGAGCACGACTTCTCCGTCTGCCGCGAGGGCGGCTGGGATCTCGCGGTCGAAGGCATCAAGGAGGCCGTCCAGCGCGGCTTCCGTGTCACACCCAACGCCACCTTCTTCGACGGCACCGATCCCAATCACGTCCGCGCCCACTTCGATGAGATGATGTCCATCGGTGTCGAAGGCATCGTCGTCTCGCCCGGTTACAGTTACGACAAGGCCCCCGATCAAAATCGCTTCATGGGCCGGGCCCGCGTACGCCGCCTCTTCCGCGCCATCCTTTCGAACCGCAAGAAGACGTGGAAGTTCAACATGTCGCCGCTGTTTCTTGAGTTTTTGATGGGCGACCGCAACTACGACTGCACGCCGTGGGGCTCGCCCGCCTTCAACATCTTCGGCTGGCAGCGCCCCTGCTATCTGCTTCAGGACGGTTACACAGAGACGTTCAACGAGCTGATGGAAACCACCAAGTGGGAAGAGTACGGCGTAGGCTCCGGCAATCCCAAGTGCGCCAATTGCATGGTGAGCTGCGGCTATGAACCGTCTGCAGTTCTCGAAGGCTTTGGCTCGCTCAAGGGCTTCTTCGCCATGATCAAAGGCAGCTTCTCGCTCTATCCTGACAAGCACGCGCTCGACCTGCTCAATGAGCCCATGCCCACCGGCCCATCGTCGCTGGTGCAGATCACGGAACCGGAGCGCGAACTGGCCAAGCGCTGATTCGTTCCACAAGAATCGGGTGCCCCATGTCCCTCGCCTTTGGGGACAAGGGAAACCACAAAAATTGCAGTGGCAGGAACTAGCTCCGCTAACACCGTTAACTCCGCTACGAGGACCCATGACCGCCGAAGTCCAGAAATATACCCGCGAACAGATAGAATCCCTTGAGCTCGCGCCCGGTTTCGAACACGAACAGCTTGAAGGCTCGGTTCCCACGCTCGCCAGCGACGAAGATCTGAAGAACGCTCTCGAGAAAGCCTTCGATTATCGCGGCGACGTCACGCTCACGCTCAAATCCGGCGAGAAGATTGAAGCCTACATCTTCAATCGTTCCACCGGCGTCACGCTGGCCGACTCCTGGGTCCACTACTTCACGCCCAGCGCGCCCGAAAAGCGCAAGGTTTCCTACGCCGACATCTCCCGCCTCGAATTTACCGGCAAAGATCGCGCCGCAGGCAAGCACTGGGAAGACTGGGTGAAGGCCTGGAACGAAAAGAAAGCCGCCGGCGAAAAAAACATCGGCCTGCACCCTGAAGCGCTGGAGTAGGCACTCGCCGGCATCTCGTTATCGGCGCTGGCCTATTGCGCAGGAACGGCAAGATTGTGCAGTAGATTCACGCTGGCTACATCCCAGAGTTTGGTCGTGCCATCATCGCTTCCCGATACCAGAGTGCGGCCATCCGGGCTGAATGCGACGGAGCGTACGTAAAATGTATGACCAGCAACGGTGCGCAACACGCTCCAGCTGGCCGTATCCCAGAGCTTGATCGTTTCGTCGTTGCTTCCCGAGGCCAACGTGCGGCCATCGGGGCTGAAGGCAACGGAGTTGATGCGGTCCGTGTGACCGGTAAGGCTGCGCAGCTCCGCTCCGCTGGCCACATCCCAGAGGATGATCGTGGCGGTATCGGTTCCCGAGGCCAGCGTGTGGCCATCCGGACTGAAGGCAATGGACTCGACCCCGCCGCTGATGTTATGAGTGTGATCTTGAAGAGTGCGTAGCGCGTTCCCGCTGGCCACGTCCCATAGCGTGATCGTTGAGTCGATGCCCCCCGCGGCCAGGGTCCGGCCATCGGGGCTAAAGGCAACGCAAGTGAACGAGTTACCAGTACCGGTAAGGGTGCGCAGTGCGCTCCCGCTGGTTGCATCCCAAAGCCTTATCGTATCGTCGAAGCTTCCTGAGGCCACTGCGCGGCCATCGGGGCTGAAAACCACGGATTTGACCGATTCCGTGTGACCGGTGAGCGTGCGCATTGCATTCCCGCTTGGCACGTCCCAGAGCTTGATCGTTCCATCGGCGCTTCCCGAGGCCAGTGTGTGGCCGTCTGGGCTGAAGGCCACGGAGTTGACGGCGCCCGCGTGACCGCTAAGAGTGCGCAGCACGTTTCCACTGGCTGCGTCCCAAAGCTTAATCGTCTTATTGTCGTATCCCGAGGCTGGGGTGCGGCCATCGGGACTGAAAGCGACGGAGAGCACCGCGCTTGCAGGACCGACAAGCGTGCGCGGCGTGCCTCCACTGGCCACGTTCCAGAGCCTGATCGTCATGTCGTTGCTCCCCGAGGCCAGCGTTTGGCCATCGGGGCTGAAGGTGACCGATTCGACCCAGTTCGTGTGACCGGAAAGGGTGCGCAGCGTGCTCCCGCTGGACACATCCCAGAGCTTGATCGTGTTGTCGATGCTTCCCGAGGCTAGGGTGCGCCCGTCGGGGCTGAAGGCGACGGAATTGACGTAGGCCGCGTGACCGGCAAGGGTGCGCAGCGCACTCCCGCTGGCCACGTCCCAGAGTTTGATCGTGTTGTCGGCGCTTCCCGAGGCCAGGGTGCGGCCATCGGGACTGAACGCGACGGATCTGACCCCGTCCTTGTGACCGGTAAGGGTGCGTAGAACGCTCCCGCTGGCCACGTCCCAGAGCTTGATCGTGGCATCATCGCTTCCCGAAGCCAGTGTGTGGCCGTCAGGGCTGAACGCGACGGACCAGGCCATTTCCGTGTGACCGGCAAGGGTGCGCAGCGCGCTCCCGCTGCCCACATCCCAGAGCTTGATCGTGCCATCATCGCTTCCCGAGGCCAGCGTGCGGCCATCGGGACTGAACGCAACGGAAGCAATCCCATACTGGTTATCGGCAAGGGTGCGCAGCAGGTTTCCGCTGGCCACGTCCCAGAGCTTGATCGTGTGGTCGTTGCTTCCTGAGGCCAGGGTGCGGCCGTCGGGGCTAAAGGCCACGCTGACGACGTAGTTCGTATGGCCGATGAGGTTGTGCACTGCGTTCCCGCTGGCCACGTCCCAAATTTTGATCGTGTCGTCGTCGCATCCCGCGGCCAGCGTGCGGCCATCGGGGCTAAAGGCGACAGAGTAGAAGCGCGTCTGGCCCCGCAAAGGGCCTGCCGCAACCAGAATGACGGCAGCCGACAAAAGCGCTGCTTTCATGGAGTGCGCCATAAAGTCTCTCCTGGGAATGTCGCTGAGAGTGTAGGCCGAAGCCGCGCAAAATGCAATCACGAGAAGAAAGCCGCCGGCGAAAAGAACACAACTCACGTTCCACCGCCTTCCATTTAGAATGAACCTGCCGCATCTCCATGAAAATCTTCGTCACAGGCGCCACCGGTTTCATCGGCCATCACGTAGCCAAAGCCTTGGCCACCGAAGGCGCGAGCCTGCGCCTGCTCACGCGCAAATCCAGCAATCTCGCCAACCTTGAAGGCATCCCCGGTGAAACCGTTGTCGGCGATCTCTCCGACCCCGCCTCACTCAAATCATCGCTGGCCGGCATCGACGCCGTAGTCCACGTGGCCGCAGATTACCGCCTCTGGATTCCCGATCCCGCCGCCATGTATCGCGCCAACGTCGACGGCACCCGCGAGCTGCTGCGCATGGCCCGCGAGGCCCAAGTCAAGCGCTTCGTCTACACCTCCTCGGTCGCCACCATGCACTTCTTTACCAACGGCATTGTCTCCAACGAGGACACGCCGGTCTCGCTCGGGGACATGGTCGGCCACTACAAGCGTTCGAAATTCCTGGCGGAGCAGGAAGCGATCAAAGCCGCGCAAGCCGGTCAGCAGGTCATCATTCTCAATCCCACCACCCCCATCGGCCCCAACGACCGCAAGCCCACGCCCACCGGCCGCATCTTCGTCGACTTCCTCAACCGCAAATTTCCCGCCTACGTCGACACCGGCCTCAATCTCGTCGACGTTACCGAAGTCGCGCGCGCCCATGTTCTCGCCCTCACCAAAGGCACGCCCGGCCGCCGTTACATCCTGGGCGGAGAGAACCTCACCCTCAAGCAGATCCTCGACAAAATGTCGGCCATCACCGGCATTCCTTCGCCCACGGTCAAGATTCCCTTCGCCGTCGCAGCCACCTACGCATTCTTCGAAGAGCTCATCACGGGCCGCATCCGGGGTCGTGAGCCGCGCGCCACGCTCGAAGAAGTCCGCATGGGCCGCAAGAAAATGTACGCCTCCAGCGCCCGCGCGCAGCAGGAACTCGGCTTCAGCATTCTTCCCGTTTACCCCGCCATGCGCGCCGCCATCGACTGGTTCCGCGCCAACGGCTACGCACCCGCGGAAACTGCGCAGGCGCGCTCGTGACCCGCACCGCCATCATCGCCGCCATGCCCGGCGAGCTCAAGCCGCTCGTCGCCGGATGGCCGCACTCGACACGCAACGGCATCCACTTCTGGGCGCAGCGCAACGAAGAAGATGAATGGATCGCCGCCTGCGCCGGAGCCGGTCAAACCGCCGCAACGCGCGCCTTCGCCGCCATCGAAGACGGCGGCCCCATCGATCTGGTGTTTTCCCTCGGCTGGGCCGGAGCCTTGCGCGCCGAAATTGCCTCGGGCTCCGCCCACAATATGGCCGGCGTCATCGACGTGCGCACCGGCGAGCGCTTCCGCTGCGATGCGGGAGCGGGCGATCTCTGGCTCGTCACCAGTCCGCGGGTCGCGGACCAAGCCGAGAAGCGCCGCCTCGCCGCAACCTACGATGCCGCCCTCGTCGACATGGAAGCAGCGGCCATCGCCCGCCTCGCCGCCATGCGCGAGATTCCGTTTTACTGCATCAAGGGCGTGAGCGACGGCCTCAACGACCGCTTGCCGGACTTCAACCCGTTCCTAACCTCCGACGGCCGCTTCCGGCTGCTGCCATTTGTTTTTTCGAGTGTGATCCGCCCCTGGTACTGGCCCGCGCTCCTCCGGATGGGCGAAAATAGTAAACGGGCTTCCCAAAGCATCGTGGAGTCGCTCCGCAATTTTCTCGAGGCGCAATCTCTCGATGAATGAGGTCACGTCGTATAACAGAATGGCTACCCAAATCTCCAACCCCAAATTTCAACTCGACGGAAAAATCCCCTCCACCATGCGCGCCGTGGTCTATCGCGGCATCAACGACATGCGCCTTGAAACCGTTCCCGTCCCGCAGATTGGACCCGGCGAACTGCTCATCAAGATCGCCACCTGCGGCATCTGCGGCACCGATCTCAAGAAGATTCACATGGGCTCGCACTCGGCTCCGCGCATCTTCGGCCACGAAATGGCCGGAGTGGTCGCGGAGGTGGGCGCCGGCGTCACCAATTTTGCCGTGGGAGACCGCGTGATGAGTTTCCATCACGTCCCCTGCGGCCAGTGTTACTACTGCCGCAAAAACACGCCCGCGCAGTGCCCGCTCTACAAGAAAACCGGAGCCACCGCGGGGTTTGAGCCCTCCGGCGGCGGCTTTGCCGAGTACATTCGCGTGATGGATTTCGTCGTGGCCAACCGCGGCGTCGTTCGCATCCCTGACGGTGTGCCCTTCGAGCAGGCGGCTTTTGTTGAGCCGCTGATGACCGTGCTCAAAGGCACGAAACTGCTCAACCTCGCCGCCGACGATACGGTGCTGGTCATCGGCCAGGGCCCCATTGGCCTGATGCACGCCGCGCTCGCCGCGCGCACCGGCGCTCGCGTGCTCACCTCTGACCTTTTTGCTGAGCGCCACGCCATCGCCGCGCGCTTCGGCCTCACCAATCCCATCCACGCGGGCACTGAGAATGTAGTGGAACGCGTGTTTGCCGAGACCGAAGGCCGCGGCGCGGATGCCGTCATCCTGGCCGTGGGCGGCAACGCGCTCATCCGCACTGCCATGGACGCGGTGCGCCCCGGCGGCAAGGTGATGCTCTTTGCCCAGACCCAGCACGGCGAGGCCACTTTTGACCCCGCTGCGGTTTGTGTGGACGAGAAGACCCTGCTCGGCTCATACTCGTCTTCGTTCCCGATCCTGAATGAAGTAACGGACCTGGTCTTCGATGGCTACCGCAACGGCTTCGACCTGACGCAGCTGATTTCGCACCGTTTCCCGTTCGAAGAGGCGGTAGAGGCCATTGAAATTGCATCCAATCCACGGCCGGGTTCCATGAAGATTATGATGGAGCCTGTGCCGGGGGCCGGAGCAGAGTAGCCCCGAACCAACCCTAAGAGGACTCGATGGCGAACACGGTGAAAGACGCGATCCGCCGCGGCCGCAAGACGGTCGAGGACGTTGTCGAGGGTGGCCTGGATACCGTCGAGAACGTTGTCGAGGCCGGCCTGAATACCGTCGATGCTGTGGTCGTCAAAGGCCGCCAGACGGTCGAATCCGCTGTCAGCCTGGGCCGCAGGACCGTCGAGCACACGCTTCTAAGCGGACGCAGCACCATGCAGGCCGCCGTCCTCCACGGCCGCGAAGACGTCCGCATCGAGCAGGTTCCCATTCCCAAAGCCGAAACCGGCGAATTGGTCGTCCGCGTGGGCGCGGCCCTCACCTGTGGAACGGACCTCAAGGTTTTTCGCCGTGGTTATCACGCGCGCATGATCGTGCCTCCCGCGCTCTTTGGCCACGAAATGGCAGGGACTGTTGTCGAAGCCGGCGATGGCGTCACGGATTACGCGCCCGGCGACCGTGTGGTGGCGCTCAACTCCGCGCCCTGCGGCAAATGTTATTTCTGCTTGCGCGACCAGGAGAATCTTTGCGACGACCTCCTCTTCAACAATGGCGCCTATGCCGAGTTCATCCGCATTCCCGAGCGCATCGTGGCGAAGAACACGTTCATTGTCCCGGAAAATGTGCCGCTGGAGCACGCCGCGCTTACTGAACCGCTGGCCTGCGCTGTGCATGGATTCGAAGATTCCCGTCCCCGCAAGGGCGACATCATCGCCATCATTGGCGGCGGACCGCTCGGCTTGATGATGTTGCATGTGGCCGCATTGGCGGGATACGAGACCATCGCCGTGGTCAAGCACGATGGCCAGGTAGAGGCGGCGCGGCAACTGGGCGCGACCCACGTGGTGCAGAGCTCCTCGATTCGCAAAGCCATTCTGGAGACGCGCGCCCTCACCCCCAAGGACCGCGGCGTCGATATCGCCATTGAGGCTGTCGGCTTACCCGAGGCCTGGCAGGAGGCGGTGGAACTGGTGCGCAAGGGCGGCACCGTGAACTTCTTTGGCGGCTGCGCCAAGAACACCCACGTCATGCTCGACACCAACCGCATCCACTATAGCGACATTACGCTCCGCGCCACCTTCCATCACACCCCCGCCATCTGCCGCAAAGCCCTCGCGCTCATCGCCAGTGGACGCTTCCAGGCCAGCGCCTTCATCACTGGCCACGCTCACCTCTACGAGCTCAACCGCGTCTTTGAGAAGTTGATGAACCGCTCGACCGAGAGCGAAATCAAGACCGCCATCGTCCCGTAACGCTCGCGCATTCGTGTAGCGCCGGTCTCCAGACCGGCTGTAGTGCGGGCGTCCTCGCCCGCACACGATCGTGCAGCACAAACCCCAATGCGCATGCACTTAACCCAGCTCCAAGCTGGTTGCCCCATCCTTGCGCGCACTTCGCGAAAGGGTGGGACAGCACAAACCTCAACTTATATCTTCCAACTAAGCACGACGACTGCGTGGGAAAGCACGATCCTCAACCCACAGGCCTTGTATCAGGGCGCGAGCTCACTCACGCCGCAAGCCGCCATAGAATTGAAATACTGGGGCTTCAGCCCCTGAACCACGCATCCCGCCCGAATAGCGCAAAATAGATGCAGGCTTCGCTCATGACCACCACCGCCCAGCCCACGACTGACGAACTGCTTGCCCGCGGATGGGCCGCGCTTCCCGTCGGCTATCGCATTCCCGAAGTGGCGCCCACGCTCGCCGAAGCCCTCGCGTACTGCCGCCAACTCGCCGAGTCGCACTACGAAAACTTCCACGTGGCCACGTGGTTTCTGCCCAAACCGCTGCGCCCGCACTTCCATTCCATCTACGCCTACTGCCGCATCTCCGACGATCTGGGCGACGAGGTGGGCGACCGTTCCGTAGCCCTCGCGCTTCTCGATCTGTGGGGCCGCGAGCTCGACGCCTGCTACGAGGGCCGGGCCCGCCATCCCGTGTTTGTTGCGCTGGCCGAAACCATCCGCGCCTGCAACATTCCCAAGGAGCCGTTCGCCGATCTGCTCGTCGCCTTCCGCCAGGATCAGACGGTCACGCGTTACGCCACCATGGACGAGGTGCTGGGCTACTGCCGCTACTCCGCCAATCCCGTCGGGCGCCTGGTGCTCTATGCCTGCGGCGAAGTGCTCCCCGACAAAATCGAAGAAAATTTCCGGCTTTCTGACGCCACCTGCTCGGCCTTGCAACTCGCCAACTTCTGGCAGGATGTGCGCGTGGACTTCGCCAAGGACCGCGTCTATTTGCCCCAGTCCGACATGCGCCGCTATGGCGTCAGTGACGAGACCATCGCGCGCGGCGTGGTCACGCCGGAGTTCCGCGCCCTGCTGCGCCACGAAGTCGACTACGCGCACACTCTCTTCGAACGCGGCCTGCCGCTCATCGGGCGCGTGAACCGCGACCTCGCACTCGATCTCGATCTCTTCAGCCGCGGCGGGCTGGAGATTTTGCGCGCCATCGAGCGCCGCGACTATGACGTGTTGAGCGCTCGCCCGTCTATTTCCCGGCGCACCAAGCTGGCGCTCATCGCTCGCGCACTGGGCGGCAAAGCGCTGCCGTTTTTGCGCCTTGGCTCGCAATCTTGAGGAAAGACCGCGTGACCCCGACGGCTCCATCGCACGAATTGACCAGCGCCTACGCGGCGTGCCGGACGATTGCAAAGCGCGAAGCCAAGAATTTCTATTACGCCTTCGTCGCGCTGCCCCTCGAGCGCCGCAACGCCATCTGCGCAATTTATGCCTTCATGCGCCAGGCCGACGATCTGGCCGACGACGAGAGCCTGCCGCGCGAAGAGCGCCGGCTTCGGCTCAACGCGTGGCTCGCTATATGGCGCCAAGCCGCAGCCGGCGGTGCGACCGCTGATCCCGTGTTTCTGGCCGCGCGCGACGCCACCGCGCGCTTCGCCATTCCGCTCCAGCTACTCGACGAGCTGGTCGACGGCGTGGCCATGGATCTCGATCACGCGGCCGCAGACGCGCCCGACACCTACGCTACCTTCGCCGATCTCTACCGCTATTGCTATCTGGTCGCGTCCGTCGTGGGCCTGGTGTGCATTCGCATCTTCGGTTACAGCGGCGAACGCGCCGAGAAATTGGCCGAGGAAACCGGCATCGCCTTCCAGCTCACCAACATTTTGCGCGACGTAAGCGAGGATGCGGCGCGCAACCGCGTCTACCTGCCGCTCACCGATCTCGCGGCCCACGGAGTGTCGCTCGATTCGGTATTGCATCGCGCGCCGTCTCAGCCTCCCACGGCGGCCGAGCGCGCCCTGCTGGCTTCCGTGGCCCGCCGCGCCGAAGACCACTACCGCTCCGCCGATGAACTGCTGCCGCTCATTCATCGCGAAAGCCGTCCCGCGCTTTGGGTGCTGGTTTCCATCTACCACGCGCTGCTCAAGCGCATCGAGCGCGCGGATTGCGACGTCTTCACCCGCCGCGCCAGCGTGCCCACTGCGCAAAAGATCGCCATTCTTCTCGTCGGCCTGGCGCGCACCACATGGGCCCGCATCGCCGCGTAGCGCCGGACAAACCGTACCGGCGGTCTCCTGACCGGCTGTAGTGCGGGCCTCCTGGCCCGCACTCACACTCGCACTCGCGTCAACCTCCATGCGGTACCCTGATGCAGAGGCTATTCCCATGCGACCTCGCGTTCTGCGTCGCTCGATTTTCTCTGCGCTTCTTCTCGCCCTCAGCCTTTTCGCCGCTTCGTTCATTGCTCAGGGGCAGGGAACCGGCCTCAACCCGGCGCTGCCGCTCACCCATGTCGACAACGGACCCAACTCGGCATGGGCGCAGAGCCAGCATTACCTCGTGCTGGTTTCGCTCGACGGTTTCCGCTGGGACTATGCAACACGCGACAACGCGGCGCATCTGCTGGCTTTGGGCAAGGCAGGCGCATGGGCGCCGCAAGGCATGTTGCCCAGCTACCCTTCGCTCACCTTTCCCAATCACTACACCGTCGTCACAGGCCTTTATCCTGAGCACCACGGCATTGTGGCCAACAACTTTCTCGATCCCGCGCGTGGCGCGCGCTTCTCCATGAACGACACGCAAACCACACACGACGGCTCCTGGTATGGCGGCGTTCCGCTATGGAGCCTTGCCGAGAGCCAGGGCATGCGCACGGCGTGCATTTTGTGGGTTGGCTGCGAGGCCAAAATTGCCGGTTCCCGCCCGTCCTGGTACGCCACCTACGATGGCAAAACCCAGGCCACGCCCCAAGCCGAGCAGGCGCGCATCGACAATACGCTGGCGCTGCTGCATCTGCCCGCCGCCGACCGCCCGCACTTCATCGCCATCTACTTTTCCGAGCCCGACCACGAGGGCCACGAGTTCGGGCCCGACGCGCGCGAGACTCGCGCCGCCGCGCTCCGCATGGACGCCCTCGTGGGCAAACTCCGCGCCGCGCTCGCCACCACCGGCCTGCCCATCGATCTCGTCGTGGTCAGCGATCACGGCATGGTCAAATCGGAAGGTGACTGGATCAACCTCGATCAGTTCGCCGATCTCTCCACCTTCGACACCGTCGGCGATCTGCTCTACGGCAAGACGGAAGAGGATCGCGACCGCGTCTACAACCAGCTCAAGCGCATTTCGTCGCAGTTCATTGTCTATCGCCGCAAGGATGTGCCGGCCGACCTGAATTACAACCAGAATCCGCGCGAAGGCGACCCGATCATCGTCGCCACGGGGCCGTTTGCCATTCGCGCGCACGCTCCGCCCGCTGGAGAAACCAGTCATCCGCCCACCCTCGGCATGCACGGCTTCGATCCGCACATTCTGCCGGAGATGAAGGCCAGTTTCTTCGCCGCGGGGCCGGATCTGCGCCAAGGGAAAACGGTTGCCCCGTTTGATAACGTAAATCTGTATCCATGGATGGCGCATCTGCTGGGTCTCAATCCGCCGAAAACCGATGGCAGCCTGAATATTCTGTCGGGAACGTTGCGCGATGACGGCGTTACACCAGAGAAATAGAAAGGGAATCGACAAATCATGAGCGTGGTTCTGGGAATTGACGGCGGCGGCACCAACACACGGGCCGCCATCGTCGCCGATGGCAAAACTGTGGGCAGCGGGCAAAGTGGATCCATCAAGAGATTGCGCGTGGGCGCTGAGGTGGCCGAAGCCAATCTGCGCGCCGTGCTCAAAGAAGCCTTTGCGCAGGCGGGCGTCAAAGGCGTCCAGGCCGCCTGCTGCGGCGTGGCCAGCGCCAGCATGCCCGGCATCCCGGAGTGGATCACCGCGGTCTTCGACGATTTCTCTGTCGAACGTTCCGAGGTGGTCGGCGACCATGTCATCGCCCTCGACGCGGCCTTTCAAGGAGGCCCGGGCATCCTGCAAATCGCCGGAACTGGCTCCAATTGCGTGGGCCGCGCGCCCGACGGCAGCCTCGAAACCGCCGGCGGATGGAGCTCGCGCCTGGGCGACGAAGGCTCGGGCTACTGGATCGGCGTCAACTCCATTCGCCGCGCGCTGCACGCTCTCGATCGCGAGGAGCCCTGCCAGGTCATCCCCAAAGTGATGGAGATTTGGGGCACCCGCGACATGGACGAGTTCATCAATCTGGGCGATGGCACGCCGCCCCCCGATTTTGCCGCGCTGACGCCGGCTATCCACGAGCTGGCCGACGCTGGAGACGCGGTCGCCGTGGGCGTTCTGCAACAGGCCGCAATCGATCTCGTGGGATTTGTGCTCCTCGTACGCTCCAAACTGCGCCGCAAACACAGCATTGCCGGCGAAATCCCCGTAGCCTGGACCGGCAGCGTCATCGCCAAAATGGATCTGGTGCGCCAGCAGTTCTTTGCCGGGCTGCATGCGGCCGCGCCGGACATGCCGGTGGGCACCGAAGAGGTCGTCGCGCTCAAAGGCGCAATCTGGCGCGCCGAGCGCATGGCAAAGTCCGCAGGCTAGAGACGTTCAATCACTGCTATACCCATTTGGGGTGCCCCCGGTCCCTCGCTCTTGGGGACCGGGGATGATGGCAGCACAAACGCCAAGCTTACTTTGGAATCGCTCTAAGCAAACTGTGAAGGCCGCCCGTTAAGCGCGGCCCGCCCAGTCACTTCTTCACTTGGCCCCTTGTTCCCTTGTTCCCTCGATCCCTTGGTCCCTGCTCTATCGATACTTCCGCAACACGCCCAGCACGCGCCCCTGAATGGCCACCTGTCCCGCAGGCACGTAGATGGGATCCATCTCGATGTTCGCGGGCTGCAGCCGCACCACGTTGCCCTCGGGATAAAAACGCTTCAGTGTCGTCTCCGAGCCGTGCACCAGCGCCACCACAATCTCGCCCTGCCGTGCGGTCCTCGTCCGCTCCACCAGCACGTAGTCGCCGTTGATAATGTGCTCGTCGCGCATGGAGTCGCCGCGCACCTCCAGGGCAAACACGTCGCGGTTTCCCACCACGTCGTGCAGGGAGATGGTCTCCGGGTTCTCCATGGCCTCCACCGGCTGGCCCGCGGCGATGCGCCCGGCCAGGGGCAGCTTCAAGCTCGATCGGGTGCGCGAACCCGGCGGCAGCACGTCAATCGACCGGCTGCGGTTGTGCACGCGGTCCAGCATCCCCTTCTTTTCGAGATTGGTAATGTGCTTGTGCACGGTAGCCAGGCTCTTCAGCTCCATGCCGCGCGCAATCTCTTCAAACGACGGTGAATAGCCATTGCGGCTAACGAACGTCTCAAGAAAATCCAGAACTTCTTTTTGTCTGCGAGTGACGGCCATGGGCGCATTATAGCGAATAAAAAGCGAATCGCAACACTTGTTTTCGCCTTTTCGTTACTTTTTCGGTACACGTGCGAAAGGCTTTTCAATGCAGCACCAGCGGGGGTGCCCCCGGTCCCTCGCTTTCGGGGACCGGGGTTAACTCGAGCCTAAGAACCTGTTTAAAAACTAGGTTCAGGAGCCGACGAAAGACTATGCGAGCAGGGGTTTGGCGGTTAGTTTGTGGTCATGTACCCCAGCGATTTGACGGATTTACAGTGGGCCAAGCTG
>Ga0181533_1000987_pt1 | contig 37827 bp, 28 predicted proteins | sample PEATcosm2014_Bin_45_FD_119772 | JGI IMG/M metagenome (GOLD analysis project Ga0181533, IMG submission 119772) | Peatland microbial communities from MTU Mesocosm Facility, Houghton, MI, USA - PEATcosm2014_Bin11_60_metaG | ecosystem: Environmental > Terrestrial > Soil > Wetlands > Peat | place...
CGTCCCGAGCACCAGCCGCGTGATCAGCCGGCGATCGGCCGGCGCAAAATCGGGCAGCCGCCCGCCCAGCAGAACGTCGGCATAACCGGACTCCTGATCGACGCGGTACAGAATCTCAGCCGCTGCCAGCCGCGACGCGAGCCCTTCGTCCGTGCGCGAGCTCGCTCGCTCGGCCGGCCCCGTTTTGGCGCGTTCTTCGCTCATGTGCCGAACCGCGCGCCGGCTTCCAGGCGTTTGCCGCGAAGGAAATCGGCCGCGGGAATTCTTTTTCGCCCTGCCGCTTGCAGCTCGAGCAGCCTGAGTCGTCCGGTTCCGCACTGGACCACGGGATTCGGCTTTAAGCTGACGATCGTGCCGGGATCGTACCCGCTTGAACTGAGGTCCTCGACCGCGGCACGCCAGACGAGCACTTCGTCGGCGCCCAGACGCGTGCGCGCCACCGGCCACGGATCGTACGCGCGCGTCATCCGCTCGATCTGCACGGCGCTCGCCGTCCAGTCGATCACCGCATCTTTCTTTTCGACCGGCGCAGTGTAGGTCGCCATCGTTTCGTCCTGCGCCGTTTCGATCAGAGCGCCGCGCGCCGCCAGATCGATCGCCTCGAGCATTGCGTCGGCGCCAAGCTCGGCGAGTTTTTCCTTCAACGTCGCTTGCGTGTCGCTTGATTCGATCGGAATCCTGCGCTGCAAATACATCGGGCCGGCGTCCATCCGTTCGACCATCCGCATGATCGTGACTCCGGTTTCGGCGTCGCCCGCGAGGATCGCAGCTTCGACCGGCGCCGCGCCGCGATGGCGCGGCAGGAGAGATGCGTGCACGTTCATCGGCGCGATGGCCGCAACGCTGAGAATCGAAGCCGGTAGAATTCGTCCGTAAGCCGCCACCACCAGGAGATCGGGCGCGAATGCTTTGAGTTCGCCCAAAAATTCCGGCGTCCGAATTTTGACGGGCTTCAGCGCCGGAATTCCATGGCGCGCCGCGAGCGCACCGACCGGACTCGGCTCCGTGCCGAGCCCGCGCCCGCGCGGCTGGTCGGGACGCGTGACAACTCCAACCACGCGCAACGCGGCTCCCGAAGCCATCAGGAGCCGCTCCAAGATGCGGGCCGCCAGGGCCGGCGTGCCCATGAAAACGATCTTTAGTGACTCGGCGATTTTAGATCTGCACCGTGGAGGGGTGCCGGCTTTCGGCCTTGCCCTCCTTGATTAACTTCTTCAGTTTGCGTTTGTAGAGTTCGCGTTTGATTCGGCTGATGCGGTCGATGAAGAGTTTGCCCTCGAGATGATCGATCTCGTGCTGCAACGCCACCGCGAGCAGATCATCGGCTTCGATCTCGATCTCTTTCTCGTCGGGCGTCCACGCGCGCACCAGCACGCGGGCCGCGCGTTCCACCTCGGCAGTGTAATCGATCACCGACAGGCATCCCTCTTCCCAAACGATCTTGCCCTCGGCTTCGACCACCCGGGGGTTGATGAGTTTGAGCAGATGCTTGCCGGGCTGTTCGTGGTCGGTGTCGAGCACGATGATCCGCTTCGATTCTCCGACCTGCGGCGCGGCAAGACCCACGCCGGGCGCGGCGTACATGGTCTGCACCATGCTGTCGATCAGCCCTTCGACGCTGGCGTTGATATTCTTGACCGCGGCGGCCGGTTGCTTGAGCGAGTCGTCGGGAAATTTGCGGATTTTCAGCAGCGCCATCTCAGGTACCGGGTCTTACAAATCTATCAAAGGGGGCCAGGTGCGGCGAGTCCGAGCGGCGCAAGAAACGATTCCACGGCGCGGATACACTCGGTGGGACGCTCGATTTGAAGAAAATGCGAGGTCCCCGCGATCGCTTCGTACGGCAGCCCCAGCTCCTCGGCCATCGCGCGCCCGATCAGCGCCGGCGCCATCACTTCTTCCAGCGCCGGGTCTGCGCACACGAGTTTTACCGGCACCGGGCAATGCGCCATCTGCGGCCACAGATGCGGATTGGCGGCGCTGGAAAAAACCTGCGCCTCGTATTCGCGCGGGCAGGCGAGAATCCAATCGCCGCTGGTGCGATCGTGGCGCAGCGTCGCCCGCGCCATCAATTCGTAAGCTTCCGGCACCCACCTTTTGAAGCGCCTGGCGAACTGCTTCGCCAGCTCCATCGGATCCTTGTAGCGCTCGGGGCGCCGCGCCGCGCGCGAGGCGAGCGATTCCTTGTCGTCATGCTGCAGGTACTGCATCGGATGTTCTTCGCGCGGATAAAACGGCGGATCGAACAACACCAGCGCGTCGAATCGCCGTCCATGCTTGAGCGCATGCATCGCAGCCGTGACGCCCGACATCGAATGGAACAGCCCGGCGGCGGGCTTGGCACCAAGCTCGCGATTAATCGCGTGCCAGACCGCGTCCATATCGGCGATAAAGTTGACCCATGTATGCCCTTGGGCGGTGTGCAACGGGTTGTGCCCGTGGTTGCGGAAATCGAAGACGATCACTTCGTAACGCTCGCGCAACGGTCCCCAGAATGGAAAATAGCCGTCGATCGCAAGCCCGTTGCCGTGACTGAGCACCAGGCGCGGCGCACCGGGGACGCCGTGCTGGCGAACATGGATTGTAGCGCCGTCCTTCATCGTCACATCGAAGGCGTGACGTGCACGCGGCACATGATGCGTCGGTGGATGTTCGTTCTCCTGGTTCATTCGCTCACAGCATCCTTACCGGATCGATGTCGATGGCGAGAAAAATGCCGTCGCGCTCCGCCGCCGGTCCGACTTCGGCGCGCATTGCGGCGATCGCCGCGCGCATCGGGTTCAATTCGCGCGATTTTATCATCACTTGCCACCGGTAGCGCTGCTTGATCCGTTCGATCGGCGCAGGCGCCGGCCCCAGCACGCGGATTGAGTCGGGGGTCGAAGCCTTGGCCAGCGACTTGGCGGCCGCCTCGGCCAGCCGCCTGACCAGGCGCGGCTCCGCGCCCTCGATTCGCACCATCGCGAGCCGCGCAAACGGCGGATACATAAGGTCACGGCGCAGTTGCAGCTCGCGGCGCATGAAGCGCGCGTAATCCTGATCCTTGGCGGCGCGGATGCTGTAGTGATTGGGCGCGTACGTCTGGATGATCACGCGGCCCGCGCGCTCGCCGCGTCCGGCGCGTCCCGCGACCTGCGTCAGCAACTGGAACGTGCGCTCGGCGGAGCGGAAGTCGGGCATGTTCAGCGCCAAATCGGCGTTTACTACCGCGGCCAGCGTGACGCCGGGAAAATCGAAACCCTTGGTGATCATCTGGGTGCCGACCAGGATATCGATTTCGCCGGCGCGAAGCTCGGCCAGCATCCGCGCTCGCGCTCCGCGCAGACTGCTGGTGTCGGAGTCCATTCTTTCGATCCTCGCCGCCGGCATCATCTCCGCCAACGCCTGGGTGAGCCTCTCGGTGCCGAAGCCCTGCCCCTTGAGCCCGTATCCATGGCATTCGGGGCAGGTGTCGGGCGCCGCAGCATGATGGTTGCAGTAATGGCATCGGAGCGAGCGGTCGCGCATATGAAAGGTCAGGCTGACGCTGCAGTTGGGGCACGCGATCACGTTGCCGCAGATATGGCATTGGAGAAAATTGTGAAAGCCGCGGCGGTTGAGAAACACCATGCTCTGGCCGCCCGACGCGAGATTTTCGCGCAGCGCCGCGGCCAGCGCCGCCGAGAGCGGCACCGCGTTGGGAACTTCCACCGCTTCGGGCTTCGGATGCGCCGGCGCCGCTCCATTTGCCGGCCTGGCCGCCGCAGCCTTCCGCGCGCCGGCGACTTCGCGCCGCATATCGACGACTTCGACCGACGCCATCGCGCGATCGTTCACGCGCCGCGAAAGCCGGATCAACCGGTAGCGTCCGCGCCGCGAATTCGCATACGACTCGCTCGACGGGGTCGCTGAGCCGAGCACTACCGGGCATTTGGAAAATCCCGCGAGCGCGACCGCGAGATCGCGCGCGTGATAGTAAATTCCTTCTTCATTTTTGTACGAAGGGTCGTGCTCCTCGTCGACGACGATCAACCCGGCGTCGTGAATCGGCGCGAAGATCGCCGAGCGCGGTCCGATCATCACCCGCGCATCCCCGCCAACCGCCGCCATCCAGCTCGCCCATCGCTCCGACACGCTCTGCGCACTGTGGGCGACGGCGACCAGCGAGCCGAAGCGCGCGCGAAACGATCGCACGATCTCGTCAGCGAGCGCGATCTCGGGCACCAGAACCAAAACGTTTCGCCTGGCGGCAAGCGCTCGTGCGGCAAGCTTGAGGTAAATTTCGGTCTTGCCGCTGGCGGTGACACCCCAGAGCAAGAACGCCTGGTAGCGCCGATTCTCGATGGCCGGCGAGATCGCCTCCAGCGCGAGTTGCTGTTCATCGGTGAGATCGAACTCGGCCGCCGCGACGCCGTGGGATGGAGCGGCGGGCGCCGCCTCGATCGCGATCAAGCCGCGCCGCGCAAGGCTCTTGAACGCCGCCCGCGCGCCGTCGATTTCAGCGATTACCTGCGCAACGCGCGCGCCCGTGGCGCCGGCGTTGGCGATCGCATCGAGCACTTCACGCTGCTTGTTGCCGCGAACGCCCTCGATGCTTGCGCCTGGGGCGAGCCGCGCGATCAAGTCCGTGGTATCGCGATGCCTGCCCGTGGCGGCGTCGCGGCGCTCCAGCGTGCCCTCCGCGATGAAGCGGGCGAGCGCGGTGCGCACCTCGCCGGGCGGACCGATTCTCTCCAGCCTGCGCGTCGTTGCGGCGCGCTTGGCGATCGTCTCGATAATCCCGCGCTCGACTCGCGTGAACGCGGCGCGCGCCAGCTCGTCGGGCGGCCGGGCGAGCCGGTACGCAGTCCTCGACTCGACCCGCGCGACCGAAGGAATCACGCTGCGGTACGCGTCCGCAATTGAAACCATGTAGTAAGACGCGAGGAACTCCATCAATTGCAGATGCGCGCGATCGAACAGCGGCTGCGGCTCGAGGACTTCGAGGATGGGCTTCAATTGTGCCGTCGACAGCCGTTCGCCGACTTCGGTGACCACTGCCGTCAGCTTGCGCGAGCGCAGCGGCGCGAGCACGCGATGCCCCGGCTGAATACGCCCGTCGAGCGCCGGCGGAATCGAATACGTCAGCGTTTCGAATCCGCGCGCTGCCCCGACGATCACAACATTGGCCTGCATCCTGACTCTCTGTGCGCCGCGCTCAAACCGGCCGCGCGCATGCAACTTACACCCGGCGCGAGCGGCGCGGCGAGCCGCCGGGCCGCCGGATCGCGGCTTTGCCCGATCGATCCGCCGCTTTCGCGGGCGCGTGCAGTCTGGTTGAATCGGGTAATGGAGGCCCGCGCGAATGAATGCGCGCGGGAGGCGACACAAACCGATGCTGCGATTTTTGACTGCCGGTGAATCGCACGGCCCCGAGCTGGTCGCGACGGTCGAGGGCGTGCCCGCCGGCTTCGACATCGACGTTGGCGCGATCAACGCCGATCTTGCACGCCGGCAAAAGGGCTACGGCCGCGGCGGCAGAATGCTGATCGAGAAGGACGAAGTACGGCCGGTTTCCGGCATCCGCTTCGGCAAATCGCTCGGCAGCCCGATTACGTTCATCATCGAGAATCGCGACTTCAAGAATTGGGTCAAGCGGATGTCCGCCGATCCCAAGGATCGCGCCGCCGCCGACGTCGTCACCCGCGCGCGGCCCGGCCACGCCGACCTTGCGGGCGTGCTCAAGTACAATCTCGAAGATATCCGCGACGTGCTCGAACGAGCTTCCGCGCGCGAAACCACCGCGCGTGTGGCGATCGGCGGCCTGGCCAAACAAATTCTTTCGCCGTTCGGAATCGACGTGCTCGGCTACGTGGCGAGCATCGGCGCGACCGAGGCCAATACTCCCGCCGCGCTGAGCATCGAGGAGCTGCGCCGCATCACGGAAGCGTCGCCGGTCCGGGTGGCGGACCCCGGCGCCGAGCCCAAAATAATCGCCGAAATCGACGAATGCAAAAAGACCGGCGACACGCTCGGCGGCATCGTCGAGGTAGTTGCGACCGGATTGCCGGTCGGGCTCGGCAGTCACGTGCATTGGGATCGCAAACTCGACGGACGCCTCGCGTTCGCGCTGCTCAGCGTGCAGGCCGCCAAAGGGGTCGAGCTCGGGCTGGGCTTCAAGGCGGGACGGATGCGCGGCTCCGAACTTCACGACGAAATCGGATACGATGCGGCCCGTCGCCGCTTCACCCGCCATTCCAACAATTCCGGCGGCACCGAGGGCGGCATGAGCACCGGCGAGCCGCTGCGCGTGCGCGTCGCGTTCAAGCCGCTGTCGACGCTGATGCGCCCGCTGCGCTCGGTCGATATCAAAACCAAAGCGGAGGCAGTCGGCGCGATCGAGCGCTCCGACGTCTGCGCGATTCCGGCCGCCGCCGTCATCTCGGAATCGGTGGTCGCGTTTGAGCTCGCGGCGGCTTTTCTCGAAAAGTTCGGCGGCGATTCAATTGTCGAGATTACGCGCAACTTCAAGGGCTTCCTCGAACAGGTCCGCAACTACTGAAACGGCGGGCGCGCGGGACTGCGAAAACGCGCGCGCCCGGATCCGCGCTGCAACGCAAATGACGCCCAAACTGATCCTCACCGGATTCATGGCCACCGGAAAAAGCTCGGTCGGCCCGCTGGTCGCGCGCCGGCTCGGATGGGAGTTCGTGGACCTCGACTCCGTGATCGCCGCGCGCGCCGGAAAACCAATCGCGCAAATCTTCGCCGACCATGGTGAGGCTCACTTCCGCCGGCTCGAACGCGAAGTGGTCGCGCACCTGACCGGCGATCGCCGGCGATGTCCCCAGTGCCACGGGCCGCATCCCGGAGTGATTTCGACTGGCGGCGGCGTGCTGCTTGACGAATCAAACTGTGCGGCGCTCAGGCGCGCCGGCGTGATCGTGTGTCTCACGGCGCGGCCCGAGGTCGTCGCGGCGCGGGTCAAGCGATCGAAAACCACGCGTCCTAAACTGGCCGAGGGCGGAAAATCCACTTTGACTCGAATCAAGGAGCTGATGGTCGAGCGAGCTGACGCCTACGCTCGCGCCGACGTCCAAATCGACACCTCGGATCTCACGGTCGATGAAGTGGCCGATCGCGTCATCTCGGCCTTTGCCGCGCACGCGGCGCGGCGATGCGCGCCTTCGGCGGATGGCGTACGATCCGCGTAGAGATGCGCACCATCCGCATAGAACTCGGGCCCGCGTCGCATAACGCTCATGTGGGTGCGGGAATTTTAGACCGGCTTGGCAAGCTGGCATGCGACGCCGGATTGAAGCCCGGTTCATGCGCCGTCGTCACGGACTCGACGGTCGAAAAACTCTACGCCGCGCGCGTCGCGGACACGCTTGGCAAAAGCGGTTTCGCCGCCGCGGTAATTCCGGTGCCACCCGGCGAAGCTTCCAAATCCCTTTCGACGCTTGAGCTTCTCTACGATCGGATGACCGAGGTCGGGCTTGACCGCAACAGCACCGTGTTCGCGCTCGGCGGCGGGGTCGTTGGCGATCTCGCTGGATTTGCGGCTGCGACCTTTCTGCGCGGCGTGCCGCTGGTACAAGTGCCGACCACGGTCGTGGCGCAAGTGGATTCCGCGCTCGGCGGCAAGACCGCGGTCAACCATCGCCACGCCAAGAACCTGATCGGCGCCTTCTACCAGCCGCGGCTGATTGTCGCCGACGTGAATGCGCTTGCAACGCTGCCCGACCGCGAATTTCGCGAGGGCCTGGCGGAAGTGATCAAGTATGGCGCAATCATGGACGCGCCGATGATCACGGACCTGGAGCGCGACCTCGATGCGATCCTCGCCCGCCGGCCCGATCTGCTCGAGCAAGTCGTCGCGCGATCGCTGATGCACAAGGCCGCCGTAGTCAGCGCCGACGAGCGCGAAGGCGATCTCCGCAAAAGCCTGAATTTCGGCCACACCATCGCTCACGCGATCGAAGCGAGCGCCGGTTACGGCCGCTACTTTCACGGCGAGGCGGTCGCGATCGGGATGGTAGCGGCCGCCCGGCTGTCGTGCTCATATACCGGCTTGTCAGCCGGCGAAGCGTCGCGTCTCCAGCGCCTGATCGAGCGCGCCGGCTTGCCGGCTGCGATGCCTCCCGGATGGCACAGCGACGGCTTTATCCGCGCTCTTAGGCTCGACAAGAAACGCGCCTCTGGCGCGGTTGAATTCGTGATGCTTGACCGGCTGGGGCATTGTTTGTCCAAAAGTGTCTCGATCGACGAGATCGTCGCATCCTTGCTCTGAATGTCCGCAGGCTTCTGACTAGGAGTGATCTTTGAATTACTAATTGTAGCGAGAATGCTGCTTGAATGCCTGACGCTTCTATGATGTGTTTACGGCTAGTTGAGCGGTATACGCCGGGCTGGTTCGACCTGTAGGTACGTTAGGGGCTGGGAAGGCGGGATAAACGCGCGTAGCGAAGGGGAATTACTATGGACCGATTCAATGAAATGAAAAGCAGTGTCCTGACAGTACAGGAAGTATCGAGCTACCTGCGGGTGCATTCGTCAACGGTTTACAGGATGCTGAAGAAAAATCAGCTTCCCGCGTTCCGGGTAGGCAGCGATTGGCGCTTTACCGTCGAGGCGATCGACAAATGGCGCGCTGGCGTAGAGTCCGGCGCCCCGCTTCCTGCGAGCGATAGCCGGCTGAGCCTGAAATAACCGGGTAGCCCGGCCGGACGAAAATCCGCGCGCCGGCCGGCTAACCCTCGAATATCATCGCGGATTTCCCAGCCGAATCGCAGCAATCTTCGCTGTTTATTCGCCTGCCTGTTCGGCGTCGGCGCCAAACAACGACGTCAGGATGACCAGTGCGACGCCGATCGTGATCGCGCTGTCGGCGACGTTGAACACGGGATAGTTCAGGTCGTAGTAATGGGCGCGCACAAAGTCGATCACGCGGCCGCCGCGAGTCGCGCGATCGATCAGGTTTCCCGCAGCGCCGGCCAGGATCAGCGCGAAGCCGACTGAAATAACCGACACTCGCTCTGCTCGCGCTATCAGCACGGTCAGCACGATTATCGCCGCGCACGACATCGACAGCAGAAACGCCAAGCGGGCCCACGGCGGCGCGTTGGCCAGGATGCTGAACGCCGCGCCGGGATTCAGTGTGTAGGTGAGGTCCAGGTAGTTGGGGACGAGCGCGATACTTTGATACAGCGCCATGTGCGCTTTGACGAACAGCTTGGTGGCCTGATCGAGCACGATGATCGGAATCGTGATGGCGCCGATCAAGAACAGGAACGGCTTGCGCGGCGCCCGGCCGGCCGATTTTTCCCCCGCGCTTTGCCCAGGTGAAGGGCTGGGAAGAGGCTTGACGCTCGATCGTTCCGGCAACGGCTACGCTCCCACCACCGCGCGGCATCGCGCGTCCAACTCATCACCGCTGCCGTCGAAGTACTTCCAGCATCGCGCGCACTTCACCCCCGACGCGTGACGCCCAATCAGCGTGATTGCGGGATTCGTGACGGCTCGCACGAAGCCGCCATTGCCATCGAGGGCGAAATCCTCGCGGCCATTAGCTTGCCGCCTGACCTCGGATACTTCCGCGTCGGGGAGAATCGCAACCTCCGAGACGATGAACAAGTCTTTCAGCTCTTCGCGATACTGCATGATCGTTTCGGCAAGCCCGCTCGCAGAGCCGCCGTCAGCTCCCAGACTGATTGCAGCGTCGAGCGGCGCGCCGATCGTCCCCGCCTTGCGCATCGCCTCGAGCAGCTTGAGCGCCTCATCGCGAATCCGCAGCAGCCGCTCCCATCGCGCCTCCAAATCGTCATCGCGCCACGACGGACAGGCCGGATGCATCGTCGTCAGATGCACGCTGTCGAGCCGTTTCCCGGGGAGATAGCCGTAAACTTCCTCGGCCGTGAACGGGATTAGCGGCGCGAGCATCCTGACCAGCGCGTCGAGAATGTTGAACAGCGCGGTCTGCGCCGAGCGCCGCTCGCGCGATTTTTCCGCCGCGCAGTAAAGGCGGTCGCGCGCGACGTCGATATAAAGCGAGCTCAGATCGACGACGATGAAATTCAGCATCGCCTGATACGCGGCCTGGAATTCGAACGCATCGTAAGCGCGGCGCACTTCGCTCTTGAGTTTCTCCATGCGCGCCAGGATGAAACGATCGAACTCGAGCATGTCCTTGAATTCAACCGCGTCGCGCGCAGGATCGAAGTCGGCGATGTTGCCGAGCACGAAGCGGCAGGTGTTGCGAATCTTTCGATACGACTCCGACACGGCGCTGTAAATCGTCTGGCCAAGCGCGATCTCGGCGGTGTAGTCGAGCGACGCGTACACCAGCCGCAAGACGTCAGCCCCCATCCTTCCTGCCGCATCGACGGCGTCCTCGGCGTTGCCGAGCGACTTGGACATCTTGCGGCCGCGCTCGTCCACGGTCAGTCCATGGCTGATTACGCTCTTGAACGGCGCCGTTGCGCGCTCGGACACCGCGCAAACCAGCGACGCGCTGAACCATCCGCGCGCCTGCTCGACCGCTTCGAGGTAGGCGTCGGCAGGCCACGCCAGTTCGGGGCGCGCGCCAAGCACCGCGGCCTGCGAGGATCCCGAATCGAACCACACGTCGAGGATGTCTTCCTGCTTGATAAAATCCGCGCCGCCGCATCGTTGGCATTTTAGGCCCGGCGCGACGAAGTCGGCGGCCGGCCGGCTGTACCATGCGTCGGAACCTTCGCGGGCGAAAATTTCCTCGACGCGATCCATCGTCGCCGTCAGCGGCGCGACCTCATCGCACGCCGCGCATCTGAGCGCGGGAATCGGCACGCCCCACGCGCGCTGGCGCGAGATGCACCAGTCGGGGCGGGTCTCGGTCATGTTGCGGATCCGGTCTCGCGACCATCCGGGATACCATTTCACCTTGTCGATCGCCTCGATCACCCTGGCGCGCAGTCCGTTGTGATCGATGCTGACGAACCATTGCTCGGTCGCAAGAAAGATCAGCGGATTGTGGCATCGCCAGCAATGCGGGTAGCTGTGCGAGAGGTTTTGCGCATGCAGCAGCGCGCCGGCCGCGGCCAGCCGCTCGACGATCGGCTTGTTGGCCTTGAAGACGTTGCGCCCCGCCCATTCTCCGCCCTCGGCCGTGAAGACACCGGCGCCATCCACCGGAGTGAACGGGGTCAGCCCGTACGCCTTGCCGGCCACGAAATCCTCGTAGCCGTGTCCGGGCGCGGTATGCACCAGGCCGGTGCCGGTGTCCGCGGTGACGTGCTCGGCGTACATCAGCTTCACGTCGCGCGGGATAAACGGATGGCGAAAGATATCATTGCCGTCGAGCGCCTTGAGCGCCGCGGTGCTGAGCGCGATGCGTTTTTCGACCGCCAGGCCGCATTCCTTCTCGACGATTCCGATCAATCGCGACGCGACCACGTAGTAATGATCGCCAACTTTCAGCGCGACGTAGTCGAAAGTCGCGTTGAGCGAGATTCCGAGATTCGCGGGTAAAGTCCACGGCGTCGTCGTCCAGATTACGGCCGAGAGTTTGCCGGCCTGGTGCGCGGCTTGAAGCTCGGCGGCGTCGCCAGGATCGGCGGCCAGCGCGCCCGCATCCTTAAGGTTGGAATTGAAGGCGAAGGCGACGTAGATCGACGGCGAAACGTGATCGCGGTACTCGACTTCGGCCTCCGCCAGGGCAGTGCGGCATTCGAAGCACCAATGCACCGGGCGCAATCCCCGATAGACGTAGCCGTGCTCGACCATCTTGCGCAGCACGCCGATTTCGGCGGCGTCGTACTCCGGCGCCATCGTGAGATACGGCTTGAACCAGTCGCCGATCACTCCCAGGCGGCGGAAGTCGGAGCGCTGCAAGTCGATCCATTTCTCGGCTTCGGCGCGGCAGAGCTTGCGCAGCTCGAGCTTGGAAATCGTCCGCGCGAAATCGCCGAGGTCGCGCGATACCCGGTGCTCGATCGGCATCCCGTGGCAGTCCCATCCCGGCACGAACGGCGTGCGATATCCCATCATCGAACGCGATCGCACCACGAAGTCTTTCAGGATTTTGTTGAGCGCGGTGCCCAGATGCACCCGGCCGTTGGCGTACGGCGGGCCGTCGTGGAGCACCCACAACGGCGCGTCCTTGCGCGCCTCCATCAGGCGCCCGTAAAGATCAGTTTGGTCCCAATGCGCGAGCATTTCCGGCTCCCGCTTGGGCAGATTCGCCTTCATCGGGAAGTCGGTCCGGGGAAGTTTCAGCGTCGATTTGTAGTCGGTCTCAGCCACGCGCCATGTTGCCCGCGCGCCGATGCGCGCGCGATCTCCTTCGCAGTTGTCAGGTATCGAGCGTCCGATCAGATTAACTTACGCCGCACTCGTGCGCGAGTATCGCGCGCTGGCGGGTAGTTATCTAATTTCGTTTTTGCATCGGGCAATTCCGATCGAATTGCTCTAGTTGCCACGCCCCTCTTGAACGTTCGAGGTCTCGCCAGACCGCAGCGTGGCAGCGCTTGCAGCCCCCATGCTCGTGCCGTTGCAAGGGGTTTTCTGGCGCTCGCATGAAGGAAGAAATGCTCGCGCTGCGATGATCGCACATTGCCGGGTCAATACGCGAATGTCGCATCCTTTGCGCTCCAAGATTGTCATGCCGTTAAACGATTCTCATCTTCGTCCGACAGCGCCGCATCGATCAACTCTTCAACCGACCTCGAATATGTGAATGGGTAAATGTGCTGTCAATTCTGATCCGGTCATCGCGGCAGCTCGGGCATGATCTTTTTCATGAAACCGTCGAAGAGCGGAACTGTGAACGCTGTATCTCCACGGGTAGGACTGTAGATCGCGCCTTTCGCGATCGGCTCGTTTCGCACCGGCGCTACGTACGAAAAATCCCCAACCCACGGTAAAAAACCTCATAATTCGCGATGGTTGTTTTACTCAATATGTTGAGTAAAAATACTCAGAGTCATGAGCAAAATCGAAGCGGCTTTTCGCCGACCGCAGGCGGCCGAGCTGGCTCGCCGGCTCCGCGAACCGAGACGGCACATTCAGGTGGTAGCCGGCGCACGGCAGGTGGGTAAAACCACCCTGGTTCAGCAAGTCATCGAGACCATCGACCTTCCAGTTCGCTTCGCCAGCGCCGACGAGCCTACGCTGCGCGGCTCCGACTGGATCGCCCAGCAGTGGGAAGCGGCGCGGCTATCTGCCAGCCCCAAGGGCGCCATTCTCGTCCTCGACGAGGTGCAAAAAGCCATCGGATGGTCGGAGTCCGTCAAGCGCCTGTGGGATGAGGACACGCGCGAAGCGGCCAATCAAGGTCGTACTGCTCGGCTCGGCGCCGCTCCTTGTCCAGCAAGGTCTCACCGAGAGCCTGGCTGGGCGGTTCGAGATCCTTCGGCTGCCTCACTGGTCTTTGGCGGAGATGCGGGAGGCGTTCGATTTCAGCGTGGACCGATATCTCTACTTTGGCGGCTATCCGGGCGCTGCACCGTTGGTCAGTGAGCCCGAGCGCTGGCGGCGCTACATCCTCGACGCGCTGGTCGAAACAACGATCGCCAGAGACCTCCTGCTGCTGACTCGCGTGGACAAACCCGCCCTGCTGCGACGCCTGTTCGAATTGGGCTGCCGCTACTCAGGGCAAGTGCTCTCGTACAACAAGATGCTCGGTCAACTTCACGATGCCGGCAATACGACCACGCTCGCGCACTATCTCGAATTGCTCGGCGGAGCCGGGTTGCTCACCGGACTGTCCAAATTCGCCCGGCAGGCTGTGCGGCAGAAGGGGTCAAGCCCGAAGCTCCAAGTCTTGAATACGGCCCTGATGACCGCGCAAACCGGACTCTCCCTCGAGGAGGCCAAGGAAGACCGTGAGTTCTGGGGACGCCTGGTCGAATCGGCTATTGGCGCTCATCTTGCCAACGCGGCGGCCCTGGACGAATGCGCGCTCTTTTACTGGCGGGAGGGAAACCGCGAGGTTGACTTCGTCGCGAGCGCCGGCCGGACGCTGACCGCGATCGAGGTCAAAAGCAGTCGCAGCCGCGACGCCAATCCAGGCCTCACTGCCTTTGCCGCGTCATTCAGGCCGGCCAGGCAGCTCCTCGTCGGTGGAGACGGCATTCCTGTCGAGGAATTTCTTCTAAAGCCGGTTCGCCATTGGGTCACACGATGAGGCAACTCCGTCGAACCCAACTCAGGATCGCACGAGCGAGGCTCGGCTTGAGTTCCTTAAGCGATCGCGCTCGTTCAGCTGAGTCAGCAAATGGTAAACTGGGCGCCGGCGCGCCCGTTGGCACGGGAGGCCAGCATTAAGAAAGGAAAACGGGGCGCGCTGTATGAGGACCGTCACCTTCGTCCTCTCCCTAACAGGAGAGGTTTGCGTAACCTCTGCGCATGCGTTCAGGGCAGAGGCAGAATCTTGATTCGCTCGCAAAATAGCTCGCTGTATAAGGACCCTCACCTTCATCCTCTCCCTTGCAGGGAGAGGAAAGAAAGGGGGTGCGCGGTTCCCGTTCGATCAGCTCCTGACTATGGTGCAGGGGCTGGCCGCTGCGTTTGAATCCTGGCGCGGGGCTTCATATCATCTTTCGCGCGACAGTGGAGCATCGAATCGTGAAGCCGCAGAAGAAATTATGGGACTCAGAAAAGTAACTGTGTTCGACAAAGAAGGCACCACCCTCGTCCCCGTAAACGAGGACGGCCAGGCGAAACCCGCGGTGATGGGGGTGCGATGGGTCAATCCCGCCACCTTTGAAACCATTCGCATCCGCGGCGGCAAACGCACCGGCCCCAGGAACGAAGTCCTGATGGAAGTTCCCGCCACGCTCGACACCGGCGCGTTCGCAATCGAGGAGCTGGCTCCGCCCCAGGTCAAGCAGGCGCTCACGCAGATCGAAAAGTCCGCCGGCGCGGGGAAATCGGCGAAGAAATCATGACCGTGCCCGGCGCGCTCGCGGGCCTGCGGGTGCTCGACTTAAGCGGCCATCGCGCACAACTTTGCGCGCGACTGCTGGCCGACATGGGCGCCGACGTGATCAAAGTCGAGCCGCCCGGCGGCGACGACGCGCGCCGGATCGGCCCGTTTCTCAACGGCATCCCGCATCTCGACCGCAGCCTGTTCTTCTGGTTCTACAATCTCAACAAGCGATCGCTCACGCTCGATCTCAACCATTCCCGCGGCGCCGACATCCTGCTTAAGCTCGCCGGCGCGGCCGACGTCGTCATCGAGAGTTTCGCGCCAGGTATCCTCGACCGGCTCGGGCTTGGCTGGGATACGCTTCATCGCGAGAACCCCGCGCTCGCGCTGTGCTCGATCGCGCCGTTCGGCCAGAGCGGCCCCTGGCGCGACTTCATCGCCGACGACACCGTGCTGACTGCGCTCGGCGGGATGCTCTACATCAATGGCTTCCCCGGTCATGCTCCGGTTCGTCCGCTCGGCCTGCAGGCCTATCATTCGTCGGCGTACTACGGCGCGATCGCCGTGATGATGGCGATGCTCGCGCGCGATCGCACCGGTGAAGGTCAGTGGATCGACTTGAGCATGCAGGAGGCCACCGCGGCGGCGGTGGAGCACGTCGCGGGAGGATTTTTCGAGCACAACGCGGCTGAGCCGCGCCGCGGCACTCTGCATTGGAGCCGTTTCTTTCGGGTCGCCAAATGCCGTGACGGCTACATCATGCATTGCACGCTGGGCGACTGGACCTCGCTCATCGAATGGGTCAAGTCCGACGGCAAGGCCGGCGATCTCGACGCGCCCGAATATGACCAGGTGATGTATCGCTACCTGATGGCCGAGCATCTGTTCGACGTGCTCGACGAATGGGTCAAGGACTATCCGCGCGACGAGCTGCTGGAGCGCGCGCAGTTGCTCCGCCAGCCCTACGCCACCGTGCGCCCGCCAGAGGCGCTGTTCGAGGACGAGCAGCTGGCAGCGCGCGGCTACTTCGTCGAGGTCGAGCATCCCGAGCTCGGGCGCAAGTTCCGCTATCCGGGCGCGCCGTATCTGTTCAACGGCACGCCGTGGCGGGTATCGCGGCGCCCGCCGCTCGTCGGAGAGCATACCGGCGAAATTTTGCGCGACGAACTCGGGATGGATGCCGCGGCGCAGGCGGCGCTGTTCGCCGAGGGAGTGATCTGATCGTGCCGGCGATGCCACTGGACGGCGTCCGCGTCCTCGATTTCACCTGGATCGTTGCCGGCCCGGTCGCGACGCGCATCCTGGCCGACCACGGCGCGGAGGTGATCAAGGTCGAGCGCAAGGAACCGCCCCAACTCGGCAACCGCAAGCTCGGGCTTCAATGCGACTTGAATCGGGGCAAACTCTCGGTCGCGCTCAACATGCAGCATCCGCGCGGGGTCGAACTCGCCCGCCGCCTCGCCGCTATGAGCGACATCGTGATCGACAATTTCTCCGCGCGCGTGATGCGCAGCTGGGGGATGGACTACGAAAGCCTGTGCGCGGTCAAACCCGACATCATCTGCATCAGCATGTCCGGCCTGGGGCACACCGGCCCGCTTTCGAGCTACGTCAGCTACGGGCCGACGCTGCAGGCGCTCACCGGCTTCACCATGCTGATGGCGGAAGCCGACGGCACGCCGGCCGGCTACGGCTATTCCTACGCCGACACATGCGGCGGCTACACGGGTGCGCTCGCGGCGCTGATCGCGATTTGGAATCGCCATCGCACCGGGCGCGGCCAGTTCGTTGATCTCTCGCAGTTCGAGGCCGTCGCCACCGTGATCGGTCCGGCGCTGCTCGACATCTCCGCCAACGGCCGGGTGCAGCCGGCGCCCGGCTACAATTCGCAGGAGGGCCCGGCGGCACCGCACGGCGTTTACAAATGCCGCGCGCTCGACGGCGACGACGACCGATGGGTCGCGATCGCAGTGCGCACGGGCCCCGAGTGGCGCCGATTCGTCACCGCGATCGGATCTCCGTCGTGGGCGAGCGACCCGAAGTTCCGCACGCTCTACCTGCGGATGCACAACAGCGCCGAGCTCGACGCCGAGGTTTCACGATGGACCGCGGAGCACAGCGCCGAAGACGCGATGGCGACGCTCCAGCGCGCGGGTATCGCCGCGGGCGTGGTCGAAAACGGCGTCGATCTCTGCGCGCGGGATCCTCAACTGAAAGAGCGCGGCTTCTGGCCTGCGGTCTCGACCGCCGATGGCGGCGCGACTCATGTCACCGGCATCCCGTTCAAGCTATCCGGCGGGTCGGGAAAAGTTCGCTCGATCGCGCCCGAGGTCGGCGAGAATTCCGACTACGTGCTCGGCGAGCTGCTCGGGCTCGGCCGCGGCGAGCGCGATGAATTGGTCGCGGCCGGCGCGGTCTGGCGCTGACGCCGGCGGCTGCGTGTCACCCAGGTAACAATCTCCCCCAAGTAACACGCATCGCCCGCGGCCTCTGGTTGCGCTAGTGTCAGCAACACTGGCAGTTAGCAGGAAGAAGCCGGTCGGGGGATTCTTGCACGCAAGCGTAATATCGAGCGCGCTGGTTGGGGTTGACGCGTTCCCGGTCGAAGTCGAAATCGACATCGGCGCCGGGACGCCGCCGCATCGGCTGGTCGGCCTGGCCGAGGGCGCGGTCAAAGAGGCGCTCGATCGGGTCAAGTCGGCGCTCAAGAATTCCGGCTTCGATTTTCCCACCCGCAAGATGACCATCAACCTGGCGCCCGCCGACACGCGCAAGGAAGGCTCGGCGTTCGATCTGCCGCTCGCGCTTGGAATTCTCGCGGCACAAAACGTGTTGAAGGATCGCGAGCGGCTGCGCGGCTATCTGGTGCTCGGCGAACTGGCGCTCGACGGCCGCATCAAGGGAATCAAGGGCGCGCTGCCGACCGCGCTGCTCGCGCGCTCCGGCAGGTACGCGGGCGTGATGCTCCCGCGGGAGAACGCGTCCGAGGCCTCGGTGGTCGGCGAGGGCACCGCGGTGCTCGGCGTCGAGAGCCTGCGCGAGGCTTTCGAGTTTTTCGAGGGCCTGCGTCCGCTCCAATCTGCGCCGGTCGATCTCAGCGCCGTGTTCGGCGCGGCGAATATTTACGACGTCGATTTCAGCGAGGTCAAAGGCCAGGAGCAGGCCAAGCGCGCGCTGGAAGTCGCCGCCGCCGGCGGGCATAACGTGCTGATGATCGGGCCGCCCGGCTCGGGCAAGACCATGCTCGCCAAGCGGCTGCCGTCGATTCTTCCCGCGATGACCTTCGGGGAGGCCGTCGAGACCACCAAGGTGCACTCCGTGATGGGCCTGCTCGACGGCCGCGCACTCATCACCACGCGCCCGTTCCGCGCTCCGCATCACACGATTTCCGACGCCGGGCTGATCGGCGGCGGCTCGATCCCGCGCCCCGGCGAGGTCAGCCTGGCGCATCACGGGGTGCTGTTCCTCGACGAATTGCCCGAGTTCCGCAAGAACGTGCTCGAGGTCCTGCGCCAGCCGCTCGAGGATGCGCGCATCACCATCTCGCGGGTGATGGGCACGCTGACTTTCCCCGCCTCGGTGATGCTGGTGGCCGCGATGAATCCGTGCCCGTGCGGCTTCTACACCGATCCGCAGCACGAATGCTCATGCTCGCCGATCGCGATACAGCGCTATCGCTCGCGCATCTCGGGCCCGCTGCTCGATCGGATCGACATCCATATCGAAGTGCCGGCGGTGAAGTACAAGGACCTAACCGATCGGGTCGCGCGTGAGCCGTCGATCGCGATTCGCGAGCGGGTCAATCGCGCGCGCGAGGCGCAGCTCGTCCGGTTCAAGGGGATGCCGTTTTTCTGCAACGCGCAGATGCGCGCGAGCGATCTCCGCGTCCACTGCCAAATTGAGTCCGGCGGCGAGCGCCTGCTCGAGCTCGCGATCAACCGGCTCGGGCTGAGCGCGCGCGCCTACACGCGAATCCTGAAAGTCTCGCGCACCATCGCCGATCTCGACGGCGCCGCCTCGATCGCCGCCCACCATGTCAGCGAGGCGATTCAGTACCGCTCGCTCGACCGCACCGCCCCCTAGAAAAACGAAGCGGGCAGCCCGATTGCTCGAGCCGCCCGCGGTCAGACCTGCGCGATTGCGGGCTCTATCGGATGTCGTACCCGGACACGAATTGATCGAGCTCGCCCGGCCCCGTGTGCTTTAACACCAACGTGCCCGAGGCAACCGTGTTCGCAACGAAGCCGGAGAAGTTCTTCGGACCCGTCGCGGCGTTGCCCAGCGCGTTGGTCGCTACTTTGATGCCGGTATCGACGTCACCGGAGTTGTCGATCGGCCGGAAGTACACCTCGTAGTTGGTGCTCACGCTCGCGCCCTTCAATGTCACCATGATCTGGCCGGCTGCGTTCACCTCGTACGAACCTTGATCCAGCGAATCGCCCCCGCAAACCAGGTCGGTAGGATTGGTCACAGCGCCGCATTCAACCAGATACGACGCCGAAACTTTCGGAGGCACGAACTTCTGATTCACCTTGAATCCCGACACGAACTCCTCGGTGCCGCTGTTTTGCAGCACGATTGACCCCGAACCGATCGTACTCGGCGCGAATTCAGAGTCCACGATCAGCGTGGCATTGCCATGCTTGCCTGTCTTGGGAACCGTTCCGAGCGCGGTCGTCGTGCCGCCCGGCGAACGCAGGATCGCGGTGTAGCTGGTGGCGGACCGCGCACCCGACACATGGATCGCCAGCGCGCCGTCGTCGTTTTCTACATCGACACGGCCGCTGGTCAACGGGTCGCTTCCGAAGCTTGAAAGATTTCCTGGCACCGTCACATCCGTGGCGCGCACCAGGCCCGGCTGGAAGTCACGAGCCGACTCGAGACCGTCGCTCGAGATCGTGAGCCCGGTCACGAACTCCTCGCTCCCGCCGCTGCTCAGGACCACGTTGCCGGCGCCGACCGTCCCGAATTTGAAAAATGCATCCTTTCGAAACGCGCCGTCTCCGTTGGCATCGGTCTCTAGATTGCCAAGCGGAGCGGACTGAGTACCGTCGCCCGAAACCAGACTCACGGCATAAATGGTGTTGGTTGCCGCTCCAAAGACGATCACCGTCACGTCGCCTTGATCGCTGATCGTGGCGCCACCGCGCTTGAGCGGATCCTGGGTCGCCGCGCAGGTCGTAAGCCCGGCCGGCGTCTTAACCGATTTGCATGGAACCAGCGGTGCGTTGAACGTTTGCGCGCGAGCCAATCCCGATGCCAGGCAAAGCGCCACTGGCGCGGCGATTAATGCTGCCCGCCATTTCACTCGTGATCGAGGCATACAGATTCTCCTCCTGAGTCTGCGTCGATTTTCCGCGTGGTCGAAATCCCCTCTTCAGCATACGCCATAAACACTAAAGGCGTTACAAAAAGTAGCCTCTCCCTTTCACCAAGGAGAGCTTTGCATAACCGGATTTTGGTGCCGAAACGATACGCGCTGGCGCGCGAGATCCTTCGCTGCGCTCAGGATGACGGAAAAAAAGTTATAACCGGCCCCTTCCAGTAGTCACGATAAACTCGTCCCCATCTTCCCCTAACACCGGGTGCAGGGCTCATCCCTGGCCGTAGCGACGGCAGCGCAGTATTAAGCCATTGACAGGGGACGCGCCCGCCAACGGCGGGCGGCCTTAACGGTGGGTGCAGGGCTCAGCCCTGCCCCCTGCTAGGGGTAGGGCGCCTCGTACGCCATGTAGCGCGATATCTTCCAGCTTCCATCCGGCTGGCGCCGGAAGATATCGAGCCCGGGTTCCCGTTTCGTCTCCTCGGGTCCGTTTTTCGGGCGCACCTTCAGTGTCCAAACGAGCCTTACGACGGCGAGATCGCCCGAGACCAGGATCTCCCGGATTTCCAGGTCATAGTGATATGCCTTCGCCGGGTCCGCCAACGCCATCTGCAAATTGGCGCACAGAGAATTGTAGGTGTCTTCGGGTTCTCCCCGAAAATTTGAGATCAAATCCGGCGCAAACAGCGAGCAAACCTCCGATACGTTGCGGCTGTCGAAGTCTCGCGTCCACTTCTCCAGTTCGGCGCGAATCTGATTGCTCGCGTCGGCCGCGGAATCGGCTTTCGATGCCGGCGCGTAGAAAGCCGATATCAGCATCACTAGAGCCCCTGCCGCGATTGCTCCGATTCGAGCGCGCTTCATTCTCATAACCCCGGTTCTCCTTCCCACGAACGCGAGCCCCATTGCAATCGCCGTGTCTGGCCGGGCCCATATGCTCTCGCGCCACTCGCCATCCCGCATGCAAATTCGCGTACTTTTATGCAAATTCGCGCCATGCCATCACCCCGTCTTGACGACTTGTCACCATCGCGTTAACTGATTTGCCAGTAATCTCCGAAATCGCGGAGAGCCCGGCCTGTCAGCGGCTTTCCGCAAGGGGAGTCAGCGATGAGCAGCAGCAGGGTGAGCTTGGCTGTATTCGTTGTCTTGGGGGCGGCATTCACCTTCGGAGCCCTGATGGTAGCCAGTTACCTGTCCAATGCCGCCGGTTAGTCCGAACCATCGCCCACCGCATCCGACCTGACGGGCGCGAGGGGGTGACCCCTCGACCCAGTGACAGGAAAGACGCGAGATCCGCGCGATCTGGTTCCGGGCCTTCCTTTTTCAGCGGCTCGTGGAAGCCGCGCAGGATAGTCTTGCGCCCTGACGATTAAGCCGCCCGACAGGTCTCTCGAATGAATCGCCCGCAGGACCGGAATCATCCGGCAGCGCGACCCGGATGGCCGGACGCGTGTCAACCAAACTTGGAATCGGGCGGTCGAATCAGCTAATTTTCGTTTCCGCTTGCTATTAGTTTTATAGCGCGCCTAGCGAAGCTTGTCTTATGGCTGCTTTTCTGCCATTGGTGGGTCCACTTTGCTGTGATTTGTGCCTGCTCGAATAAAAAAAGGAGATGGCCAATGAAACAGTCCAATGGAAAAACTCGAGTCCGTACGATCGTGACCCTGAGCACGATCGCATTTGCGCTGGTGGTCGTCGTGCTCCTGAGCGCAACGCAGGTGGCGGCGCAAGGATGCGTGTCAAGCAGCGGAACCACCACTCAACCGGATCACCTCAAATGTTACCGAGTCGGGGCCGATCCATTTATCAATACCGACCTGCTCTCGCTCAATTCACCGCAGTTCGGCGTCGAACCGAGCTGTCAGGTCGACGGACATGCAATCCAGTTCTGCGTTCCGGTGTGCAAAACTATCATTGGTCCTGTGCCGCCACCGACAGGGACGGGCTTCGTGGGTCAGCCGCTAACCGACGACTATCTCTGCTACGCCATCAGATGTGCGCAAAACAACGCGCCGAAGAAGTTGGCCGTCGAGGACCAGTTTGCGGCGCGGACGATCCCTGTGGGCATGGCGGATATTCTCTGCGCGCCGGCCGAAAAGCTGACGCCGCCGCCGCCGTGCGGCTCTACAGAAACGACACCGCCGACGGCAGCGCAGTGCGGCGGAGCGTGCCCTGATGATCAAGCCTGCAAATTTACGCCGCCGAAAAAGAGTGCCACCGGCGTGATACCCGCCACCTGCGCCTGCGCCCAGAGCACCACGCCGTGCGGCAATACAGCACCGCCTGGAGTAGCGCCTAAGTGCGGAGGGTTTTGTCCGCCGACTACCTCCGGAGCCGAGCAGCTCTGCCGCGACCTCGGCGGCGCCTGCACCTGTACCCCGTTCTGATCGCCGGCCCGGCGCGCCCGCATAACCTGAGCCCGACCGCGAGCGGAAGCTGAGCGGCGAGGGCGAGCTCTGCGCGCTCGCCAGCGCCGCGCCTTCCTCTCTACGGGTGCGCTGATGCGCGCGACCAGAGCGTGAAATGCTCCGTGGTCAGCACCGGGCGGAAGTCGTTGGCGGACAGAAAGTCCTCGGGAATCAGCACCAGCGGGAACAACTGAACCGGCGAATCGCTGATGACGGCCCGTACTTTTCCACCCGCGATCGCGTCGCGCATCTGTTCGCTCCAGAAGTGCCGCGTATCCGAGATCAGCTCGTAAAAATCGGCCGCGCCCAGCCGTCGGCGCGCGGCGAAGAAGCCGTCGCGATCGTACTCGGCCTTCGCCTCGCGATACACGCCGTAGGTCTCGGGATAGCGGATTAATTCGCGCCGTCCTGCCTCGAAGCATACGAACGACGGCGCGATCACGTCCTCGCCCGGTTTGCTTACGGCGCGCAGCGCCCTGGCAAGCTCCGAGATTTCCGCGCGGGGCACGAAGCCGAATCCATAGACGGCGCCATGCAGCCAGTTCTCGTTCACAATTGGCGTGATCCAGGCGAGAAAAATCGCGACCAGCGCCACGCCGCCCGCAAGCGGCTTCCATGGACGCGGCTCCGCCTCGCCCGCGATCAGATCCTCGATCGCCCGGACGAGCGCCGTCGCGCCAATCCCCGCGACGATCGCGATGAACGGGATCGCCTCGAGATAGTTGTGGCCCCACGCTGTCGGGCTCAGCACGCCGTAAAAGGCGTACTCGGCAGCGACGAGCGCGACCACCAGCATCACCGCGCGCCTGAACATCCGATCCGCGATGAGTCGCCAGCATCCAAGCACGAACAGCGGCGCAAGCACGTCCAAAATCAGCCGCGGGTAAGTCGCGACGATACCGGCGGTGTCGCGCCCCTTCAGAAAATGAAACACGAACGTCTGGAATATGAACTCGCCGCCGTAGAGCCGGTAGAGGAGGGCGCTGAACGCGCCGAGCGCGAGCGCGAAGATCGCGCCCGAAGCGGCTGCGCCCGCGATTCGGCGGCGCGCGACGGCGATGAACGCGAGCATCACCGCAAACGGAATCACCGCCGTCAGCTTGATTGCGCATGCGGCCGCGAGAATGGCCGCGAGAATCGCCGCCTGGCCGATCACCGTCGTCGTATCGTCGAGCGCGACGATCGCGCCGAGGATGACCAGCGGCGCGATGAAACTCTCGCGCTCATAAACGTGGTAGCGAAAGACCAGCGAGCTGTATGCGTATAGAATCGATCCGGCCACGGCGGCGCGCCGGCCGGCGGCCTTGCCCGCGAGCGAGTAGGTCAGGATGCTGGCGGCGAATATCGCCGCCTCGTTCAGGATTTCGATCGACAGATGGCTTGCACCGAACAACTTGAGATAGCATCCCGCAATCCATTCGAGCAGCGGCATATGCGGGTGAACGAAATCCAGGTACGGGCGCATCCCAACGCTCACCAGCCGCGCGCTCTCGAGGTAGAAATCGTCCTCGACCCACACTTGCGGGTAGAGCATCCGCACCACGCGCGGGATGAGCAGCACGGCGATGAGCCATGCGCCGATGCGCGCGGCGCCGGCGTTGCCGGTGGTCGCGGAGGCGCGCCGCGATGAGCCCCGCGAAGTCATCGAAGCGGTCCGCATCCGCGGCGCGCGTTTACCTGCTGCCGAGCCACTTCGATTGGGTGATCGTCGCGGTGGTCGTGTTGCTGACAAGCGTGATGATCAGATCCGCCGGCCTTCAACGCGGAGTCGAACTGATGCCGTGGCCGGACGGACTCGAGTATGCCGCGTCGGCGGTGAACCTTGCGGCTGGTCGCGGTGCGGTGCTGCATTTCGGTGGATATACTTACCCGCCGCGCTATACCGCTGGCTACCCGCTGATCCTGGAATTTTTCTACCGCTTGAACGGCACAGACCTTCGGCTGTTCCTCGTCTCGGCGATTCTCGGGATGGTCTCGGTCTTCGGAGTTTTCATGCTGACACGCGGCCAGTTCTGGCGCCTGGCCGCGACGATCGCTGCACTGCTGCTCGCGCTCTCCCCGGTCTTCATCACCTATTCGTCGCTCGTGATGAGCGACGTGCCCACGCTGTTCGTGACGATTTGCGCCGCGGCGATGCTGGTGTTGGCGACCTCGGACTACGCGACCCAGTCGCCGAGCTGGTTACGGATGTCGGCATGGCTGATATTCGGGCTCTTCGCCGGATTCTCGACGATTATCCGCCCGACCAACGCCACTATCCTTGCCGGCCTCGCGTTGTGCGTTGTTATGGTACCGCTGGAGAATCAAGGTAAGAAGCGAGATCTGCCGCGCCTTGCCAAAGCGGCGCTCGGAGTAGCAATCGGTTTCGCGATCCCGGTCGCGTGGCAGTTGCATCAGAACGCGATCAATCTCGGCAGCGCGTTCGCGAGCGGCTACGCCTGGTGGGTGCCCGAGGTCTATGGCGCGGGCGGCAAGAGCTTCAGCGCCGCGTACCTGTTCGGTCCCACGATGCCGCGAAATCCGCACGGCAACGTGCTTGTGTACGCCACCACTCTACTCGGAATCGACGGGATGCTCGGCGATCCCGGCAACGCGCGCTACTTCCTCTACCCGTTCGCAGCGGCGGTGTTCGCGATTGTCGGGTTCATCGCGATCTTTCGCGCGCCCGGAAGAACCACGGCGCGCCGCCTGATGTGGTTCGGGCTCGGATACCTTGCCGCACTGACCGGGCTTTATTGCTTCTACCTGTTCACCGATATTGCCTTCATCCTGCCGGCCGCGTTCATCCTGTTCATCGCGGCAGGCGCGGGCGCGGCGGCGGCGAATCGATGGATGCGCGACGTGCTGCGCAGCCGAAACCGAAACCGAAGCGCCGGCCAGTTCGCTGCCGCCGCCGGCGTGATCGCGCTCGACCTGTTGCTCGTCGTGTCGATGGCTTCGGAAGCGGCCGTACGCTTGAGCGCGCAACCACAAGACTCCGCGATGGTTGCCAGCCTTGGCTCTGTGAATTCCGCGTTGCCCCCTGGCGCAACCGTAGCCAGCAACATCTCGCTCCAGTTCCTCGAATTGTATCTGCCGGCCAAGAATCTCCACTTTATCGGCCTCAACTCGCTCGACCCCGGTGAGCGATTCACCGACTACCATCTGCATCGCCTGTACGAAAAACGCGCGGCGGGATGGAACGGCGCGGTGCCGCCGGTCGTGTTCGACGGCGAGCAGATGTCCGCCGAGGCGGACTCGCTCGCATCGGCGATCGGCGCAGGCACGCCGGTCTATCTTTTGATCGCCGCGCCCGAGTCAGACGATTACGCCGCCGTGCTCAAAACCGAACTCGATCGGATGCAGGAAAAATTCACCTTCGAGCCGGAGCTGCGGACCTCGCAGCTCGCGCTGTACCGGATGGCGGCGCACAAGTAACGCCTCAGGCAGTGATGCTCGTGGGCGGAGGATCGATCGCGGGCGGGCCGCCGTAGCGCCGCCGGCAAATCGCGTACGCGGGCCATACGCATGCGCCGAGCACGATCGCCAGGATGAAGTCGGCCTTGCCCACGCCGGCCGAGATGGCCAGCCCGAAAGTCGCGGCCCAGGTCAAGATTGGAAGAATTGCAACCAACGCAAGACCGGCCCGCCCGCCGCCAATCGTGAACATCCCGGTCCGATCGGGCATCAGCTTGCGCAGCCGCATCAGTGCCAGCAGCTCCAGCGCAAGCGCCGCCATGTAGAAGAATACGTCGAGCACGACCAGCGCGATGAATCCGACCGGCACCAGGAGCGTGAACACAATGCAGCACAGAAAAATCGACTTGCCCGGCGTCGCGGTCGCGGACCATAGCTCGGCCAGCGGCCGGGACAGGTAGCCCTCGCGAGCGAGCACGAACGGCATCCGCGACACCCACAGCATCGCGGCCTCGAACACCGCGAACGACATCACCGCGCCGCCAAGCGCCAGCGCGCCGCCCAGCGCCGGTCCGCCGATAGCGTAGCCCGCGTGCGAGAACGAGCCGGTGCCCCAGTCCGCGGCGGTGACGGCGCCGGAGACCGAGACCGCGAGCGGGAGCACGTAGCCGGCGACGATTATCGGCATCGCGATCAGGATTGCGCGCAAATAGTTGCGCCGCGGATTTTCGATCTCGGCCGAAACGACGCTCAGGTTTTCCCATCCGCTGAAATTCCAGATGACCACCGTCAGCCCGGCCGCCATCGCTCCCCACGGATTCGCGCCGAACAGCGGCGGCGCCGGCATCGTGAAGTGGATCAAGCGCGGCAGCCCGACGATCACCAGGATCGCGAACGGCGACACCAGGATCGCCGCGAGCGCGATCGACGCCATTCCAACCGGCCTGACCCCGAGAAAATTAAGTCCGCCCGCCAGCCATACCAGCGCGACCCCGATCGCAATTTGCGCGGTCGGGCCGAGCGGAAGGATGAACGAAAGATAGCTGGCGAAAAGCACCGGATAAATCGCCATGTCCACTGCCGTGTACAGAATTGTCAGGTATGCCTCGGCGAAGCCGGCCAGCGGTCCGAGCGCCTCCTTGACCCAGAAATAGAATCCCCCCTCCACCGGCATCAACGCCGTCAACTCCGCCGCCATCAGCGCCGTCGGGATGCTCAGCGTGAGCGGCACGACCAGACACAGCATCAGGGTCAGGCGCGGTCCCGCCACCCGGACGGCATCCTCCAAGCCGTACGCGCCGCCGCTCACGACCAGGTACATCGCGCATGCCAGCGGGATTAGCCCGAGCTTGCGCGGCGAACGACGCGCGCGCGGCGCTGGACTCGATGGCGCTGGGGAATGCGTATTTTCCGTCGGCAGATGCGGCAATTGCGGGGCGGCTCCGGTCCACCTCCCTATCCGACGCGATGCGCGGTGGCAAGCAGCCAAAAGGCCGCACGAAGGTTGCACAGTCGCATCCGGTGGCGGAATCCTTATAATGTATGGCATGCGCAAAGGCCGGTGACCGGCTGTGAAGGCGCGGGAGGCCTCGCGCTGGCGATCCATACGTCGTGGTGCGAGCCCCAATTGAGAAGCTCTTGCGGAAATCTGTTTCGATCATGATGTTTTTCGGTACTCGCGCGACTATCGCACTCGGCGCCGCGTCGATTGCATTTCTCGGCTGCGCCCAGCTCATCAGTGCGCGACCCGAGCCGGTGCGCACCGTCAGCGTGGGCGGGGATAATCCTTTCGGCGGCGCGCCGGCGGTCGAGGTGCCTGCGGATGCGCGCGCGATGAGCGCGTTCCTCAGGGCCGAGGTCGCGGCGAATGAAGGCGACCGGCAAGAGGCGCTCAAGGATTACGCCGAGGCGGTCAAGTACGATCCCACCAACGCCACGCTCAAGGTTCGCCTGGCCACGCTCTACGTCCGCGACGGGCGCCTGAAGGAGGCGCTCGACCAGGTTAACCAGGCGCTCGCGATCAATCCGGAATCCGTCGACGCGCGCCTGCTCGGCGCCGGCATCAGCTCGGCGCTCGGTGACGACGCCACCGCGGAAAAGGACTACCGCGAGGTGTTGCGTCTCAATCCGAAAGATCAGGAAGCCTATCTCTATCTTGGCACGCTCTACGCCAAGCGCGGCGACTACGGTGAAGCGGAGAAAACTTTCGAGCAGCTGATCAAGCTCGATCCCAATTATTTCCTCGGCTACTACTACGCGGGCAAGGTGATGGTGGCCGCGAAGGACTACGCGGCCGCCGAAAAATATTATCAGAAGGCGCTCGATCTCAATCCGCAGTCGGAACTGGTGCTGCTCGATTTTGCCCTGTTGCGCGAGCGCCAGCAGCGGCCGCAGGACGCGCTGGCCTATTACGACAAGATCACCCAAATCAATCCGAACAACGAGCTGGTTCGCAAGCGCAAGGCGGAAATCCTGGTCGGTCAGAAAAAATACGACCAGGCATTGGAGGAGCTCAAACGCGCCGAGCAGGTCGAAACCAATCCCGCGGACACCCGCACCAAGATCGGCCTGTTGTACTTCGAGCGGGGAAATTATGACGACGCCGCGATCGCGTTCAACCTGGTGCTCGGCGCCGAGCCGAACAACTACCGCGTCCACTATTACCTCGGCATGGTGTACGAGGAGCCGGAGCTTTCCGAGTACGACAAGGCGATTGGCGAGTTCAACAAAATTCCCGCCGACGACGAGCATTACGTCGATTCCCGCGAGCAGCTCGCCTTCCTCTACGACAAGCAGAAGAAGTATGACGAGGCGCTCGCCGTGCTCAAGGACGCGCTCGCCAAAAAGCCCGACGACCCCGAAGTCGCCGGCCTCATGGTCGATGTCTACCAGGAAAAAAAGGATTATCCGGCCGCGATCGGCTTCGCCCGCAAGATGGTCGCCGCCGATCCCAAAAATGACAAGTCCCACTTCACCCTTGGCGCCGTGCTCGATCAGAACAAGCAGCACGATGAAGCCATGGACGAGATGAAAAAGGCGATCGAGCTCAATCCCGCCAACGCGCCGGCGCTGAACTACCTCGGCTACAGCTACGCCGAGAAGGGCATCAACCTGGCCGAGGCCGAAAAGCTAATCAAGCGCGCGCTCGATATCGAGCCCGACGACGGCTTCTACGTCGATAGCCTCGGATGGGTTTACTACCAGAAGGGCGACTACAAGCGCGCCGTCCAGGAGTTGGAGCGCGCGGTCAACCTGACCGGCAGCGATCCCACGATCACCGAGCATCTTGGCGACGCCTACCGCAAGCTGGGCAAAGTCAAGGAAGCAGGCCATCAGTATTCGGACGCGCTCAAGAAGGCGAATGAGACTGACCAGGTCGCTCGGCTCAAGGATAAAATTCAGGTCCTCCAGAATGCCGCCAGCGCGGGCCACTGAACGCGCTCGGCGCCGAACGACAGTTGCGCGCGCCGCGGTTGCATCGATGCTGCTGATGGCGGTGCTCGAAACTTCCGCCTGCAGCATCCTTGGTCCTGCGCAAATCGGCCAGCCCGAGACGCCAATCGCCGGCTTCGCCGCCGGCCAGCACCAAGTCCAAGAATTGATCGCGGCGCTGGCCGAGCGCGACAAACGACTCGACTCGATGCAGACCCCGCTGGTCATGGAATACACTGCCGGCGATCAGCACGTGAAGGCCAAAGAGGATATCGTCGTCAAGCGGCCCGGCAATTTGCGGGTCGACGCGATGTCGCCGTTCGGCGTGGCCCTGGTGCTCGCGGCGCAGGGCTCGGACCTGTCGATCTTCGAGCCGGGGCGCAGCCGCTTCATGCGCGGCCATGCGACCGCCGACACGCTCTACAGGTACGCGCGAATCCCGATGGCGCCCGCGGACGCCGTGGCGCTGCTGATGGGACTCGCGCCGCCCCAGTTCGCGCTCGATCGGGTCGCAGACTCGGTGTCGCGCGACGGTGCGATGACAGTCGCGTCATACGGCAACGCCGCGTCGGGGACTCGCGAGCTTGGATTTTCCGCCGGCAATCTCGTGATGGTGCGGGAAACGGCGGGAAACGGCGGCGGGGGCGTCGATTACGAGGTGCGTTACAGCGACTATCGTGATATCGGCGGTGTGATGTTTCCGTATGTCGTCGATGCGACCTTCCCGGCGGCTGGCAGCCACGTGACCTTTCGTTACCTCCGGCCGATCGTCAATGGAGAAATCCCTGCCTCGACCTTCGTGTTGACACCGGCTCCAGGAGCCACTTTGATGAATCTGAGCCTTGACGATGCCCGCGCGTTTTCAAATGAATGCTGACTGCCGGCGCTGGCCAATCCCGGCGGGCGTCACCTGCGCGATTGCGATCGCGGCGCTCGCGATTTTCCCCGGATGCCGCGTGAACCGGCCCGCCAACGATCACGCGAAAAATCAAATCCTCTACACCGCCGTGGCCAGCGATCCGCGCACCTTCAATCCGATTCTGATCACCGACGCGACCTCGGGCGCGCTCACCGGCGATTTGTTCGAGAGCCTCATCCGGCTCAACCCCGTCACTACCCTGCCCGAGGCCGGCCTGGCCGAGAAATGGGACATCGCGCCCGACAGCAAGGCGATTACCTTTCATCTCCGCCACGACGTGAAATGGTTTGACGGCCAGCCGGTCACCGCGCACGACGTTCTGTTCACGCTCGACGTCATCTACGATCCCAAGGTGCCCAACAGCATCCGTCCTGCGATCACCATCGACCACCAACGCATCATCGCCGACGCGCCCGACGACTACACCGTCGTCATGCATCTGCCCAAGCCGTTCGCTCCGCTGCTCTATTCAATTGGCATTCCGGTGATGCCGGCGCACATCCTCGAACCTGTGTGGAAGGCTGGAAATTTCAATCACACCTGGGGCATCGACACGCCCCCGGACAAGCTGGTGGGCGACGGCCCGTATCGCATGACGCACTACGCGCAGAGCCAGCTCGTTCGCTACGATCGCAACAACGATTACTTTATGAAGGACGAGCATGGCGGCCAGTTGCCGCGCCTGCACGGGCAGACGGTGACGATCGTGCAGGACCAGAACGCCGCCTACCTGCGCTATCTGTCGGGGCAAATCGACGTCTACGGCCCTCGCACCGAGGAGGTCGCGCCACTTCAGGACAAGGTGAAGAACCACGAGCTCGACATCACGGTCCAGCAAATCGGAATCGACACTGGCTCGCTGTTTTTCACCTTCAACCGTAATCCGCGCCACTTCGTCAAAAACGGCGTGACCAATCCGAAGCTCGACTGGTTCACGGACCTGAAATTCCTGCAAGCGATGGCGCACATGATTGACAAGAAATCGATGACCGATCTTGTCTTTCACAATCTCGCGGTGCCGGCGGTGGCGGACATCTCGCCCGAAAACAAAATTTTCCACAACCCCAATCTCAAGGATTACGACTACGATCCGAAGCTTGCCGCCGACATGCTCGAGGCCGCCGGTTATCATCTCGCAAAACCCGGCGTGCGCACCGATCCGAAAGGCAATCGCCTCGAATTCGATCTCACCACCAACACCGGCACGCCCGAGCGCAACGAGATGTGCACCATCTTCAAGCAGGACGTCGAGAGCCTCGGCATCAAGGTGAACTATCGGCCGCTCGAGTTCACCACGCTGGTGGACAAGCTCGATTCGTCTTTCGACTGGGACTGCGTGCTGATTGGCTTCACCGGCGGCGTTGAGCCCAACGATGGCGCGAACTTTTATCGCTCGTCGGGCAACCTTCACTTGTGGAATCCGAATCAGCCCAAACCCGCCACCCCGTGGGAGGCGGAGATCGATACGCTGCTCGACGAGGGCGCGTCCGAGATGGATCCCAACAAGCGCGCGCCTTACTACTGGAGAATTCAGCAAATCCTGCACGACAATTTGCCGATAATCGAAACGGTGCGCCAACAGCGCTACGCGTCGTGGAAAAACCCGCTGGAAAACTATCAGCCCAAGGTGTGGGGCCTGTACAAGCCGGAGTGGATGCAGTTCAAGGCCGACTGAACATCCGGCGCAGAGCGCACTTCGAACCATCAGGCCGCTGACGCAATGACCCGCTTTCTGATTCGCCGCCTGCTCAACATGATCCCGCTCATCCTCGGGATCACTTTCATTTCGTTCCTGGCGATGTCGCTGGTGCCCGGCGACTTCGTCTCCAATCTCAAACTCAACCCGACCATCACCCCCGAAGTGATTCACCAGCTCGAGGCGCAGTTCGGCCTCGATCAGCCGCTGATGGTCCGTTACTTCAAGTGGCTGTGGGGCGTGATCCATCTGAACTTCGGCTTCTCGCTGCAATACCGCGTGAGCGTCACCGGCCTCATCGCCTCGCGCGCCTTCAACACCATCATCCTGTCGCTGACCAGCATGATTTTCTCGTGGGCGATCGCGATACCGATCGGAATCGTCGTTGCGGTGAATCAGAATTCGATCTGGGATCGCGTGCTCTCTTTCCTGGCGTTCTTCGGGATGTCGGTGCCGAGCTTTTTTCTCGCCTTCCTGATGATGTACCTGGCGCTGAAAACCGGATGGTTTCCGATTGGCGGCACCTTCTCGCCCGATTACGCGACGCTCGATCCGATGAGCCAGGTTGCCGATCGCATCCAGCATCTCATCCTGCCGGTCTTCGTGCTTGGCATTTCCGGCACCGCGGGCCTGATGCGCCTGATGCGCTCGCAGATTCTCGAAATCAAGAATTCGGAATTCGTGCGCACCGCGCGCGCCAAGGGTTTGTCCGAGCGCGTCGTCATCTACAAGCACGTGCTGCGCAACGCGCTGAACCCGTTCGTTACGATGGCGGGATATTCGCTGGGCGATCTGCTCGGCGGCGCCGCACTGGTCGAAGCGGTGATGAACTTGCAGGGGCTCGGACTGCTGATGCTCGATGCGGTGCGCTCGCTCGACATCTTCCTGGTGATGGGCTCGGTGCTGATGGGCACGATTCTGCTGCTGGTCGGCAACCTGCTCGCCGACATCGCACTGGTCGCGGTCGATCCGCGCGTCGATTTTTCGTCGGTGGCGGCCGAGTGAAATGAGTGCGAGCGGCGCGATGCAGGTGGATCTCCAGGGCGCCGCGCTATCCGCGCGAAAAACTTGGGGCGTGGCCCGCGAATGGCGTTTGGCGTCGCGGACGGTGCGCTTCTCGACGCTTTGCCTCGCGCTTTTCTACATACTCGCCGCCGCGTCGCCGTTCTTCGCGAGTTACGACCCGGCCTATCAGAACCGCGAGATGCCCGATTGTCCGCCGATGGCGCTTCACCTGAATCCGCCGTCGCAATTGTCGCGCGGGCTTTTCTACACCCATCCGATGCGCATGCAGGATCCGATCGCGCGCACGTTCGTGGCCGATACTTCCCGCCGGCTCGCCATACATCTCTTCACCCGCGGCCATCTGTTCACCACCGACAGCGAGCGCGAGCCGTACTTCATGCTCGGCAGCGACGGCCTGGGGCGCGACCTCTACTCGCGAATCGTGTACGGCTCGCGGGTGAGCATGTGCGTTGGGCTGATCGGCGTGATGATCAGCTTCTCGCTCGGCATCACGATCGGGGCGCTGTCCGGCTACATCGGCGGCACGGTCGATTTCCTGATCATGCGATGGTCCGAAATCGAGATGTCGCTGCCGTCATTCTATTTCCTGCTCGCGCTGGCGGCGGTGATTCCGTCGGGGATGAGCACGGTCGCGACGTTCTTCATGATCGTGGCGATCATGAGCTTCATCAGTTGGGCCGGCTTTGCCCGAATCATTCGCGGGATGGCGTCTTCGGTGCGCTCGCGGCCGTACGTCGAGGCCGCCCGCGCGCTGGGAGCGTCGCGATGGCGGATCATCACCCGTCACATCATCCCGTCGGTGATCGGCTACGCGATCGTCGCGGCCACACTCTCGATTCCGGGTTTCATCCTCGGCGAAAGCGCGCTCTCTCTGCTCGGTCTCGGAATTCAGGAGCCGGCCGCGAGCTGGGGCAACCTGCTCGCGCAGGCGCAAGACGTGCAGAACCTCGCGCGCTACCCGTGGATCCTGATCCCGGGCATCTTCATTTTCCTCGCGGTGATGTCGTTCAATTTTCTCGGCGACCATCTGCGCGACCGCCTGGATCCCTCCACCGCCGGATGATTCCGTTTTCGCCGTCGCGCCGCATCGCGGGCCGTTTCGAAATTCGACGCAAATTTGACTTCCGATCCTGCTTGTGTCAATTCTTTTCGCCAACAAGTTCTAATGAGCGTCGGCATGCGCCAAAGTCGAAATAAAAAAGCGTGACAATCGCCGCGTGCTATGTCTCGCCAGAAGGCGTTGTCTTGGGTGCCGACAGCACGACCACCTTCAATCTCGTTCAACCTGGCGGCATCAACAAACTACCGCACTATTTCAACTACGCACAGAAGCTCTTTGAGATTTCGCAAGAGCCAGAGACGGAAACCCTCGGAATAGTTACTTGGGGTTTGGGTGGCTTAGGAGAACTGAGTTATCGGACGTTGGTTGGACGGTTTGCCGATGACCTGAAGAAGAATCCAGCGAAAACTTTGCAGGACGTGGCTACGCGCTGGAGTCAGCTCTTCTGGAGAGAATGGACTACGGCTCTCAAGAAAGAGTTCGAAGACCTTGACAAGCTGCGCAAAATTGCGACCCGTACACCTCGGCAAGAAGAGGAATATGCAAATCTCTTAAATTTGGGTGTCGGGTTTTGTCTGGCTGGGTATGGCAGGAACGATCACCGGACGGCGGGTGCTTTCGAGATTGTTTTCGACCCTGGAAAGGTAACTATACCACAGCCAGGCGCTCCACCCCCCCTCGCAGCAACGCTCAATAAACTACCTGTTGGACACCCCATATTCTGGGGTGTTCCCAACATGATTAAGCGACTGCTGTTCGGGATAGATGACAACCTGGCTGCCGAGATTGCACAATCACCGAAATGGACTGGAACAAGGGCAGAATTGGACCAAATCATCAATAATTATTATCTTTCAAGCTCTTTTATGCCCATTCGTGATGCCATAGACTTTGTTCACGCCGGCGTTTACAGCACGATAAAAGGACTGAAGTTTTCAAGCTTCTCGCAAATGTGCGGCGGTCCAATCGAAATCGCCGTGATCACTTCGGATAGAAAGTTCCGTTGGGTAAGGCACAAGCGTTTCGATGAGGCAATTTTTGAACAGGAGGGTGGTGGTGTAATATGAAACGGTTAAACCGACCCGAGAGACACGCTGCCCATCAGGCGGACTCGTCATTTGCCGACCGCGTGAGAGACATGAGGGAACACTTCAAACTCCACGGATGGTACCGGTCTCAAGATGTTAGAACGGTTCTTGGCGATCCGCTGGAGAGAGTGCAGATCGAGCCTCGACTATCGGCGACTACGAACGATAAGAAAAAGTAGGGTTACTTCTAAGGTTTGCCATTTGTCGTCTCCCCGGTTGTCTCTCATACTTCCGGCATGCCTCCCCGAGCAAGCAGAGGCGGTAAGAGAGCCGACTTCCTACAAAACGCACCTCGCAGCCCCGAAGAATTCACTGGCGGCATCCTGAAGCCCGCAGAGGGCAAAAATCCACATGCGCAGGCACTCTCGGCGCTCGGGGCATCGAAGGGCGGCAAGGTGCGCGCCGAGAGTCTGAGCAAACGACAACGCACCGCGATTGCAAAAAAGGCTGCCGCCGCATGATGGAATAAACGCTAGTCAGGTTTCTCTGTTCCATCGGATTGTTTCGGAATCGGTACGATGTTGTCAGCGAATCCGCGCATAACCACGTAGGCCTCCATCATCGGATCAATAAAGCGGAAACGCCGATTACGCATCTCACCCTTGCGCTGAAGAATCGGGCCTCTCTTCTCAGAACAGAATTCGTCGAGATGATTCATGAAGGTCGGAATGTCCACTGGGCGTTTCAGAATGTCGGTAAGAGGCTCTCGGACATCAGCCGCAGCGAAGAACCCCATCTCGTCTCCCGATGCGAGCGCACACGCGGTAAGAACCTGTCGGTAAAGGTTGGTTTTATGGGCGCTACTTATGGCCCGTTGATACGCGGCGCTCGTCGAATGCTCCACACCCTTAAGCGCGTTCTCCATACTTTCGAGCACACAAACTTGGTCAATTTCCGGCTTCTCTCTCTGAATGGCTTCTAAGGCTGCATTCAGTCCAATCAAATGCGCGAAGCTCGGCATTCCGCGTGCGAAAAATGCAAGGATGCCCTTACCCTCATCGGTAATGCTGATCTTGAAATCCTTGCAAAGAAGGTTAAACGCGGTGATTCCCCCTGTAATGATTTCGCTTATTTCCTCACCAGACATTCGGGGCATCTGAATCTGTTCAAGGGCGCGTTGCACCGATTGATGCTCACCGACGAGTTCTTCGACCGTATCTGCAACTCCAACTATGATCAGCGTCGCCGAAACAGTGTGATCCGACAAGGTCTTGATCGTGTCCGCCATCAAGCGTCTAATGTCTGGGTTTACCACCCGGTCGAATTCATCAACAACGACTACGATCGCGGTACTTCGCGCCGCGGCGTGGTTCAGCAAGTTCTCTACAACGCTCGGCGTAATCGGCGTATCTCCAACCAATTCAGCGTAAGATTCCACAGTGGTGCGGGGCTCGCTTGTGTATCCTGCTGGGGTTTGCTCGTCTTGGATCAGTGGAATCCTGCCGAAAATTTCCCGCCACAAACTATCGAAGGTATGATCAGCGTTGGCGTTCACGCGCGCCGTCCAGATTTTCAATTCTTCGTCCGGCGAGGCAGTCGGATAGAAATAGTGAAGAACGCTCACCAAAGAAGTCTTGCCCACCCCGCGCTCGCCGAAAACGATTGCGTGCCTACCTGGTTGGGTGATGACGCTGACGGCGCGCGTAAGCTGATCGTGCCTGCCGGCGAACAATGTCTTTCGGCTGATCGGGGCAGCTGGCGTATACACCTTCTTCGCGATCAAGCTGCGACGTAATTTTCTCTCAAATTCCTTTTCCATTCGGCGTCTTACCCAAATGCGAGACGTACTTGGCGTAATAGGTCTGTCAAATACCCTATACTTGGAGAAGTAGCCTTGACACTTGGGGAAGTCAAGGCAAGAGAGCTTCATCAGACGCTAAAGACTGGGAGGCCCGCGATGGCGGCTGGCGCCTCAGATCACGTCTGGGCCATCGAGGAGATCGCGGTGCTAATCCCCTGAATCAAAACCGCCCACTACCTCGCGCCGCGTCCGTCTGGATGGCCGCGGCGGCGCGATGATACGCTGAACGCCACGTGAAACCGCTGCTTGAAGTCAGGTCGCTGCGCACCTCGTTCTTCACCGCGTCGGGCGAAGTGCGCGCGGTGGACGGCGTGAATTTTTCCGTCGCGCCGGGAAAGCTGATGGGCCTGGTCGGCGAGTCGGGATCGGGCAAGACTGCCAGCGTGCTCTCGATCATGCGGCTGCTGCCTGAGTCGGCGCGAATCGTCGGCGGCGAGATAATCTTTGAGGATCAGGACCTGCTCAAGCTCAGCGAACCCGAGATGCGCCACGTTCGCGGCGCGCGAATCGCGATGATCTTCCAGGAGCCGATGACCTCGCTCAACCCGGTCTTCACCATCGGCAGCCAGATTGGCGAGGCCGTCCGCCTGCACCAGCACACCGCTCGCGCCGAGACTCGCAACCGCACTATCGAGGCGCTCAGGATGGTCGGGATTGCCGACCCCGAACGCCGCATCGACGACTACCCGCATCAGTTGTCCGGCGGGATGCGCCAGCGCGTGATGATCGCGATGGCGCTGTCGTGCAATCCCCGCCTGCTGATCGCGGACGAGCCGACCACCGCGCTCGACGTGACGATCCAGGCGCAG
>Ga0181533_1000991_pt1 | contig 37696 bp, 45 predicted proteins | sample PEATcosm2014_Bin_45_FD_119772 | JGI IMG/M metagenome (GOLD analysis project Ga0181533, IMG submission 119772) | Peatland microbial communities from MTU Mesocosm Facility, Houghton, MI, USA - PEATcosm2014_Bin11_60_metaG | ecosystem: Environmental > Terrestrial > Soil > Wetlands > Peat | place...
TAATGATGGAGGGAACACGAAATGAGTACAACGAAGAGGAAGCGGTATGCTGCAGAGTTTAAGGCGAAGGTAGCGAGAGAGGCATTGAAGGAAGAAAAGACAATAGCAGAGATTGCCATGCGGATCGTCGGAAAAGCTGGGCTGCGGTAACAGAGAGTTGAGATGCCACGGATTATGTCATTTACATGTTCGTGGCCTCTATTATTTTGGCTCAAAAGGATAACAAAGGAGAACCAATGATAAATGCAGAAGGTGTATGTGAGTCGTGCGAAAGGGTTTACGAGAAAGACATGGCAGGACATGAATGTCCGTCAGATGATTGCCCTTCGCACCATGAAGAGAAGAATACGAATTCCAGGATTAAGGTTATCATAACCGAACGTGAAGCCCCCGTTATCCTCAGTACCCGATTCGGCGAGTGGCAACCCGACCGAGGCGCATGTGTTGATGGCATCGCGCTCAGCGATAGGCTGTCAGATAAGTTCAGTGATGGGAAGTTTACGGGCGATACGTGGTTAGGGGATGATGGTGACCCTCGTAACTTTATGTGTCATCAGGGAACGACATCTGTAGCTGCCATGAAGGGCGACGGGGACTTGCTCGTGGGGATTCTAACTGAGGTAGATCTGCCCTATGTGGAGGCTTCGGATTTAACAGAGCGGAGCGAAGATATTCGCAGTGGTAATGCGCTGCTTCCCCAATCTGTATTTGCGGATGTGATCCAGAGGTACGCGAAAAAAATGGATGAACTTCAGGACGCTTTCCCTTATTCCGATCTCTTCCTCGCGCATGGAGATGTTACGTGCAATGGAAGGCTCTCGCTATGCGCCTTCACGGCATTGTCTGGGCAGGAAGTAATGCATTATTCATCCCCTTACCCGGAAGGGGGTGAAATTGAGGCGCTTGACATGATGCTAAATAGTAGCCGCTAAGTGGATAGTGGCGAGGCTACTGAAGGCGCCGAGTTTGGTAATAAGTACAGTTTTGACGGACTGCGCTGGTATTTGATCCACCTGTAAGAACTCGGGATTGAGAAAGGCCACGAATTATGCCATTGGCACGTTCGTGGCCTCTATTACTTTTATATTACGGCTGAAGGGAGGATGTTAATATGGCCAAAAAGACAGGCAATGTCACATATTTCGTATGTTCAGAGGGATGTTCATCGACTGATGTCAGCGTAATTGGTTTTCACACGCAAAGAGAGGTCGAGCAGTACAAGAAAAAATCTGCCAAAAATGGGTTCAACACTTCTGAGGTGATAGAGGTCCCAGCGGCCATTGCTGGTCATCCGGAGTTTCTTAGGATAGCGAATGCATTGGTGAAGAGCGTATTCTGGCTCGGAGAATAAGGATATAAACCCTCAACACAAAGTTGCATAAGGAGGCAAACATATGAAGGCAACAACCACTAAGTCTAAGTTGTATAACCCTAACACGCCATTTACCTTGGAGATTCCTGTGGGTGAATGGGCGGAGACCGGACCAGCCGAGAATCCAAAATCAAGGCTGACTGCGCATATCAGAATCAACGGACTCGACATGCATCTGGAAGCTATTGAGGTTACCGAGAAGATGAAAGCGGGGGATATCTATCAGGTACCGAAATACACAGAGTTGGAGGACGACTTCAATCATCTGGTAGATTATTCAGGCGTCGCACCATTTGCAACCATAAAGATCGGGAGAAGATACTACTGCCTGGTTGCGACTCCATTTTGCCCATAGGTTCGGCTCCACCCAAGCTACAGGTGCAGCTAACCTGAAAGGTAGATAGCCTTGGGAAAATGTGCGTGGCAGAAGTAAGGGATTCTTTGTTCTTGGCTCTCCTGAGAATAAGGACTCCAGCACTGTTCACGTCCACCTGCAGTAAATAATTCGACGCGACTATCAATAAATAAATACGGATAACTGTAAATCCTGAGTGGAGGCAATTTCTATGTGGAAGAAATCAAAAGAGTATGTAGTCAAAGGCTCATCAAAGGCCAATAAGGCGGGGCAATTGCTTTTCGGATCATGCGTCCCATTTTTATTCGAGCCATACCCGGGCGGGATGTACTGTTTCAGTGTCAAGGATGAGGGGCAGCCTGTTCATTCTTCGCTGGCCGCGCTGGCGAAAGAGGGAGATGGAGGCGCCTCTGTAGAAATATCTTTTCTTGCATCGGGGCATGTTAACCAGTCTGTTCGCCTGATAGATAAAGATATAACTCCTGATGAACTGGTATCCATGCTCAATAGCGGGAAAGCTTCTACTACTGTGCAGGAGGACGGCACTATCGAGATTACCGCAACGGGGAGAGTGATAGGGATTGTAGAAGATGTAGATAATCATATGGGGTACGAGGACTTCGAGGTCAAATAAGCCTTGTCAGGCGGATGCACTTTACCAGAGGTGGGAAGGAGGTGTTCATGTTCGAGTTTTTCATCACCACGAAGTGCAATTACAAGTGTTCCCATTGCTTCTTGAGTTGCAGTTCCCGCGGCGAACATATGCCGGAGGATGTGTTTGAGCGTGGGAAGGAGTTGATGGTTGAGTCAAGCGAATATCCCCTCATTCTTGGAGGAGAGCCGACGCTCCACCCCTTATTCAACCGATATGTATTGAATTTGTTTGATGCCGTCGAAGAAGGCGGAGGGTTTGTGGAGATTGCGAGCAACGGTTCGTTTATTTATGACGTTAATCGCAGATCGAAAGTGGCGGAGGTTTTAAAAACAGCAGCAACAAACACCAAGAACAAGACTGTTCACCTCTCTGTGAGCGGAGACCGGTACCATATGCGCTTTTGGAAGAGTCCTGAGCATATCGGACTGATCCGGCAGTGGCTGACCGATTCTGGGTTATCCGGATTGCCCCAGCTTACCTTTGGTGTTAACAGCAGGGCTGATAATGGAGTTAACCCTGTCGGGCGGGCTAAGCGCAATTACCTTCCTGGCGGATTTGTCAGCGAGATAATGGGGAAGGCATCCTGCGTTATGTCGCATATGCAGGATGAGGATGACGATGACATCAGCGATGCCTATGACGAGTTCCTTATCTTCCCCGACGGACAGTTCTCAACATGCCGCCATGCCCTGGTGAAAATAGGCAACATCATGGAGTTGGACAACGCCGGGGTACGCGACCGCATCCGGTCGTTCGCAGAGGCGGCGCGCAGTCGTCAGCCACAGTGCGGAAAGTGCGCACACACGTTTGCTGATTTCAGGACTAATTCCAACTGCCGGCTAAAACTGGCAGCATAGCAATTATCACTGGACGTATCTCATTTCCCATTCTGCGTCTTTCCCACAGCCCGGGCATCTGACGATAGGCATTCTGATTTCCAGAACGTCATCATAGTCCAATCTGCTGATATTCCGGCTCAGTATCTTGGCCGTCATCAGCATCCCGCAACCGCTGCACTTCTGTTCCGGGACTGTTGGGAGCACGAACGGCGCCCACATCACTTTCACGTTTGTTTGTCTTGTTGTGCTTTCCATATCTATTTGTAGATTGTTGGAGACGTTTGTCAAATGTTCATCGAAAAATATTTCAAATCCCACGGGAGGCTTATGAGCGCAGAAGAGATTTTGCAGAGAGTAACCATTACAGGGAACGTTGTTAAGCTGCCGCCCGGCCAGCTCGACCGATCGCTTTACATGGATGTAGCGAAGAGGCTTAACGGCATTGGCGGGCAATGGAAGGGCGGGAAGATAGCTGGGTTTGTTTTCCCGTCCGACCCCTCTGACCTGATCCAGAAGATTTCCGGTGGACAGAAGATCAACCTGAAGAAGGAATTCCAGTTCTTCGGGACTCCGGACGCCCGGGCGGACATGCTGGTTGCAGACGCCTTCATCGAAGTAGGGCACAAGATATTGGAGCCGAGCGCCGGGCAGGGAGCGATTGTCAAGGCGGTTTTGAGACGCTTCCCATCGGTCACAGTCGACTGCTATGAGCTGATGGAGACCAACCGGACCATCCTCTCAGGCATTAAAAACGCCCGTATCCTCGGGAATGATTTCCTTAGCAACGGACTGGAGCCCGGCATATATGATCGCATCCTGGCGAATCCGCCTTTCAGCAAAAACCAGGACATCGATCATATAATCGAGATGTTCCGGCTGTTGAAGCCAGGCGGACGGCTTGTCTCGATAGCGTCTCAACACTGGAAGACATCGAAAAACAAGAAGGAAACGGAATTCAGGTACTGGCTGGAAGATCGCGGCGCCGACGTGCAGGACATCCCGGCGGGAGTCTTCAAAGAAAGCGGTGCCGGGGTAGGAGCGGTCACTATTACGCTTGAGAAACCGTTTGTGCAGGCTGATGAAGCTGAGTGCGAGCTCGCATTTGCAGTCGCCTTCGACCAGACGGAACTGTTTTAGTTCCTCTAACCTATCTAATTCTCCCCTCGGCAAGCGGTCTGTAGCTCTCTCCAATATGCCACAGATACGCTTTCCGGGGAAAAATCGGGAGGACAATATGAAACATGCACGGATTCCACAGCACGGAAGTCCCAAAGCTTTTAACGTGTGGACCGTAGTGCTTCTTGTGGTCACGTTGTGCTATCTCGGCGATCACATAGCATCGTACTTCATGCATCACCACTTGTCACAGGTCACAGGAAATGTTGCACAAGTCGTTAAATAAAATTGACACCAGATAGGAGGACACATGGGGACCAGAAGCATAATATTTATAGCAGTGAAGCCGGGGATTGGAATCCCGACTTGTCTTGCGACCAAATTCCAGACAGAGACAATGCTTACGGAGCAGGAAGGGACCATCATGCAGTATGAGTTTAATCGCTCGCCTCATTTTGCGCGCACGGGTGTAGCCGATCTTGAACTGGAATTAAACATCCATTCATTCCTTCTGACGCTGAAAAGGGACGACTATCGCTTCATACAATACGGCGAGGAACTCGAACATGCCGGCAACTGGAAAGGTCATCCGGCTATAAGTGAAGCTCAGCTTCTTTTTGACGCGCAGTATGAGAAATTACAAAAAGAGGCTGCTACGGAAGTCGAGATCACTGCAGCGGCACAAGGGGTAGTAGATTGTTGGTTTAAAGACGGGCAAACTCTCGATTCTCTTCGAGTCGCGGTCAACGGGCTGGCAGCAGCTATCCTTCTGAATAGCTTTTACAAAACATCTACGCTGGAACCCTAGCAGCATTCAGGGAATTAAATTGAAGGAGGTGTCTGATGGGCCCCATCAAGATGCGCAACTGGGAAGTACCGGTTACCGATTCTTTAAACATCACAGTCCGTTCCAATAAAAAGGACACGGCAAAGGGATTGGCACGAAAAATCCGTGACCTGCTCTGCATTTACAGCTTTCGAAGGGAACTGAGCGGTATCTTTAGCAAGGATGAGCAGAGCACTGTGTTTATGACTATCGGAGGGAAGCGCAATATACCCGCCGATCACGAAGCATACAAAAAAGAGTGTGCGGACTTTGTGAATTCTCTGGGGGGCGTTATTACTTACCCGGAGAAGGTGTACGAAACTGCGGAGACCCTGTTCAACAAGCATGTTTACGTTGATGACCAGCGGAAGACCGAGGAGCAGCAGGCTGCCGAGGACCAGAAGTACAAGAAGATACACGAGGAGGTTGAGGCAAAACAAAACGCCGAGACGTCCGCTTTTGTGGCCAAGTGGTGTCAGCCTGAGAAGGTGGACATCCCTGAAGGCATGTTCGCCATTTACCTCCAGATCACTTACGATGGAAGTCATTACCCATCCGATTATTATGCCCCCCACTGCTCAATCGGGTTGCCGATGTTATTGGGGCTGGCATCCATACAACCGAAGACGGAAAGGCTGGCCAGTGTCTTCATGCAGCGCCATCCGGAGCTTGCATCGCTCAAATGGGAATGGTGCACAGAAAATTACAGCGGCGGTTGGGGCAATTACCTGATTAGCAACTGGACTGGCAATATGGTGCCCCAAAAGTCTTACGGCCGCGAAGAAGTGGATACCCGGTTCGAAGTCCGCTTCTGCAAGCGCGGGCGCTATAAGGAAATGCACCCGTACAAACATTACAAAGCCACATCTCTGCCGGCATCAGTAAGCGCTGAAGCGACGGCTACGGCTGGAGTGACAATGCGGCTTAACGCAGCAAAAGCTGGGGTGGAGATTTACTTCACGGGCAAGCCAGGTGAGGATGTGCTCGCAAGCCTGCATGCCGCAGGCTTCCGGCACTCAAGGCGGAGGTTCTGGTATGCCAAACAATCGGAGAGGACGCTTGAATTCGCGAGGAATCTCACCGGAGACGGCTCTCCTGCTGAAACTCCGCCTGAAGTCCTGGCTCCTGCCGTTGTTGACGTTCCCGCTGAAGGGACAGAACAGACTGTCAGGGAAGTGGGGTATGTTGAACTGGTTGAGATCACGGAGGTCGTGAAGGGGATATTGTCCGGAGGGGACATTCCACCTTCACCGGTACCGGCACTTGCAAACGAATCCTTCGGCCTTGTCGATGGCGCTGGCTCTGTCACCAGCACGAATGCTATCCCGGAATCATTGGGTGTGCCTCATGTCCTGCAGCAGAGTTTGTTTTAGGGAGGGATGTTTGGAACGAAAGAATACAAAAGCCGCAGTTAGCATTGTCGTGTTAATATGGTCAGTTATCTGCATATTAGCCGGCACAGTAATACAGTCGGGCAAGGAAGCTGCTGCTTTTGACGCTGGGGAACGTTCCGCATGGAGGCAGGTAGATAGACTGCTTCACGACGGGCTCCGGCAGGGCGTGGAGTTTTATCAGCCAGATTTAAAAATCTATTTTGTTCCGCGAGGCGACGGAAAGTTCATAATTGCCAAGTCCTCACCGGAAAGGAGGTAAACGTATGTCTACGTACGAAGACATCGGGAAGGCAATAAATGACATCGAGAAGTTCCCGTTAACTGACATGCAACAGTTTTTGGTGAAGTATCTGCGGGGGAATCAGTCCGACATTGCCGAGTTGTTTGATGAACTGTTTGGCGAGGGTGGGGCCATTGAGGATGTTGACCTTGCTGAGCGCAGGGATGGTCCGGTCACTTTAGAATTTGAGTGCGAGTTATGCCACTCGGTTCTCGATATTGCGGACTCTGTCACTCTTCCTGATGGCAGGCTGGTTTGCCCTGCATGCGTCTCGCCGGAGATAACCTCGGAGAGCAAGGAAGGTTAAGGGAGCTTTTGCTGAGCATTTGCTATCAAGGGCTTAAGCTTGTACAGGTAAGCCCTTGACTCCCCAAATGATTGGTATTACTATACTATTATGGTATTCTAAGAGAATAATTCTAATAGAATAATTCCAAATGGATACAGCGAAAAGGAGATGAGGGCAATGGAGAATCCATTCACGTTGTTGGTCGCCAAAGGCAATGATTTTTGCGACCGTGAAAAGGAGTTGGCTGACCTCGTGAAGGCAGGCGAGAATAGGCAGAACATAGTTTTCTATTCGCCGCGAAGATATGGGAAAACATCCTTGGTCACGAAAGCTCTTGGGGTACTGCAATCAAAGGGATTCGTGACGTCCTATATCGACTTGTATCACATTTCCAGCGAGCATGATTTCATCGAATCCCTCTCCAACGGGATACTTAATGCTTTGGGGCGCGGGGTTGATGAAAAAACTTATGCTCAAAAGGTCAGAGACTTTTTCGGCGGCATAATCATGGGGATTGAGCTAAAGCCCGACGGCTACGCATTCAATCTTCAGCTGGGTAACGAAGTCAAGGTAGAGAGGGCAATAGATGAAGTCATGGAAGGCATGCGCCGCTATGTAGAGGATAAGCGCTTGAAGGTCTGCATCGCCCTTGACGAATTTCAGGCTGTTGCCGAGCTGAAAGAGGGTAAAAAAATCGAAGCCAAACTCCGGTCCCATATCCAGTTTACCAGGGACATCAGTTATTTCTTCGTTGGCAGCAGGCGTCATATTCTTAAGGATATGTTCACCAACAAGAACAGGCCTTTCTATAAGAGCGCTGATGATTACCAACTGAAGGAGATAGGCAAAGAAGAGTTTGTGCCGTATATCATGCAAATGTTCGCTAAGAGCGGGAAGGAATGCCCTCAAGCTATTGCAGAGAAGTTATACGACTTGGCCCGCGGCTACCCTTTTTACGTCCAGAAACTGGCTCAGCTCCTTTGGGAAGTTACGTTCCACACAAGCGGCGAACAGGCATTAGAGAAAGCGCACCATATTCTTGTAACGAAAGAAGGGGCCGAGTTCGAAGGCGTGTGGGAAGGTCTGACCCTGGTACAGAAGAGCATACTTAAGGCCATAGCGGCTGCTCCTGTCGCAGCTCTTTACACCCGGAGCTTTCTTGAGCAGCATGGGCTTTCGATCGGCGGCGCTCAAAAAGCTGTAAAGGTTCTTATCGAGCGGGATCTGGTTGAGAAGGTAGACGGGTATTATCGTCTCACGAATCCAATTATGGGGGGATGGGTGTTACTTTAACGGCTTAGTGCAAGAAGTCCCCTTCCGGCATGGCTTGTCTGCAAGGTGGGGGATGAATTGCATCTTTAAGGAGGATTCTCGTGAAGAAGCATACGATAGCTGATAAGTGTTTTATCCATACAGGTGAAACCGATGGTGGTAGGGCTGTCCTTAGTAGTATCGGCTGTAGTGATCAGGTTGTTTTTGGTTTTTTCATTATGGGTGGAGGATACTATTCGGACCTTTTTATGCGGTGGTATCCTGAAAAAGAAGGGCTTTCTCCACAGCTTGAGGTACCAAACAAGTCATGGGCTGCATTGACAATGATGCGTGATGTAATCGCAGAACTTGGAGATCTTAATGGGCAGCCTATTTCACCAAAAGACTTTGTGACGCTGCTCAAGGAACATGGTTTTACAGATAAAACCATGAGGGTATCGAGATAGGTCATGTCGGCGTAAAGCCGAACCCCGGTTTGCATGAAACAATGTAACATGCGGATGAGTGGAGTCAACCAGTTTTTGCACAAAACGGGCTAATGATCAAAAAGAGGGAGCCAACCTTAGATTGCAAATAGCCATATAAACAATAATCCGTATGATCAAAAATGGGGACTATCAGTATTTATGAATCGTCCGTAAAATCTGAATGCCAATAATGATTGGCAAGGGAAAAGGAAAAGCTATGGATAGAATTACTCGCCGTTGGCGACGCTGTAAGCAGGGTATGTTCAGGAATGTGCATTTTGCGTTAGATCCTGCGACTGTGCGGCTGTTGAGTACATTTGTATATCGCAGCGGCCGTGTTTATCATGTGGAGGACATCAAAACCGGGCATCGTGATTTCGTAGGCGTTGAGCATATGGTCAATATCCTTTCGGAATAATGCCCTTAGAATAATTCCAAAAGAATACAACAAATCTTAGTAAGCAGTAAACCAGGCGGCGGTTCTCACTTTGAGTGGGGCCGCCGTTTTTTGTTGCCCAAAATCATCTAATCAAAGAGAGGGTAGTAGTCATGGAAAAGAATAGAGTTGTATCGGTTGAGGAGCTTAAGGGCTTTGGATCCAAGAGCTTTACACAAGAGAGGTCATCCGCCAGGACAAGCGGATTTTACTGCGACGATATGCCTATTGAGTCGTCACTCAACAGCCGGGTCAGCAACAGGTGGGACAAGGAGATAATCGATATCCCCCTTTCATCCCCACATGCCTGCATCGGTGAAAGCATCTACTTCGGGTCAAGCAGGGAGATACTTGTCACCAGGAAGGAGTTTGCCGGCCATTATTCTAACCCTGAGGTTGTGATTGATCCCCGCGTACTTAACACTGTTTTGGAAATGCTTGATTGCCGTTCGAAACCGTCATCCCGCCAGTTCACCTGTTAATTACCAATTGATTATTGGCAGTTAGGACTCACTGCTGCATTGTGCCTTAGGCAACAGTCACAGGAGTCTTCTTTTAAGGGAGGGTAGTTATGGCCAAAAAATCAACCGGGAATCTGACATCTGTAAAGGCGCTTTCAAACAGGAAAGAGAAATTCCGGATCCGGCGGTGTTTGCTGAGTTTGGTAGAGGGATACGATCCCATAAAAGCGTTCACATTCCCTGGCAGTGAATGGGCGTTCGAGAGGGACTTGCTCCTTACCAACAAGTGCGAGATAGTCGCTGTTGAGCGGGACAAGGAAGTATATGACCTGTCGTACAAGCCGGCAGACCGGCGGATCCAGTACCTGAACCTCAGCGCGGAGGATTATTTCCAGAGGGCCATAGTAGACGAATTCAACTTTGTCTGGCTGGATTTCATGGGGATTTTCTCTCAGAAAAGCCTTCCGGTCCTGAACGACATGTTTGCAAAAGGGCTTAAGGACAAGGCAATCATTGCCCTGACTTATGTCAACGCGAGGGACAAATCCTCCACTGACCTTTATCTTAAGTATGGTAAAGGCCCGGGGGCCGACGGCACCATGACTCTGGCGAGGCTGAAGGCCATCCCTGCGATCGTCGCGGAGATTGCAGCGACTTATGGCTACTCCCTTGAGGTCCTCAAAGCAGAGAGGTACAAAGAGCCGCAGAAGCTAGGGCACCAAATGACTGCGCCGATGGTGTTCTTCGCCTTTGAGGTCAAGAAAGAGGGCAAGGTGAGATTCATCCCCGGTCCGGAGCCCGTAATGCCTTCTAAGGAGCCCAAGATCAAGGAACAGAAGGCGAAGGTGAAGGGGAAGGCGGCAAAAAAAGCCAAAGCTGAAAAGAAGCGTGCGGTGCGATTGCGTGCTGCCAAACCTGTGCGGACCTTTTCAAAAGATTTGTGGGGGCGCAGGGAGTTGAGCCGGAGGGCAAAAGGGCTGTTCGCCGAAGGGAGCTCCGTTGCCGAAATTTCGAGGCAGATGGGTGTTTCAGAGGACCAGGTTAAAAGCATGCTGCCCCATGCAAGGGTAGCTTCCTCAAAGGTCGATACAATTTGCGGGGACGGCGCCAAACGGCATCCTGTCATTCGTGAACATATGAGACTGAATAATCTTTCACAACTTGAAATGGCGGCTATGTTGGGCATATCAATCCGCACTTTCATCAAGGTGTACCTGCTCCGGTGGTTCCCTATTCCGGGGAATCCATGCTCCACGGCAGTGGAAGATAAGCTTGTCCGTTTCTTTAACAAGCCGATTGATGAACTGTTCCCGCCTGAAATGGTCGCTCTTGCAAAAAAGCGCAAGGCTGTCGATGTAGCGGCAGCGCCGCTCCCCGAAGACGTGGAGTATGGAGAAGATGACGGGGTTATTTGTTTTACCGACAGCGTTCCCGAGGATGTGGCTATCCCTGCGCTGTCCCCGAATGGGGAACTCCAGCTTGGGGAAATATGGGCTGCCGTTAGTAATCTTCCGATAGATGAAAGGCTGGTAATCAGACTTACCTTCGGAGAAGGCTGCCGTCAATCTGAGGTAGCAAGGGTTCTTGGTTGTGAGGATGGAGATATTAGAAGTCTCAGGACGAAGGCCCTCAGACGGATCAAGAAGATGTTGCGCGGAGGCTATCCTTCCAAGGAAGTCAGAAAATCTGCTTTGCTTCAGGAACCTCGCGCGAAAGCCGACCTGGCAACCGGAGCCTCCGACCGGCACCCTATTATTGACGCTTATATGAAACGGTACAAAGTCGGACAGGTGGCCATGGCAGAGTTTCTTGGCATTGCCCTTAGCACCTTCTCGCATATTTATCTGCTCCAATGGGCTCCGACCCCCGGACACTCTTTGTCCCAGTCGGTTGTGGATAAGCTCGTCAGTTTCTTTGACAAGCCCGCCGAGGAGTTGTTCCCCCCTGCAGTCATGGCTGCTGTCGAAGTCCGGAGGATAGCGGTGTCAGATCCGGAGGAGAGTGATTGCGAGACGGAACCTGATATCTCCTTCGGCGAAGTGCCGGGCAATGTGCCCACTGAGGCGCTGACTCCCGACCGGGAATTGGTCGTCAAGGAAGTGGCGTCAGCTGTCGAGTCCCTGCCGCAGAAGTACAGGGATGTCATCGAGCTGGTTTGTCTGGAGGGGCAGCCTCTGGACCAGGCAGCCAAGCGACTCGGCTACAACAACCGGCAGCGCGTCGATCAGATCAAGAAAGAGGGTTTCAAGATGCTGCGCAAGATGCTTACGGATTCTGCGCTGAGTGTGCAGTAGGTTTCTAACTCTGTCTGTGACAGAGCTATTTTGATTTTCGGAGGTAGTTATGGACAAGAAAGACTTAGTCGTTGGGGTTTCACTTAAGGCTACGATTGGTGAGCTTGCCGACTTTTTCGCTGGGGATGTTGTTGTTAAGGCAAAGGCGAAGGAAAAACGTCTCATCAAAAAGAACAAGGAGCTACATAAACTCGTTCAATTTTACCGCGAGGGACTCCACTCTCTTGAACTTAAAATGGCACTTCATTTATCTCCTGCCCTCATCAGTGACATGGTGGACAAGATTGCTCCTGCCACGGAAGGGAAGCAGACGTTGGCAATAGCGCTGGCTGAGAGAGGGACTTCTCAAAAAACAACATCCATGGTGACTCCGCTGAACGGGAACAAAGGCAAAGTCATTGCCATGCTTACCAAAGGGGTCCCTACGGGTGATGTTGCAAAAAAGCTGGAGATATCAAAGGGCCAGGCGGCTGCGGTCAAAGCTCATATTACGATGGGCACATATAGCGGAGAGACCAAGCCCCTCAACGGCAATAAGAACAAGGTGATTTCTCTTTTAAAGGCGGGGCTCAGCACGCAAGTGGTTGCCAGTAAGATGGGGATACCACGTTCGCAGGCCTCTGCGATTAAGTCGCACATCACACAAGGTCACTATGCAGGATAGGATTTCCGCAACACGGACTTGAAGTAGGGCGCCAGATTGTCTTTCTCGAATACAGGGATTGACAATCTGTCTGCTTCAGCGCGAATAACCTCGACCCAGCGGGGGTCCGGCGCTGGCGGATTAGCGCCGGTCTGTGCGCCGATAATGACCCACCCGATGCCTTCAAGCCGGAAGGAGACCGATCCCAGGAGAGGTTCGATGCTCAAGAACCGCACGCGAGCGTTTACTTCCTTCAGTATCCTTACCCTTTTGTGGTCTGCCTGAGTGTTCACGGTTACCCCGACCCAGCAGTTTGACGGGAAGGTGAACTCCCTGAGCCTCAACGGATTCTTTGTGAGTATCTGGAACGTGTGCTGCGGGCATTGGGCTATAACTTCCAATATTTTCTCTATCCACTCCCGCGGCACCCATGCGCCGAAGGCGTCTCCGGTGTCCACCGTAAAAATTCTCGAAGGGGCCTTTACTTTCAATGGTTCCGTAAGGCGGTGGCGGTATATTGTAGGGTCGTATCCGTAGGGAAATATTTCACCCTTAAGGGCTTCCTTGCACTGTCCTTTCTCCCTGGACTTCCAATTAGGCTCCCGCCTCTTTACCATCCCATCGTCAAAGTATTGAGCGCCGAAACGGTTTAAAGGGGAGGTTGATTTCATCGTGTTGTAGCAATAGGTGTTCCTGCACGAATGAAAGCAGCCGCTGATCGGGTTCCAGGAGTAATCGCACCATTCGATAGTTGTTTTATTCATAAGGTATTTATGGGGAAATTGAGGCCGGTTGTCAAGCTTTTACGGCAAACTTTCTTTCTGCTTGACTGTTGAGTGGTCCGAAGCAATAACAATTTAACACGCAAAATTATGGAGGAAAACATGGGAACAATTTACGCTCCCCCGTTGGGAATTGGGGATCGTCCTCAATTTGGCACAGGCGATTTTGATGAGTACACAAAGCAAACGGAAGAATATATCAACAAGGTCAAAGAATGGGCAAAGAGTCATGGGAGCGGAGAGTGCGCTGGAGAGGAATTGTCACTCCCGCATGCTGATGGTTATGCTCGTTACGTTGTTTTCTCTCTTAAACCGGTCAAGCTGATTCATCTTCCTGTATATGATGCTTGGAGCTATCCTCACATTGAAAGACTAACGGCATCAGATATCAAGAAAAATATTCAACAGAGGAAAAGTCTCGGCAACCTCTTCGCAAATCGCACCCGCGCCAAGCAAGCATAAGTGAGCTAAACCACAACCATAATCTAAGGAGGATATATGCTCAAAGGACTTAAAAAGGCTATTGAGGCTATCGAGGGACTGGCCATCAGCGATGAGAACATCGGACGCAGCAGTAAAATCGCCGTGAACAAATCGGACGTTGATTCGTTGGCAATACAATACGCCAAACAAAAAAGAGCCATCACTGTCCAACTCTGGACGGATGGCAATGATTTGAGAGGGAACTTCCTCGCTTACCACCCCGTCAAAACGGTGAAAGGTTTTGAGGCGGATTGGAGCAAATGTCTCGATGACGCTAAAACTGCCGACCCCAAAGAGTGGAATGTTACTGATGTGTTTAAGCGGATGAGGGGGCTGGCTTGGGAGATTTCCGAGAAGCCTAAGCGTGTAGCGGTTGTGAGCTACTAACCGCAAAAGAGGCGTTTTTTGAAGAGGACAAAACAAAACAATATTAACCACTTTAATGGAGGATCTAATTTATGTCGAACCAGATTGGAATTGTTAAGCAGGACGATTTTCACTGTGACGATGGAAGCAGCAACAAGGTCTTTTTTGTCGCGCTTGTGAAAAGGGATGACGACACTTATGACGTGTTGACGTGTCATGGTCCTTATGGGAGGACTCTTACGTATTGCCCGAGAACAAAAAGCGTTCCGGTGAGTGCTGACAAGGCAGAAAAAATATATGTTGCTGAATATAAAAAGCGCCTTACTAAAAAGTATAAGCCTGTTCCAGGGTTGGGCGCCAGACTTTACAGGAATGTCTTCGGGCTCCCTATGGTCGGCACTGAATCTTCATCTGCTGCAGTGGCGGTGTCAACGTGCATATCCACTATTGTGGAGAGGGAATCCGCCGGTTTTATTCCACAGCTTTTAAATGAAATAGGGGATGCGGAGGTTGAGAGATACATTAAAGACCCTGCCTATGGAGCGCAGGAAAAGTACAACGGCGAGAGGCAAGTAGGAGAGGGTGATGGTTCCGGCAATGTCAACGGTGTTACCAAAAAGGGGTTCAGAACTCTTATTAACCCTGAGATCGCAGATGGGATAAGAGCTATTGGAGCCCAGGTCAAGGCTGATGGCGAAGCAATAGGGCGTTTTCATTTCGAGTTCGATCTTCTGGAATACAAAGGATTTGACCTTCGGGGCTGTAGGTATATCGACAGGTATGATCAGTTGGCCGAAATTCTGACTGACCTAAACCATCCCTCTCTTGTGTTGGTCCTCCTGGCCCGCACCGAGGAAGAAAAGCGCGCGCTTATTGCAGAAGTGAGGGCAAAAAACGGAGAGGGAGTTGTGTTTAAGCGCCTGAATGCTCCATACGAATCGGCGCAGATTAAATTCAAATTCTGGAAAACGGGTACCTTTAAGGTCCTGGCGCTGAACCTCAAGCGCAGTGTGCAGGCGGGCGTTCTTGAAGAAGACGGCAACTGGTTCTGCGTCGGGAATATTCCAATACCTGTCAATAGGCAGGTGCCCTCGGTAGGCGACCTCATCGAAGTTCGTTACCTTTATGCCACCCTTCCGGGCAGACAGCTTTTTGAGGCTACTTTACTCCCAAGCAGGACGGACGTTGATGACACAGATTGCCGTATTGGTCAGCTTGTTTACCAGCAGCAGTGTATCGCTGCCTAAATGACTTTTAACCCCGGCAGTGCTCTCTTATGGGCACTGCCGGGAATCTACCGAGGAGGTATTCATGTACGAGACCGAAACAAATGTTGCCGTTGCAGAAGCAGAAAAGAGTGAAATCCCTGCGGTGGAGTACAAAGGGGGCACAAACATAGTCCTTATGGATGAGGGCGCAATCGCAGTAGACGGGTATCCTGGTGTTTCTGTTGTGAGGTATTGCCAGTTCGGCATAGAAAACTCTTTTGGCTTTACGGGGCAGATTATCGATTACATAGGTCAGGGGCAGTTCAGAAGATTCTATTTCTTGAACGGCAAGGAGTTGGGCTCACGTAAGAACGTGGGAGTGAAAGCGATCGAAGAATGGTACCCCGGCTTGATGTCCCAGGTAGACATCCTCAGAGGGATTTATATCAACTGGCTTACGGGGTATGGTGTTCCCGCCGCGTCTGCGTTGCTGCTGAACACCTTAGACGGCAAGAGGGCGTTAAAGGATGGCCAGACGTTGAGGCTGGTCGCGTGCAGTACAGGGCGGTCGAGATTTGAGAAGGACTACCTCGTAGCAGCTTGACCTCATCAGGTTTAAAGCGGTCGAGTACTCCAGCTCGTTCGCTGTTTTAGACACGGCGACAGGACTAATTAAAGAGGCTACGGATTGTGCCATTGGCATGTTCGCGGCCTCTTTCAATTTGGGTAGGATGAGACTGCGAAATCAACAACAATTTTAATAAAGAAGGAGGCAATCATGCATAGTGAATCGTTTAAGCAGCGCCCGGTTAAGCTGTCGCATCTTCTTGGGGATTTCTTTGCGGGATTGAAGGAAATCTCATATCTGGATGACTATGGCAAAGAAATCAAGTTCAAAGTCCCCGAGATTCTCTCCCCCAAGCTTCAGTCTGCCCTGGAACTCATTGATGTCACAAAAGGATGGAATATCAGGGAGGTGCCGTATGTCATTAAGGGACGCTCTTACTGTGCGGATATCTGGGCCGACAAGGGCAAGCTGGATAATCAGATGCTGGTTGTTTATGAGGTAGATGAGAGAAACAGGCCGTGGCCCTTGGCTTATGCAATGCTTGAGCCAGTTGCTTTGGCATCAGCGGCTTGATTCTGGCCGGGATCGCTGTTGCCGAGATCAAAATATAGCGAGGAGGCTGAATGTTAGAGAAAGATAATGAGCGTGATCTATCATCCTGCGCGGCACATGAAAGCGGCCGGATGCTGGAGACGTTGGAAAATGACGCAGACACTGTACTGGAGGCGTCCGTTCCTAGCCTTCGTCCCACCGCCCTCTCGGAGTTTACCGGGCAGGAAAGAATCAAGGCGAACCTGTCGGTTTTCATTAATGCCGCCAGGCAACGAAGCGAGGCGCTGGACCACGTGCTGCTGTGGGGACCCCCGGGCCTCGGGAAAACAACACTTGCGAACATAGTCGCAAGAGAAATGGGCGTGAACATAAAGGCCACTTCGGGGCCCGTTCTTGAGCGGGTAGGGGACTTGGCCGCCATTCTCACAAGTCTGTCAGATGGAGATGTCCTTTTCATTGACGAGATCCACAGGCTCCAGAAGGTTGTGGAGGAAGCATTGTACCCGGCGATGGAAGAGTACAAACTGGACATAATCATCGGAGAAGGTCCTAACGCCCGAATCATAAAGCTCAATCTGCCGCGGTTCACATTGGTCGGAGCCACGACACGGTCAGGGCTGTTGAGCGCTCCACTCCGGGACAGGTTCGGCATTCCGTTTCAGATGGAGTTTTATAGTCCTGAAGAGTTAGTAGTGATCGTGTCCCGCTCAGCCCATCTTCTGGAGATGCCTCTGACTGAAGACGCTGGGTATCAGATCGCGAAGCGGTCGCGTGGGACTCCGCGCATAGCCAACAGGATACTGAAAAGGATCCGGGATTTTGCGCAAGTGGCAGGGAAAGCAGTTATAGACTCCGAAATTGTTGAGCTGGCTTTGGCAGCGCTCAATATTGACCGGTGCGGACTTGATGAGCACGACTGTAAATTGCTTATGGTCATCATTGAGCGCTTTGGCGGTGGACCCGCCGGTGTGGACGCTATTTCAGCTGCCCTGAGAGAAGACAGGGATACCATCGAGGACGTTTACGAGCCCTACTTACTGCAAGAGGGGCTTCTGGAGCGGACTTCCAAGGGGCGCGTGGTTACAGAAAAGGCCTACCGGCATTTCGGGATAGCCGTCTCCGCGAAGAATAGTTGATCGCTTTAACCGGCAGATTGCATCCCCGCAAGGAAGCTTGATCTTGCGGTAGTTCGCCAGTTGTAGAATTTCAATATTTGAAACCAAGTTAATTTCGAGGGAGGGATTGTGCAACTAACAGAAGCCGAGAGGCAAGCGGTCGACGAGTTTCTTTCCAGTAACTGGAGCGCATTTGAAGAGTGCGCGGCTTCATATCTGTCCGTCGAGGAAATTGAGGCATTAGGACAGAAATTGAGCAGAGGCTAACGCCACATCAGCAGTAATACGCGATGCTGATCGAAGAGGGGGCTCTTCATGCAGTATCAATTGCAAAAATCCCATATTCCGAAATTCATACACAAGGAGATCATTATGTCTAAACAGGTTCACGGAGTCACAGAGAAGGAATTGGTTCTGCCGATGAATGTTGGAATACGAGGACTTCAGGAATTCTATCACACCGCATTAGGTGTCCGCTCTCTCAGTCAGATGGATGCTGCCAGGGTGCAGCTGTGTCCCAATGATTTTTCGGCGCTTTTCAATCGCCTCTCGTACGGGCCTGAGATGCCGCTGAAACAATGCGAGTTCGAGTGCCATTGGGTGCGTTTCTGCCCGAGCTATAGCGGTAAAAACGAAGGCAAGATAACGTTGTTGCCCGCGGTGTCTGTATCCGGGGACCCGCGCGCGATAGCTGCGTAACAACAATATTGACGACAAGGCCACGGCCAATACGTAAGCATGCCGTAGTCTTGTCGTTTCTTGGAGGCAAGCATGAAGTGCATTCTGACGAAGTTCAAGAGGACTCACGATGGCATAGGAGCAGAGAGCTTCCTGGCAATGATTATATTGTCTGACGACCATTGTGAGAGCATCGAGCAGTCTGTGGCGAGTGAGGAAGAGATGTCCGGAGCATATGGTATAGATTTCAACTCCAGCGATTTCAAACAGCAACCGTCGTTTGTCCCTCTTAAGAAGGAGCTTAGGCATGTGCTAATCAGACCTGACATGATTCGTGTCCGCATCAACCCTGATAAGACCTACGTTATCAATGTGGTTTTCGGGAGGGGTGAGGGCTCAAGGGATTATGGCTTTTACGATAGCGAGAGTCACACTCTGTGCGCTTCAGAAATTGAGGTTGGCGAAGAATGCCTCGCTGAATTCATCGACAACGCTGAAGCAACCGGCAAGGGGTTGATACCAGGCAGTTTGTTTAGGGCCTGCCGCGACATACTTCCAAACACGGTGTCTGAATACCTCAAAAATAAAATTACTGAAAAGGGAGGACTATCATGAAAATCAAGAGATCGGCTTTAAAGTGGGTGCTATTGCAGCAGGATGGACAGTTCAATCTTGCGGTGACGCTGAAAAACGGCTGTGATGGCGCCGTCCGGGAAATACAAGATTCAAGCGGACGGTTTATCCCGCATGTCCTGGTGGATCTCCCGTCGCTGAACTGACCTCCCCGTTTCTTTACCATTCCTTCAGCAGCTCCCACAATCCAGTAGTAAGTCGAATCGAACAATAACCACACAAACCGGACTAATAAAGAATTTTGAGCCCGGACGGAGGTTTGTCGTGCAAACAACAGTAGAAACGTTGCAAGACGAGACAAAGGCCAAGCAGATCGCCGAGGACTGGCAGATCATCTCAAGGGTAAGGTCGTCACCCCCGCAGGACCCATTCAGGGAGCAGTTTTTTCAGAGGTGGAACGGCATGATCTTCTCGATAGTCAACAAGTGTTCTTGGGCTGTCGGACTATGCGGGGACGAATTTGATGACCTTGTACAGAAGGGCTTTATCGGGCTTATCAAGGCGATTGACAAGTTCGAAAATGGGGTTGGTCTCTTTTCAACCTATGCCTACTCCAAGATTGAAGGCGAAATAAGGCCCAAGTTAAGGAAGGCGGACAAGAACAGCGTTTCGTTGGACGCCGTCGGCGAAACAGGAGAGGCTCTCATTGATCTGCTCACGGCTCCTTCCAATGCTTCGGGTGAGGAAGTGGAAAGCAATATCCGGCGCTACAGGGTAAGGCATTTGGTGGATGCCCTTCAGCCCCGGTTCAGGTATGTCATCTTGCAAAGGTTTTATCACGACGTATCGCTTGAGAAGATCGGCGACAGTATGGGCATCAGCAAAGAAGCGGTTAGACAGACCCAGGTGCAGGCGCTTGCCCTCCTTAAAGAACGGATACTCTTTGAGGGACTTGTCGATGACAGCCGATTTGCCTCAAAAAAAGGGGAAGTTTCCCTGAGTGAGTTCCCCCTGTTCGGCGGGCTGGTCAAAAGCGCTTGACTTCCGCTTTGCCACAGGGATAACGAGTAAGAGAGAGTCCGGCAGGTTGACTGTAATCTGCCGGACTCCACGGAGGAATAGCCATGAACAGTGAAACAATCAAGACAGGCATATCTGTTACACAGAAGGCCATACAGGAGAACAATCCAGCGGAGCTGGGGCGCTGTATCGCCCGATTCAAGGCTCTTGACGCTAAGGTTGAGGATGTGGAGACGGCGCTTTTAAGGTGCCCGGCCAATCTGCTTTTCCAGGCTGGATACGATTTGATAATCAGAAGCCCAAAGCTTGCAGCGGACATTACGTTGCGTGAGGCAATCAATATGAATTTCGGAGGTGCAGCGTGAAGAAACTTAAGGAATTACTGAAAAAAATGGTTGGCCAGACCCCCACAGAGGACCGCTACGGCAGGAGATATCAGAGGGGATACTTGAGGATGCAGAGGGATAGGGTTATCAGAGAGCGTTTAGGTATAGCCCGCAGATACGGCATCGAGCTGCCAGAGGCTGGCATGCTGGCGAAGTGTACGCCGGTGAAGGGACAGTTGAGGCAGCCAGGGAAGTTGCGTCGGGTGGAGTTCGGGGTGCATGAAACAGGGTTGATATCTTTCAACTAGGGGGGAGCGATGGGCAATATCGAAGTAGTTAACACGGCTATTGAAGATTATAAAAAGAAGGGCTGCAACATAGTCGGCAACCTGGTATTAACGAGGGAGCCGGAGTACATGACGCCTATCTTAAGCGTTGTGCAGCTTAAGATAAAGGTGGAGGATGGCGATGTTTACCCTATAGCTGGCAACAAATATGGAATTTCCTCCGCCGGAATCAGGAAATTCAGGATAGCGGGACAAGTCAAGTTCAGGGGGAATCCAAAGGTAGGATTCGACCCCAACAAGCATACGACCGTCCGGGCCTTTGTGATTGCGTACCGGATCGATATCGACGGCACTGTCCAGGAGCAGTCAGGGTCCAAGACCTTTGACCTTGTTGTGCGCGAGGAAGAAGTGAGGATGAAGTACACGAAGATGTGGGAAGAGGACAAATACGGGAAGTTCAAAGGCAAAAGCGAGGCTGACAAGCATCTCTTTGTCGAGAAAAACACGAAAGAGGTCATGTTGCCTAAACGGAAGTTTGTAGAGGATATCTGCGTGACCGGCGCGGAAAGCAGGGCGATAATAAAGCTGCTTGGCCTCAAGAGCGCCTACACCATGGAAGAGTTACAAAAGCCATTTGTCTTCATAACCATGCGCCCGGAAACCGACTGGCTGGACCTTCCTCTCAAGCGGACTATTATGGCGGGCTGGAATGCGACTCGGTTCGACATGTATCCTTCAGGTTATCGGGATGATTGCCGCGCAATCCCCGATCGGGCTTATGAAAGCTTTGACTGTTCGGTTGAGGAAGATCTGGCGCTAGAGCAGGCTGGCAAAGAGGCGGCGGACATCGAACAGTCTCAAGAGTCTCTTATAACGCATGAGCCAACACCCGTTCCCAAATCTGTATCTGTGGGCTTCATAAACTTTCCCCGGAAAACACGGGAGCAGGTGGTCCAGAAGCTGATGGAAAGGACGGGGAAGAAGGTTGAAAAGCCTGTAAGCGATCTGAGCAGCGAGGATCTGGTTAAGCTTTACGATCAGTTAGCTGCGTAACATCAACAATGAACCATAACAGGGCATCCGGTTGCATCAAGGGTGCCCTGTTGCTTTTCAAGGAGATTCCCTAATGGCATTTCTAGAAGACGATGTTGCCAAATTTGTTGCGTCCTTGTCCAAAAAAGAGGCTTATGCCAAGTATGTAGAAACCCGCATAGCCGATACGCTCGATGATGTCGATTGCAGCCTCTCGACCATGCGATGGAACGGGGAGCTTATCGGGCAGCTGGAGTCGGCGCTGGGCGAAGGCAAGGTAAAAAATGCTCTTAGCAAAATAGCCAAGGCGCTTGGAAAAACCAAGAGCTATTGCAGCGGCGCTCCTTATTCATATGCAGGAGCGTAGCCGGTTTGAGAAGAGCAATCCAGAGTGATGCATTACTGAACTACAAGGAGGGCAGTCATGTCCGAATCAAAACGTATTGCCGGACTTCTCGGCAGTAGAGGTGATAAGAGTTTCGAGATAGTCCGCCTTAACTTCCTTATCGGGCGCGCGGTCTCGGCCCGGTTCAAGGCGGAGGGGGAGGACGGCGTACTCAAGCTCAAAAAAGAGCTTTACAGTTTGAAAGTAAGACCTTCGCTGGAGTTCTTGTACGAGGCCAAAAGGGTCTATGAGCATATCCAGAGCTCTAATATGCTCCGCGTGCTTAAGTCTCAGAACAAATCGTTGTCCTGGTGGTGGATCGCCAACAGGTGCAACATAGCAACGCCTGAAGGAGATACCGAGGAAGCTCGGCTTTACTGGGAAGCTGAAATAAACAAAGTTGAAGAGGCCTGGGAGAGCGTTGATTATCTCTCCAGCCACTTCGGGTCGATGCCTTCGGATGTGCAGCAGCAGTTCATCGGGTTGATCACAGGGGCGCAGCAACAGCAGGATGCTGATGTTCCTGCCGTTCTCCCCGATGGCCCGTACAAGTTTGGGCATCTTGCGGATGTCCAGCTCAGTGAGATGGTTACCACAGGCGGGCGCACCGTTATAGACGCAGAGACCGGAAAAAACGAGCGGCTGCTGGATTCAGACAGGTGCCTGTCTTTTGCCGTGGACAAGGTTATAGAGAGCGGCTGCTGGGCAGCTTTCATCCCGGGGGACCTCATGGACCGCTGTGATCCTACGTCGAACGAGACGGGGTTCGCGCGCGATAACATCTCACGGCTGGCGAAGCATATGCCGGTTATCGTATGCACCGGCAATCACGAGCTTTCGCAAAAGCCCAAGGACCGCACCGGGCTGGAATTTCTGAAAGGCCGTCGTAATATTTTCGTCATCGAGGATCCTACTGTCCTGTATCAGGAAGGCATGGCGGTGAGCTATGAGCCGTCCGCAGAGTGGGCTGAAAAGGGCAGCGCCAAGATATTTGTGCTCCCGTATCCGAAGACGGATATCTGCGCAGATATGGGGAAGCTCCCGCTGGCTGAGCTGAACCAGCGCGCGTCCGAGAGGCTCGGACTTGCCTTGAACATCTTCAGGTCGCAAATGGATCCGAACGTGCCCAATATCCTCCTCTTTCACCTCTCTGTTGAAGGGGCGGAAGGCTGCGAGAACAAGATCATGATGAAGTTTGACCCTCACATCCATCCTCACGATCTTGCAGGGTTCACCTATTGCGCCGGCGGACACATACATATAAGGCAGCTGATATTCGGGACCGATAATGCCTATTATCCCAGCTCGACAGACAGGATAAGCTTCAATGAGGAAGGCGACCCGAAGGGGTTTATCATCGGTACTGTGCGTGAAGGCAATGGCGGGGCCGATGTGGAGTTTGTCGACACCCCGGCACGTGAGTACAAGACGCTGGGGGTTGAGTTCTTTGACCAGCTTGGCTGGAAGGAGATGATGGACCCCCGGACTATATACCGGCTCAAAGGCGTTGTAAGCAAGGAAGACTATGCCAGGTACAACCGTCTTATTGAGGAATCGCCGGTACCGATACTGAACGCTGTTACCGTGGCAAGCGAAGTGAGGGTGCGCGATGAGCATATGACTGAGGAACTGAGTTCCGACGAGGCTGTCGGGCGGTTCCTGCGTACCCAGGAAGTGACGGAAGATAGTGTTGTCCGTTGCATGCAGATGCACGAACTGATCATTGCGGGGCTGGACCCGTTAGCAGCAGCCAATGGAGGGAAGAAAGATGCAGTGGTTGAACACGCTGATCCGCAATTGCTTTTCGCATGAGCTCACGGAAATTCCGTTTGAGCACCTTAAGTCCGCATGTATCCAAGGCCCTAACGGGGCGGGGAAGACTTCAATCCCGGACGCTATTACTTTTTGCCTTTTTGGAGAGCATTCCAGGAAAAACTCCGAGATAGTCTCTCTTTGGGCAAAAGACTGCTTGGTCAATCACACCTTCAGGATGTCCGGGCAGATGTATCGGGTTATCAGGAAGCGTAATATCTCCGGTAAGGGGAAGGTGCAGCTGCAGATGCCTGATGCAAGTGGCGAGTTTAAAGACGTAGCTACTGGCAAGGCGGCGGATTTGGAGATAATAAAGATACTTGGCAGGACTTATAAGACTTTGACCTCTTCGAGCATTCTTATCCAGGGGCAAGGCGAAAGGTTTATAACGTCCGGACCGACAGACCGTTATAACGTAGTATTCGATATCCTTGGCATCGAGAAATGGGCTGGGTACAGGGAACTGGCCACGAAACACAAAAACCGTGTCGAAGGGCAGGCTGCGGCAGTCAGCGAGCGAGTCTTGAATCTCAAGAGGGACGCTGAGCTTATCTCCGGATTTAAGGCTGAGGAGGACGCTGTTTCGAGGGAACTCGATGAGCTGTTCCAAAAAATGGCGCTTGTCGATGAAGAAGAAGAACGGCAGACGGAAGCGCTTGCGCAGTTCAAAGGCAAGCAAACGGAGCTTGAGAGGCTGCTGCTTGCGAGCGGCAAGCTCAGTCTGCGGCGGGAGGAACTCCAGAGGGAGATAGACACTGTTTTAAACTTCCCGAAAGAGTCCGCAGATGCAGAGCAAACTATAACGGATTTGATGACGAAATGGACGGAAGAGGCCCTCAACCGGATGGTTGCCGAGCTCCGCGTGGAACTGGCGACTGTCGCTGTTTCTGAGAAGAAGGTGGAGGCACTGGAAAGCCGGATCAGGGAACTGGCCGATCGCAAGCTGAAGCTTACGGTCCAGTTGAAGGCGAATAACCTCTTACTGGAACGCTCTGATGCTATCCTGAACGCCTCGAATTCCGAGCAGCAGGCCAGGATTCTGGCAGCCGGCCGCAATGCTGAACTCGTTGCGTTACAGCAAAAACAGCAGGAGTTGGCTGTACAGCGCGAGCAGTTCGGAGCCCTTGATAAGCAGGCAGGGGAGCTGTCGACTGCTATAGCGAAGAAACAGTCCGAGAGGGACAACCAGTCATGGCAGATTAAGAACCTTGTCAAGACCGCTGAAACCGATCTGTCGGCCGCTATAGCCAAGAAACAGTCGGAGCATGACAGTCATGTATGGCAGATCGGGAACCTGCTTAAGACTGCGGAAACTGACTTGTCGACTGCTATAGCCAAGAAACAGTCGGAGCATGACAACCAGATATGGCAAATTAAGAATCTGTTAAAGGCGGCAATCGATTCCTCTGCGATTCTGGAGAAGGCGTTTTGTAAAGGGGTTGGGGAATATGCCCAGTGCCCCTTGATCGAAAAGGCGGCCAAGGACAAAAGGGACATCCCGGTCCTCGAAGGGAGGCTCAAGGAAGCTGAAACTCCGCTCGACCTGCCCGAAAAAAGAGCATTGGACTTGATTTTATCGAACAAGGAGACGCCCAACCTGAGCGAGTTGGTGAAGGTGTTCTCCGAAACAGAATCCAATGTAAAGGATTTGCCGCAAATCCAGAAGGTTATGGAGGAAGGTAGCCGTCTTGATGACGCTATGAGCGTTGTCCATACGGCTATTGTGACCGGGAGGACAGCAAGGTCTCTTATTTCAGCGAACAAGGACAACCCGGACCTGGGCGGACTGTTGACATTGCTCGGCGAAGCGCAAGCCGAGGTAAAAGATTTGCCTCAAATCCAGAAGGTCGTGGCAGACGGTAGCCGTCTTGATGACGCTCTGCGAGCTGTCCATACCGAGATCGCTGCGCTTGAGCAGAAGAAGTTCGGAATTGACGAAGCGATAGAGAACTTGAAGCTCAAGGTCGGATCTGGGCTGAGCGGGTTAGTGCAGATGATTGATAAGGCGCAATCTCAAATCCTGGCGAAACAGAAAGAGAAGGTTTCCGCGGAGAAGGTTGCTGAAGACTCTGCGACGCTTGCGAGAGAGCTGCCTTTGCTGCAAAGAGCCCAGGAAGAGGGCACGCAACTGGATGCCGCCATTATGGCGATTGATTCGGAAATGGTTGCGACCGAGCAGGAGAAAATCCAAATGTCGGCGCCGGACACCCGGAAGCGGGAACTCGAACAATCTTGCCGCTGTATGGAAGTCTCCGTAAGCAGGCTGCAACTGACCCGGTCTGTCGAAGACAAAAACGGACGTCTCAAGGAAATCGACGCTGAGGTGGCTGACCTCCAAAAGAGTGTTGATATTCTTAGCTCCGACCTGAAAGGCCGCGGCACCATCGAGGAGGGCCTGAACCGGCAGAAAAAGGCCGCAGGGGACCTTAAGGCGTCAGTCGATAAAAAGGTCGAAATGCTTACTGCCCTGAAGATCAAGATAGCGGGGTGCAGTGAAGCCGCAAAACAGGCGGAGTCCGAGGAGAAGGTCCTTGCCGGGTTGGATGAATTGGCTAAAACCCTGTCGTGGCTGGAGACCTGCTACGAGAAGATCCCCTTTCACATTCTGGACAATGTGGTGCCTATTATTCAGCAAGCGGCTAATGATGTCTTGGCCCAGTTAAGCACGGCAGGAATGCGTGTCGAGCTTAAAACCGACAAGGCGAACAAAAGCAACAGCAATGTAAAGGATGTATTGGACATTATTGTGTCCGACGTTGCCGGCTCCAGACCTATCGAGGCGTACAGCGGCGGGGAGAAGACGAGGCTGGTGCTCGCCCTGATAGTAGGGCTTGCCGAGCTTTCGGCGAGACGTGCTGGGGTCAAGATCGAAACCATCCTGATCGACGAGCCCGCATGGCTCGACAAGGCTGGCCTGCATGAATTCGCGCTGCTTTTCCAGGAACTGGTTGCTTCGGGCGTTTTCCCTTACGGGTTCCTTATGATCCATGATGAAGACGTGAAGAAAATGTTTGATCAGAGGATCGAGGTGCACAGAGAAGGCGATAAAAGTTACGTGGAGGTAGCCGCTTAAGTGCAAACTGTCAGAGGCCCGGCTGAGGCGGAAACTTCAGTCGGGCGTATGCGGGACAAGGTGAATATCTATTTGAACTGGAGATGACAACAATATGGCCAAAACAAAGCAGTCAAAAAAGGAGCCTCAGAAAAAACTGGTTGGTTACCAGATCGAAAGCCGTGACGGGAAACAGGAAATTCCGGAGGAGTTTGCGTCCTTCGAAATAATCAGAACCAAGAAGACTCTTGACGATTTTTTTCAAAACAACGACGGCTCACTATGGATGATTGTCCCAGTCTATAAGGATGATATCGAAGGCCCGATCTTTGTTGATTAAAAACTAGTTACGGGTTTTTAGCTGTAAACCGCTTGACTTCTGACTGCCCCAACGGGATTACAGGTTAGGCGGAATTATTGTTTTATGGAGGCATAAACGATGACTTACGACGAAATTTACAAAAAGGCGCTGGCGGACTTTCAGGCGTCAGCTATTAAGACCCCGAGAAATTATGCTGACGGCATGAGGAAGAGCCTCTTCATCCTGCTTGGCGGAAGCGACCGGACAGAGCTCTTGGGCAGCCCTGCGGATTTCGGGAGTCCTGAAGAAATTGCGGAGGCATTGACGACTGCCCATGAGAACCTTATCAAACTCGGTCTTGTTCTGGGAGTCGACATGTTTGTGCCCGTAGCAACCGTTGAGAAAAAGGACGAAACGAATGGCAAGGGTCTCGGGTGGCCCAAGGAAGAAGTTTCTACCGAGAAACAGTCGGGTGATGCTCCTCTGGTTGAAGAGCAGGGAAAGGGAGCGCCAGTCGTTGAAGACAATAAGGGTAATGGAACTGGCGTTGATTCAAAGAAAGAGGAGGTGGCTCCTGCAGAGTCAGCGTCTGGAATCAACGTTGCCGCAGCTGCGACGGCTACAGGCGCGACTAAGGACGAAGGTAGGAATCCGAATCCTCCTGCGGGCGCTGCTGACACCAAGAAGGACCCTGTTGAAAATGAAAATGGCAAGCCGGCGACTGACGGCAAGGCATGCCCTGAAGGGCCTAAAGACGCGATTCTTGCGTTCTACAGGGCGCAGTTTGCGGAATCCGAAAGTTCCGCTGCGTTGAACACCATGTGGAACAAGGAAGTTGTCCCCAACGGGAAGCTGGACGGCAAGGACAGAGCGGCTTTATTCCCTGACAAACAAGCTGCTGAGAAGAAACTGAAGGCTGCCGGTAAATAGTCGTTGATTTTGAGCAAGCCGCACTGCCGATGTGCGGCTTGTATCTGCTGCAAAGAGACGCACGACGGAGGAAAATAGATGCCTGCAAAAAAGAAAAAGACTGGATTGCCCATGGTCGACCCCCTTTCCATGGTCCCTTTGCGTTATGAGGACCGGCGTAAGGTTACGCCATCGAGTGCGTTTGTTGATGGCGAGATGACGCTTGCCTCAGGGAGGGTCTGTGCCGCTCCTTATGAGGAGGAGACATCGAGGAGATCCATCCTGATCATCCCTCTCGAAGACAGCGGCGGGCAATTCGAGGCGGTCTACTTCCGTTACAGGTTGCCTTATTATACGAAATTTCTGTTCCGTCAAGGCAAAGAGGTCTGCCTATGGGGCAAGCCAAAGCGTAACGGACTCCTTAAATGGGTCTTCGAACAGCCGGATATCGCCGAAGACAAGGGGATTATACTGCCTGTTTACAAGACCCCGGGCTCGGTCGGCGCGAGGGCTATGCGGGATCATATCATTGCCCATACCATGGCGCTTATCGAGAAGATCGAGGATGAGGTCCCGAAGTATGTGCTGGACGCAAGGGGACTGCCCGGCATCAAGGAGGCGCTCACTGCCGTACATTTGCCTATGGCAGCACTTCCCGACCGCAGGCACTACTTGCGCCTGGCCTACAGAGAGATTATGGACATAAGGACCAAAATTCAGGATTTCCAGAGAGACAAGGCGTACCCTATCAAGGGTGATCTGGCTGACTTCTTTAAGAAGTTTTCTTTCCCATTCACCGGCGACCAAAAAAAGGCGATTGCCGAGATTCAAAGAGACATGGCAAAGGACACCGCAATGAGGTCTATCGTTGTCGGGGACGTTGGCTGCGGCAAGACCGTTGTGGCACAGGCAGCGGCGGCCCTTTGCTGTCAGTCTAACCGGCGCACGCTGGTGTTGGCCCCCAGCGTTGTGCTGGCCGGGCAGCTTTACGATAAGTTCGTCGAGTCCTTTGGCACTGAACTTGTCTCATTTATGACCGGTCCAAAGAAGACGGGATCCTCACTTATAGTCGTAGGCACCACCGCGCTTCTGCATAAGCCGTTTGCCGGTGTAGGGCTGGTGGTTATCGACGAACAGCACCGGTTCGGGGTTGAGCAGCGCAATCAGTTGCTGGGTCCGTGGCATGCTCTGCAAATGAGCGCTACGCCTATCCCAAGAACGGTGGCGCTGATGTTTCATGGGGCCGTGAAGGTGATCAACATTACAGAACTTCCCTTCCACCGTGACTGCACCACCAGGGTCGTCTCCCGTGAAGCCAAGCCTCAGATTTTGGGGCATCTCAGACAGATGGTAAACAGCGGGCAGAAAGCGCTGATCATCTACCCCTTAGTGGAAGAAGACAAAGGGGATTATAAGGCTGTCGAGAAGGTCGCGGAGGTATGGGAGAAGTTGTATCCTGATCAAGTCATATGGGTGCATGGCCGGATTGATGAGAAGTTGGACGTAGTCAACGACTTCAGGAAGAGCACAAAGCGGAAGATACTTCTGGCAACATCGCTGATCGAGACCGGAGTAGACATCCCCGAGGCCAGCATGCTGATAGTTGTTGGCGCCGAGAAGTTCGGTCTCTCCCAGCTCCATCAGTTGAGGGGGCGCGTTGGCAGGCATGGGAACAAATCATACTGCTACCTCATTTCAGTCAAAGATGAGGCTATGGGGAGGTTGAAGCCCCTCGAGACAATCAGCGACGGCTTCAAACTCTCCGAAGTGGACTCTGACCTGAGAGGATGGGGCGAGGTGTTTACAGGTAAACAGTCGGGTCATTGCTTCAAGCTGCCTGATTTGAGTTTGTACAAAGAGGTTGGGCAATGGGTGGCAGAAGATGTTGCCGCCGTGGGTGAACTGGTGGCAGCATAACCCTACTTGTCGTATCGCCGAATCCGCTAACGAGTCCGCTATTGGTCTTTTTCAATAGCGGACTTTCTGTTTTCAGAGGGAGAATATATGGAAAGAACAATCACAATCAAATATTGGTGGAAATGCGACAACTTCAAGAAAGGCATTCCGGCAGAGCTGGCGGAAGCTTTAGAAGAATCGGCCATCGAGAGGATTGCCGAGATGATGAAGGAAGGATACGTAGAGGGGGATCTTAATGATTGTGTGAACCTGGACGTCCCCGGGCGCAGAACACCAAAAGACGGATATCCCTGCACAGGCTACTGGCAGGTTAAAAAAGAGGAGAACTGAAAATTATGAAAGTCACTATTGAAAAGAAAGATCTACTGCCGAAACTGATTCTCGCAAACAACACCGCAGCCAAGAAGCGTGTCGGCGACCTCCCGACAGACCATTTCCTTATCGACGCTAACGAAGAGGGGACGTCAACAGTTGCGGCTTCAAATTTGGATTCTACGATCAGGCTGGATGTGCCGTTTACAGTGATCGAAGACGGGATCGCCTGTGTCCCAGCCGCTAAGCTTTTCAATATCGTCAAAGAAGTATCTGGTCTAATCACCATTGAGGTAAAAGGCGGAAAGGCCAAAGTTACGGCCGGCTCATCTAAGTCCTCATTGCCGTGCCTGCCTTCGGACAGTTTCCCGACATTCCCTACTATCGATAAAGGGGTGAATGTTGAGCTGCCGGCGGCATTCCTTATAGACGCGATTAACAAAACAGCCTTTTCGGTAGGGCTCGATGATACAAGGTACACGCTTAAGGGGTTTCTTTTTGATTTTCACGGGAAGGTGTTAACTGTCGTCGCGACCGACGGGCACAGGCTCGCCAAATACGAGACCCCCGTTGACTTCACAACTGAGCTTCAAGCGATTATTCCTTTCAAGAGCGCGCAGGATATCAAGGACCTCGTTCAGGGGAGTGAAGCAGCCGTGGCACTCATGGTAGGCGCAAAGCAAGCTCAGATTACCGTGCAGGGCGCGGTCTACTCAACGCAGCTGATCGGCGGGAATTATCCGAATTATGGACAGGTGATCCCGAAGGACAACGGCAGGGTGTTAATCGTCGACAGGGAGGCTTTTGTCCGCGCCTTGAAATTTGTGTCCGTAATAGGCGCTAGCACCGAGAACAGGGCCGTAAAGCTTTCGATGGACGGCGGCAAACTGTCTTTGTCCGTTAAAACTCCCGACGATGGCACTGCTGAGGATGAAGTGGCATGCACATACACAGGGGAGCCGATGGATGTGGCGTTTAATTCCCGGTTTCTTCGGGACGCCCTCGGCGCCATGGATGCCAAGGAAGCGACTCTGAGACTGGAAACCCCGACCTCGCCAGCTTTAGTGGACGGCGATGCAGGTTACCTAAATGTATTGATGCCGCTAAGGCTCACAGACTGAGAACCGCTTGACTTCCACCTGTCTCGGAAGGATAACGGGACATACGTGGATGTTGGAATCACGAGCGGAATGTTTTAGCAACCATTTACCCAGAGCTCGCTTCGCGGGCTCAAAGTTACAGCTTTAAAGGCAGCGTTGCCGCTGTAACTCACTAAGTAAGAAGAAGTCCAGGAGGACACATGTACAACAAAGTCATTTTAATCGGGAATCTGACGAGAGATCCCGAAGTCAGGTACACACCGGGCGGAATGCCCATCGGGACAGTCTCACTTGCCGTCAATTCGAAGTTTAAGCAGGGCGAAGAAATGAAAGAGGAAACTCTTTTTATCAATTGCACCATCTTCGGGAAACAGGCCGAGAGCTGCGGCCAATATCTTACCAAAGGCAACCCGGTCTTGGTTGAGGGCAGGCTGAAGGAAGACAAATGGGAGAAGGAAGGCGAAAAGAAATCTAAATTCGTGGTAATCACAAGCACGCTGAGATTCCTGCCGAAGAAAAACGGCAACGGGGCTTCTGCAGGTGCCGCTGCCGGTGGCGGAAACCCGGCGGAACACACGGATTTGGAACCGTTTTAGCCCCCACTGACGCATAGTAGCACCTGAAACCCTGCAAGCCGATGTACTGGCCTGCAGGGTTTTTTGTTGGGCGAAATTAAGTTGAACCGTTCAATTTTAATGAACGGCTATGCAGTCTGCAAAATAAGGAGGACAGTATGTCGTTTCAGATTTATAGCGCAGGACCAGGACAAGTCGTGACACTCTCGGATATATACAAGGTTGAGGACTATGGGCTTCAAAGTCTCTTCGAGGATGACCACCGCATAGTATTTGCCGAGTTCGTGGGCAACAAGAGCCCAAAGCCGTTCCTTGGCGGGCCATTCACCATCAAGAGGAGCAAAATCGATAGGAACAGGACATTGTTCACAGTCTGGGACAGGTCTATGTTCAATTACGCCATGCCCGCCGCAGCCGGCAGGAAGATGGCGTTCATCGCACCGTCTGAAACCGCCGCAAAATCCATCATATACAACGTCACAGGCCTCGACACTTGGGACAAGGTCAGACAGTTCTTTGATGTGACCCTGATGGCCGACCAGAGCAAGATCTCCACATGGGAGGGATGGATGCTCAAGGCAATAAAGGGCAAGGAGGACATCTACCCCTTGCAGGCAAAAAAACAAGTCTACGCATCTGCGAAAGGAGGTTCCGAATGATCGGAGTAACACCACTTACACCAGCGAAAGCGACTCCGGCACTGTCTCCCGTTCTTGGCGGGACAACCCCAGCTGCAGCGCCTGTCAAGAAGGCGAAGGCGCCAAAACTCAAGTTCGGATGGTTTGCCTACGATATGAGCAAGCTGCCCGGCCTCGACTCGCTTGACGGACTTACGATAGGTGAGCTTACGGGGACGGGGTTTTACTCCGCTACGCCCAAAAACAGCTTTTATTTCACTCCCGGCAAATGGGACAGGGGACACTGGAAACCGGAGGACAGGATCGCGGAGTATGATGGCTTGCTCCGTGAGAAATTCGATATCATTGTCTCGCTCTGGTACAATGCCGACCACATGAAGTACCTTAAGGGGGACGGCATCTACATCACGCAGGTCAAAGACGGGACGATGCTTCCGAAAGGGATGTTCGACAAGGACACTGCCACGGCGGTTTTCTCGAAGACTATCACCTTTAAAAAGACCCACAACTCCTTTGACTTCCTTGTGGCGCTGAAGGACAAGATCAAAGGGCTTATTGCCGGCGCGAAAGGGCGCGACCCCAAAAAGGCAGTGTACCTGCCGAATATCGACAAGATCTTCAACGAAAAACCTGATAACAAGGTGACGTTGACCCACAAGGGCATCAAGGTATCCAAGTCGGCGGCTGGCCTTCTGGCGCTGTACAACGAGACCCTGCATGTTTATAACCCGGTATTCACAACATATACCGGAATAATGGATGCATATCACAAGTTTCCAGCAACCGCTTTTGTCAATATGGATAAGCGGGTTGATGTGCTGGAGGAACTGGGGTTCAAGGTAAAGGTCGAGCCTACTGCCCGCGTCAAGGCGGACAGGCTGTCGCAGAAATACGACTTTCTTACCACCCCTCTTATGCCTCTCCTGCCTCAGCAGACGCTCGCGTACGTGAAAGAGGGCGAGTACAAAGCCAAAGGGGATGTCCCGCGCCTTGGTATTAAGAAGAGGCATTCATACGATGTCAGGGTCGGTTGGCAAAAACGGAGGGACGGGGACATAAAAAGGGGCTTTTTCACCCTCCGCGTCAATGGGCATACCCTGTTTGAAGACAGCAACGATGACGTGACGGATTTTATCACTGCTTTCGGTCTGCCTCAAGTCGACTCGATCGAGGGGAAGTATCCTGGGGTCGTGGAGTTATGGACGAAAAAGGCCCGGAAAATGTTTCCGCAAATGAAGGAGTGGCAGGTCGAAGACGTTGCTCTCCTCGCCACGAAGCCCAACGGATATTTGGGCAGCGACCGAGGCACCGGAAAGACCTATGTAAGCGCTGCATGGGCCAAGCTGCGGGAATACAAACGGGTGCTGGTCTGCGCACAGGCCCAGTACCTTGATAAGTGGGCTTCTGAGCTGGAGAAGTTCGGGTTCAAGTACGAGAAGCTTTTGGACTGGCAGTCGGTCAATGCACTGAAGGCCAAGATCAGGGCAGGCATCAAAAACCCGGAGACAGTATTCTATCTGACCTCGTTCGAATTCATCGGGCACGAGGATGTGAAAATGCTGCCATGGGACTGTGTTGAGAAGTCATCTGACGGTTGCATCACGGCGGTTTACAAGGGCATCACAGGCAGGAACTGCCCTGGCTGTGGCAAGACGGTAGGGCAGGCAAGGAAGCTTTGCCCAAGCTGCGGCAGCAGTGAGTTCACTGGCAGGTACTGCCTTTCCTGCAAGGAGGCGAGCTTCACTTACACCAGGGAGAAGCCCCTCACCCCAGCCAGATGCGCGGACATTGAAAGCAGGGCGAAGGAAGGCCGCCGCGATTTCAGCAACGGCCAGTACCCTGCTTTTAAGAGAATCAAGAAGCTCTTCCCGTGCGTGATGGTGGATGAAGCGCAGATGATCAAGAACAAAAATTCGCTCAGATCCCAGGCCACACGCGGGCTCAGGGCGAAAGGGAGGATGTTGATCACAGCTAACCTCATGAAAAATTATCCGAACGAGCTCTTCTGGACCTGCGGCTGGGCGCTTGGGTTCAACACGCCTCTTTTTCCTTATCAATATCATGGCGGTTTTTCCTTCTTCGAGGAGCAGTTCGGTACAAAAATCCTCAAAGGGGAAACGCCGGAAGGTAAAGAAATGTGGAAGCGAACTCCTGAGGTTTCAAATTTAAGTATCATGTGGAAACTTATGTCTCCCTTCATGGTCAGGAGACTGAAGGCGGATATTGAGGGTATCCCGGAGAAGATCATCCACCCGCCGGTCGTGCTCGAAATGGACGAGAAGCACAAGGCGCTTTATGGCGACGTGCTCCATAGCAAGCTCAGCACTCTTGCGGAGGAACTCCAGAAGGAGAATCCCGACATCCATATCATCGGGGCCAACCTCTGGTCGCTGAGGGCCGCTTCCACAGTGCCTAATGCGTCAAGGTACTTCTCCTTCTCTGATGCGTCCTATGAGGGGATCAGCTGCAAGATGCAGTGGATCATCGAAAAATGTGTGGAAGTCAAGGCCAAAAACGAGAAGATAGTCCTCTTCTCCACCTTGATTGACATGCAGGCGCTGATCTACAAAGTACTCAGTGCCGCAGGCATCAAAACCCTGTACATCAAGCAGGGCACCAAGAACAGGTTTGATGTCATCAACACGTTCAACGAGGATGACACCACTGCGCTTGTCAGCTCGGGCGAGCTGATCGGAAAGTCCTATGATGTCCTTGCCGAGAATGTTGTTGTCGTGGACATGGGGTTCACTCCTGAGGAGGTGGAACAGGAAATGGATCGCTGTAACCGCCTTGTCTCTACAAAGCCACTGAACGTCTGGATACTCCTGAACAGAGGCACTATCTGCACCGACATGTACGAGCTTGTGATGGCCAAAGGCGAGGCCATTAAGAACGTACTCGATCGCCGGGCTGTGTATGAGACGGCCGAGGTTATCAGGGAAGCCAACCAGGAGGCCAACCAGATCAAGGTGGCGCGCAGGTTGCTGAAAGCAGGGAAGGAAGCCGCAAACGCAGCGCCGTCTGCTGCCGTCTTGTTGCCGGTGCCGCCAGCGCCTGTAGGCATCGTTGTGCTGCCCAAAACAGAGGAGCTTGATGTCTGGGCGAACATGCCGCCTCCGTCATGGAAGCCGGAGCAGTGCCTGCTGTTTGCGGCATAAGTCCGGTAAAACAGCCGGTTCGGTTGGTTATCGCTATTGGCTGGTGGTCTGCGGCCAGATAGCTGTCCGCGCGGTATTATTTAATTAAGGGGTGCCGAAGGCTGTATTCGCGCCTTCGGCACCTGATTCCCAAAGGGACGTGAAGTAACGGGGGCTTATGGCAAAGTATCTGAAAAAATTCGATAATATAAGGGAGACTATCAATGTTGACTACTGAGGTGACAATGGGAACATCTGGGATTTCGAAGGCCACAATGGCAAAGATCGTAAAAGGCATCAAGCAAATCGAGTTTCATGATCAGAATATTAAGGTAGCCTTCCCGAAGGCAACCGTGACGGTCGACAATGTGCGCAGCGAGGACGGAACGGTAACGGCTGATGTGGTGATCAACTTTGGCATAAAAGGCAGCATGCCCGATATCAGGACCGATGCGGTTTTCTCGCTCGACAGTCTTGTGCCGCCGCCCAAGAAGGTTAAGCCTGAGTTCACGCTCAAATGTGGCGACTGTACGAAGGCGGATTATGTGCCGGAGGCAGGGAATTTTTGCGGGGTTGATAAGCATCATCTTCTCCCCGGGCAGGGGCGCGTCGATCCGGAATGCCCTTTGAAAAGCAGGCCTAAAGCACTTGCCGTTGTGCTGAAGGATGTGGATGAGTCTCTCAAGAGGACGAAGTCCCAATAGTGCGCGGCCGTAGTTCGTAGTTGAAGGATGGTCCCGGCTGGGTGTTCAGTCGGGAGTGTCCCGCAAGAGGCATGGTGGAGGATAAGCATGGGAATAAGTTGTAGGTCTATTAGGTTGTTCGATCACGAAGCAGTTGCGATTCGCAATGGCGCCCAAACGCAGATAAGAAGAGTTGTTGAGCCGCAGCCGACTTTTAAAAATCTCCCAATGGGAGCGCATTTTGGCCCGGATTACGGCGGCGGCTATCGCCTTAAGGTCATGGGGCTACCGTGCATGAAGCCGCCGTACAATAAAATATGGCAAAGCCCTTTTGGGAAGACAGGGGACCTGCTCTGCGGCAAGGAAACATGGAGGGCGCGGGAGCAAGCCCCTCCTCCAGGGGATTATGCCGAACGTATCAGGGTCGAATATCGCGCCGGCGGAGAGCAGTGGTTCGAAAAAGGCCAGTGGGAAAGCGGAGTCGAGCTTACTGATGGCGATATATGGAGGCCTTCCATCCATATGCCTAAGTGGGCATCCCGCATAGCGCTCGAGCTTGTCGATGTCAGGTTAGAGTGGTTGCGGACAATAACTGAAGAAGACGCTATCAAAGAGGGCGTGGGATTCGGGTTCCAGACGAACGCCGGATGGCCTGATTACCAGCGGATCAAGGATGGAGTATGCGAAGTTACTCAGGATACTGCAAAAATGAGCTTTGCAACTCTTTGGGACTACAGGAATAAGAAGCCCGGACTGGATTGGAACGACAACCCTGTGGTTTGGGCGTTGACCGTTAAACAGGCTTAGCGCGTGAAGGAGGATGTTCATGACCGAAATCCTTGCGGCGCGCAAGCCCCGGGATTTATCCCTGGGGCTTGCGCTGTAGTTATATAGCGAATAGCTATATCATGCCTGTCGCACATGGCAGACATGTAGGCAGTATTATTAATAGTAGCAATACATCGAATCCCAAAAGGAGGTCTGAGGCGCATGGCAAAAAACACCACACCCAGCTTCGTAACAGAGCTTCGTCTCAGAACCTCCCGCAGGGATGGGATGGAGATAGACAAGGCCCTCGATGCCGGCAGGATGATCTTTAACGCCTGCCTCGGAGAAGCGCTCAGAAGGCTTGATCTAATGCGTGAGTCGAAAGCTTACCGTAGGACTCTCGCTATGTCAAAGGGTA
>Ga0181533_1000998_pt1 | contig 37448 bp, 35 predicted proteins | sample PEATcosm2014_Bin_45_FD_119772 | JGI IMG/M metagenome (GOLD analysis project Ga0181533, IMG submission 119772) | Peatland microbial communities from MTU Mesocosm Facility, Houghton, MI, USA - PEATcosm2014_Bin11_60_metaG | ecosystem: Environmental > Terrestrial > Soil > Wetlands > Peat | place...
AACTTGAACCGTACTTCAACGCCACTGCAACAACCTGAAAGATGCCGGCCATGCAGCCGAACCAGGCCGATTCCAAATATGCAACCGCTTCCCATTTGGAGCAACACCTTGGTAAGGCGTAGGTCGTGGGTTCGATTCCCACCTTGGGCTCCACGCCGGAATGCCGTTGTGGGCCAAGAGAAGTTTGGCGGCTACAGGCGGCAGCGTGAGCCGCCCGCCAGCCGCTCACGCGTTCAGCTGCTGCCCTTCCCCATGACCGACCTCAGCTCCTCGCGGCTGCGGATCTCCAGCTTGTCGTAGACGTTGCGCAGGTGGTATTCGACCGTCTTGGGGCTGATATAGAGCTTCGCAGCCGTCTCGCGGGTGGTCATCCCCTCGGACAGCGCGAGGGCGATCTGCATCTCCTGCGGGGTGAGCCGGTGGCGGATCGCCGGATCGCCCCGGCCCGCGTGCTCCGCGGTCGCCCCCATCTCGGCGAGGGTCCGCTGCGTCCACGGGGTTGCGCCGAGGCGGCTGAACTCCTCGAGAGCGGCTGCCAGCTGCTGGCGCGCCTCTCGGCGCCGTCGGGCGCGGCGCAGCCGCTCGCCGTAGCTCAGCCGGGTCCGGGCGGTCTCGAAGCTGTCCCGGGTGTGGGCGTGGTGCTCGAGGGCCGCCGCGTAGTGGTGCTCATAGTCGGAGTCCGAGGCGATGATGGCCACCGCCCGCTCCGCTCGGGCCAGGGCGAAGGGCTGACCCTTGGCCACCGCGGTGGGATAGAAACGCTCAGCGGCGGCGGTCGCAGCGTCGGCATCACCCAGCCGCATGGCGGCCTCGGCGATGTCCGGGGCGGGATTGACATCGGGATCGCGGATGCCCAACCGGCGGTGCAGCTCGCCGAGGGCGGTCAGGTGAGTGAGGGCCACGCGCGTCCGCCCCTGGCCCAGCGCGTCGAGGGCTCGCGCCGTGACCGTCCAGGCGCGGAAGAAGTCCAGGTGGTAGCGGTCGGCCAGCGTCTCTGCCTCGCTGGCGTGGAGTCCCAGGTCGGCGGTGCGGCCCTCGAGAGCATCCAGCTGGGCGAGCCCCGCCAGCGGGGCGGTGAGCCAGGTGTGCTGGTTGGTCTCGCGAGCGAGCCGAGCGGCCTCCTCATAGTTGGCGCGAGCCGCCGCCCACCGGTCCGTCGTGGCCAGGTCACGGGCAAGGTAGAAGAGCACCGGCGGAAGAGCCGCGGCCGGGGCATGGGCGCGCGCCTCCGCATCGGCCCGCTTGAGCAGCTCACGCCCGGCCTCGGCCTCGCGGAGGAAGAGGCCGACCGACGCAGCGCAGAGCATGAGGAGGGGGTCGCTGTTCATATCAACATCGCCGAAGAGCGCAGCGGCGATCCGGAGGTGGCGGGGGCCCGCATCTCCCTCGGCGGCGAGGACGGCCGCGCATCCGTAGGCGGTGTGGGCGGCGATCCCGGCCTCAGGCGGGTCATCGGGACCGAGGAGTTCCAGGGCCTGCGCGCCGGTTTCCAGTATGTCCATGAGCCGGCCCGACGCCACCCCACTGAGGGACGCGCCGGCCAGAAGCTGAATCGCCCGCAACCGCTCGGAGCCCACCATCTCCGAGGCTGCCTGCCGGATCAGTCGGAAGCCCTTCTCGGCGGCTCCGGTGTCGAAGGCGATCCGTCCGGCGACGGCGTCCGCCTCGGTCGAAAGGCTGGTATCCGTCAGACCGCGTCGCACCTCCTCGAGGAGTGTCAGAGCACGACCCGTCTGGGCGCCCAACCAAGCGGACTCGGCGGCCACCAGGAGGCGGCGGCGTCGGGCCGCCGGGTCGAGGCTGAGCCGAGCCGACTCCTCGAATGCGGATCGCGCCGCGGCGAAACCGCTGAGCCCTCGGGCTCGGGTGCCGACCGCCTCGAGAGCCTCGGCCACCTCCTCGTTGGCACCCGTCGCCGCGGCCGCCAGGTGCCAGGCGCGCCGGTCCGCCGACTCGGGAGCCGCCATGACGGCAGCCAGGACGCGGTGCACGTCACGCCGCTCCGCGGGCGAGGCGGCGTGATAGACGGCGGCTCCCGCCAGGGGATGGACGAATCGGAGGGCGCGTTCGCGCACGGTTACCAGGGCGTTCGCGGCCTCTGCCTCGGCGACGGCGCTGCGCGGCAGGCCGAGCTCGTGGGCGGCTGCGGCCAGCAGCTCGACCGAGGGCTGCCCTGAGGCTGCGGCGAGGAGGAGGACGCGGCGGGCGCCGGGGGAGAGGCTGCCGGCGCGGCGCAGGTAGGCGCGCTCCACGGTGGTGGTCACGGACACCGGCACCGGTTGATGCGCCGCAGACGGCCCCAGGCGGTGTGCCTCGCCGGCAATCTCGATCAGGGCGAGGGGGTTGCCGGCGGTGAGGTCGAGGATGCGGCCAGCCACCTCCTCGTCCAGCGGCTCCGGCGCCGAACGGCGAAGCAGGTCGGCGGCCGTGGCGGGATCCAGGGCGCCCAGAGGGAGCTGCTCCAGCCCCGCCTCGCGCAGGGGGGATGGCTCCTCGTCCCGCATCGCCACCAGCAGGGCGATGGGATCGGCGAGCAGGCGGCGGGCGGCGAATCCGATGGCTTCGGCGGACGCTCGGTCGAGCCAATGGGCATCGTCCACCAGCACCAGGAGTGGCGTCTCCGCCCAGGTGGTGAGGAGATCCAGGGTGGCGGCGCCGATCAGAAGGCGGTCCCCCGCGCCCCCGCTTTCGAGGCCGAGGGCAGCGCGCAGCGCCGCCGCCGCCGCGGCGGGGATACGGTCGAGAAGGCTAAGAGCTGGGCGGAGCAACTCGTGGAGGCCGGCGAAGGGAATGTCAGCCTCGAACTCGACCCCTCGGGCGCCAAGCACCCTCATCCCCCCGGCCTGTGTAAGCGCGTAGCGCAGCAGCGCCGTCTTCCCGATCCCTGGATCGCCCGTGAGCACGAGCGTCGAGCTGACCCCTCGCCGCGCGTCGGCGAGGGCGCAGTCGATTCGGGCCTGCTCCGGCCCGCGGCCCAGAAGCACAGCACCCAAGGATCGCACGTGCTGGGAGTCCGGGAAAGCCCAGGGGGGGCCCCGGATGCGATTCGGGCGAGGCGCCTCCAGCATGGCCCCGACTTCCACTCCCACATCTGGAGGGCGATGACATGGCGATTGAGACTGCTGGCGCACCAGCGATCGATCACGACAAGCTGATGGCCTTCATGGGGCAGGTGGTAGGGGAGCTCGGGGCTGCGGTCAACGCCGGGTTGATCGTCATCGGAGACCGGCTCGGCCTCTACCGCGGGCTGTCCGGGGCCGGGCCGACGACGGCAGCCGAGCTCTCGCGCCGCACTGGGACCAGCGAGCGGTACGTGCGCGAGTGGCTCAATGCCCAGGCCGCTGGCGGTTATGTCGACTACGACGCCTCCGCCGACCGCTACACCCTGAGTGGCGAGCACGCCATGGCGCTCGCCGACGAATCCAGCCCCGCCTTCGTGGGCGGGGCCTTCCAGCTCGCCCTCGCCACGCTCAAGGCCACGCCGGAGATCGAGACGGCGTTCCGCACCGGCCGTGGGTTTGGCTGGCACGAGCACGACGAAGGAGTGCTGATCGGCTGCGAGCGTTTCTTCCGCCCCGGCTACGCCGCGAACCTACTGTCCACCTGGCTTCCGGCCCTGGACGGGGTCACCGAGAAGCTCCGGGTCGGAGCTACGGTGGCGGACGTCGGATGCGGGCTGGGCGCCACCACCCGGTTGATGGCGCAGGCCTTCCCGCGTTCCACCTTCGCCGGCTTCGACTACCACGCCCACTCCGTCGAGCTGGCGCGGCAGGAAACCGGCGAAGCCGGTCTCGACGGCCGGATCCGCTTCGAGGTGGCCCCGGCCGCCGCGTTCCCGGGGACCGGCTACGACCTGGTCACCATGTTCGACTGCCTGCACGACATGGGCGACCCGGTCGGTGCGGCTGGGCACGTCCACCGGGCCCTGGCCCCGGATGGGACCTGGTTGATCGTCGAGCCGCTGGCCGGGGACGCCGTGCAGGAGAATCTGAACCCCCTGGGACGTGCGTACTACGCCTTCTCGACGCTCCTGTGCGTGCCCAACTCCCTGGCCCAGGAGGTCGGACTGGCCCTGGGGGCGCAGGCCGGTGAGGCGCGCATCCGTGACGCGGTGGAGAAGGCCGGGTTCACCCGCTTCCGGCGGGTCTCCGAGTCGCTGATGAACGCGGTCTACGAGGTGAGGCCATAGAGCCGCGCACTGAGCGCGGCGGCACAGACGGTGGGGGCGGCGTGCCCCCACCGCCCGCCCTGGCGGGCACGAGGAGGAGTCGAGATGTACGGAACCATCATGAGGGCCAAGGTCAAGGCTGGGCGGCGGGCGGAATACGAGAAGCTGATGCGCCAGATTGTGCCCAGCGCCGAGGCTTACGGCCACGGACTGCACTCGTACGAGGTCGCGTGGGAGGACAGGAACCCCGACCGGCTCGTGATGATCATCCACTTCAAGGACCGTGAGAGCTACCTGGCCAACGCCAACCGCCCCGAGACCGACAACGACTACCGGCGTCAACTCGAGTATCTCGACGGCGAGCCGGAGTGGATTGACCTGAGCTACGCCGACTACGTCGGGAAGCCGCTGGCAGATGCCAGCTCCTCCTCCGTCTGACCCTCCGCTAGTGCACCGGTCCAGAAATAAGCTTCTGGTTGTAGCGGCGTAGAACTTGGTCGGAGGTCCACCGATGGCTGGCGAGCTACCCGAGCGAGGGCATGGGTGCCCTGGCGGACCGGAGTTAGAGGCCCGACCGGTGCCCGCACCAGGTGGGCCCCCGCGGTCGAGGCGAGGATCGTGGCCCTGCGCATCGCGGATCCGGGGTGGGGCCCGCGGACGATCCTCGCCAAGCTGGATCGGGAGCTCCCGGGGCCCCCCTCGAGGTCCTCGATCCATCGCTGCCCGGTCCGCCAGGGCTGATCGCACCCAAGCCCGGCCGCTGCCGGCCCCAGGACCACCGGCGCTGGGAACGTTCCGGGCCGATGGAGCTCTGGCCGATGGACGTGATCGGCGGCCTCCGGACCTCGCATGGATCAAACCGCTGCGGCCTCCCCCATCGGCTCGGGCCGCCCGCGACGGGGAGCCCGGCTGGCACCTGATCGAACCGGCTTCCGACGGCGCCTCACCGCCGGCGCTGCCGGCTGTCAGCGGCGCCAGAGGTCGGTGAGGGTACCGGATGGTGGATAATCGTCGAATAAACTGGGTAGTGGCGGTGGACACAGGCGATGAGTGAGGCGACGATCCTCCTCGATCTGGTAGAGGCCGTCCGCCACCATCCCGGCCTGGTCACCAAAGCCTCGCTCGCCATGGTGGCGGAGGTCCTCGGCGGCGACGATCCGGCACGGGGGCCCGGTGATGACGGCGCTGTCATCGAGGTGGGCGGCCGGAAGGTGGTGACGGGTGGGGAGGCGATGTGGCCTCCGTTCGTCGCCAGCGACCCCCGCGGTGCGGGCATCGCCGCGGTCGTGGCCAACGTCAACGACCTCGCCGCCATGGGGGCCCGACCGCTGGGACTGGTCGACACCATCGTGGCGCCGCAGGCGACCGCTCGTCGCGCCCTCGAAGGCCTGGCTCATGCCGCGGCGCTCTACCGTGTGCCGATCCTGGGCGGCCATCTGACGGTGCACGAGGGGCCCGCCTCCCTCTCCGCCTTCGGCATCGGCCTCGCCACCCGAGTGCTGTCGGCGGCCAACGTCGCACCCGGTCAGGTTGTCCTCGTGGCCGCCTGCGTCGAGGGAAGGATGCGCCCCGATTTCGCCTACTTCAGTTCGATAGCTGAGCGCGGTGAAAGGCTCGGTGACGATGTGCGGCTGCTGGCCGATGTCGCCGAAGCGGGTCTGTGCGTTGCCGCCAAGGATGTCAGCATGTCTGGAGTGCTAGGATCGCTGGCCATGCTACTCGAGAGCTCCGGCTGCGGTGCCACCATCGACGTCGCGGCTCTGCCCCGTCCGGACGCCGTCCCCCTCACCGAGTGGTCAGTGGCCTTCCCCACCTTCGGCTTCGTGCTGGCGGCGCCGCCCGATCGCGCCGGCGGCTGCCGGCGTGCCTTCCGTCGACATGGCCTGGAGTGCGAGCCATGCGGAGTGGTGGACTCGAGTGGGATCGTCCGGCTGCACCTCGGTCGGGACGAGCGGCAGCTGTTCGATCTGATCCGTGAGCCGCTCACCGGCCTGCGGCCCCGACCGGCTCCGCCGCTCTCCAGCGATGATGGTGCGGCTCTCGCGCGTCCGGCCTCCCTCCGCAGCGGACCCGGCAGCAGCCGCGCACGCTCTGGATCGCCGTCGTCGCGGCCGCGATCTGAGCAGGTGGCGGGCAGACCGTGAGACGCGGCATCACTTCCGCGGCCTCCGAGGACGCGGACACGCGCCCTGAGGGTGAGCCCGCCGCCGACCTGAAACCGGCGCCGGCGAGGAAGCCGAAGCCACGGCACGCGGTCGACAGCGTCGTCAGCGCCATCGGCCCCAAGCTGAGGGAGCTGCGTCTCCAGCGCGGCCAGTCACTCCAGCAGCTGGCCGAGCGCTCCGGGGTCTCGCCAGCGGCCATCCACAAGGTGGAGCGCAGCGGGATGGTGCCCACCATCGCCACCCTGATGAAGCTCGCCGTGGCTCTCAACCAACCGGTTTCGTACCTGATCGAGGAGACGCTTCCCGAGGGACCCGTCCTCTTCATCCCGGCGGGCACCGGGCGGCCGGTCTACACGTCTCGGAAGGGGCTCAAGCTGAGCAGCATCACCGGTCCCTATGGCCGCTTCTACATTGCGGGAGCGCTCGGGGTCGTCGAACCCTGGGCGACCAGCGGCGAGGTCCCGATGGAGCACCCTGGCGAGGAGCTCATCTACCTGCTGAGTGGCGCCTTCGAGGTGGAGATCGATGGTCGGACCTTCCGGCTCAAGCCGGGGGACACGATCCACTTCCGCACCGACCGACCGCATCGCTGGCGCAACCCCAACGCCCAGCCCGCCAAGTGCATCTGGATGACCCAGCGACCCACCTGATCGGAGGGCGCGCTTGGCTCCGCGCTTTCCGGCGTGGCTGCCGGAGCCATTCCTGGCGGTGCGGCAGAGGGGATGAGAGCGTCGCCGAGTGTCAGCTGTGAGGTGGTTTCCGCGCGGGCGGGAGATGGTCGAGGCTCAGCTGGACACCCAGGCAGAGATCAGCGCCGGATGACGCGCCAACCTGCCCCAGCAGCGCGGCACTGCGCGCGGCCTTGTCGACCCGCCCTGCGGCGGCCGCCAGCAGCAGATCGTGAGCCGGCGCCAATGCCTGGCCGCGGGCTGCCCAGACCAGGAAGGAGATGCTCGGCTCGGAGGCGCGAGCCTCGACGAGGCAGGCCATCAGATGCTGTTCAGCCGTCGCACCCCAGAGGAGACGGGCGACGAAGAGCACTCCGGCGAGGGCGTCGTCACCGGATGGGGTGAGCCCGGGTCCGACGCCGCCGAGGAGACCCGCGACCCGTGCGATGTCCGGCTCCGCCAGTGCCGTGGACCAGTCGCCACACCGCGAACGGTACGGCGGGAACAGCAACGCCGATCGTGCCGCGACCGCGGCCACCGACCGGCTGGCGAGCCGGCGCCCCCGCCAGAGCGCCCCCGGAGTGGGATGGTATCCGCTCCACGCCTCGGCGGCTGAGAGGTCGATCACCAGGCTCTCGCCCACCAGCACTCGATCAGCCTCCACCCGGACCGCCGTCCCGACCTCGAGTGGCGGCAGGGGGTCGGCGAGCACCGCATGGATCGGACCGGCGTGGCTCCCCTGAGGGGTGAGAGCAACCAGGCCCCCGCCCATTCGAAGGTATGCCGCCCGGCGAAAGGCCGCCCAGACCTCTCCGCGCTCGCCGCCCTCCAGCGCTGCCGCCGCTCCCTGTCCGAGGCTGGCGACCCTAACCCATGCTGGCATCGAGGGCGAGCAGCGCCTCCCGGAAGCATTCGATCGGCGCCTCGGCGACCCCGGCGCCGACCTGTCCGGTCCCGGCACTGCGGTGCAGGATGCCGGTGTTCACCGTCGGTGTGGTGTCCAGCTCGACGATCCGGCGCAGATCCACTCCGATCGGCGTCCCGCGGAAGTCGAGATAGGGCAGCGTGAAGCGGGTGCTGCGACCCGCGCAGATGGTGTCCATCCGGAGCGTGACGGCGATGGCGTCGGCCATCGTCCCACCGACGAAACCGGCCACCGCGGGAGATGCCGCCGCCGCCGCGCTGCCCAGCCCCACCAGCTCGAGCACCGCGCTGTCGCCGATGTCCGGCGCGCTGGTCTCATCGCTGAAACCGGGGTTGTACAGGGCCTTGCCCACCCGCGGGGCGGGGCAGATAAACCAGCGCTCGCCCAGACCGCTGACCCGGATGCCGAAGGTCGTGCCGTTGCGCGACATGCCGGTGACGATGCTGCTGTGCGGAACCCCCGAGGCCCAGTCGGTCACCGCCTTGGCGGCGGCCATGACCAGGTTGAGATAGGAGAGATAGGCGCCGGCCAGGAACTCCGCGACCGCCGGCAGGTCCGGCGATTGCACCCTGACCAGGTGCGGCAGGAGCTGGCGCAGCAGCAGGTTGGTGGTGGCTTGGACGCGCATGTGCACCTCGTCACCCATCTGGAGCCCCTGGCTGACCAGCGAGAAGACATCGAGGGGGCCGTTGCCGCGCAGCGCCGCGGCCAGCACCGGTGCCGCGGCGTCGCGAAGCCACACCAGCCGTTCCACGGCCTCGGGCTCGTCGACTCCGAACCACGCCACCTTCCCCGATCCCTGGTTGATGCCCGAGAAGGCGCGGTTGTTCCCGGCGGGGTTCTCGACAACGAAGACCGGGCTGCTGGGCCCGATGGCGGAGGCCATCGGCAGCGCGGTGGCGTGGTCGTTGGCGGCCTCGAGCTGCACGTCACCAGCGGCCACCATGGTCTCCGCGGCCTCCCGATTCGGCGCCCAGCCCTCGGCCATCACCGCGGCCCGCACCGAGCGCCGCAACGGATCACAGAAGTCACCCCATTCGAGCTCCGGGCCGCAGTGGAGGATCGTGCGATCACCGACGCCGGGCACGACGTCGCGCATGCTGGCGATCCCGGTCAGCTGTGGCCGGGCCTCGTCGATGCGACGCAGCACCTCGGTGTTGGCGGTGTCGATCCGCTCCGACCACCGGCCGTAAAGGCCCTCCAACGCACGCACCAGCTCAGCATGACCGCCCGCCGGGATGCGCCAGTCGACATCGACCGCGTCGGCCCCCTGTGCGCGCACCGCCTCACCAAACAGCGGCAGACCAACGTTGATAACGCGTGCCTCATCGGGGAGGCTCAGCGACTCAGGCTTCATGTTAGAGTATCTCCTCGATATGGAGGTGACCGCGCGCTGGGACGGCAGGTATCGCTGCAGCGTGCAGGCCCGACAGTTCGAGCTGACGGTGGACGAACCAGCTCGTCACGGCGGCACCGACATGGGGATGCAACCCACCGAGGTGCTGCTGGCGTCGGTGGCCTCGTGTTTCACGCTGGCCGTCGCCCACGTGGCGATGAAGCGAGGCCTGGCTGTCGACGGGTTCACGGTCACCGCTCAGGGAGAGCACCGTGGACCCCGATTCCGCCGGATCGTGGTGCGTGTCGATCACGCAGAGCCGACGCCGGAGCTGTTGGACGTGGTCCGACGCGCGGTATCTGCCTGCTACGTGTCCAACACCCTCCGCGGGGGGCCGGAGATGGAGTACCAGGTCGGCGAGGTGCCTATCCATCGGACGCCTGCCTCGCCTGGAGGAGCAGCTGCGCCTCCGCCTTCCTGAAAGCGTCGGCTCGCGCCCGGATCCGCAGCCTCCAGCTGTTGGCCTGGGAACGACACGACGCTGACATCTCCCGCGTCAGCTCGGGGGCGGCACCGCCCGCGACCTTGCGGGCCGCCACGATGGCGCGTGGCTCCAGAACCTCGGCGATGTCGCGAACGCCGAGACCGAGCTCGTGGCCGAGGAGAGCTTGGGCCGACTCATCCAGCATGGCGCCGGTGATGTCCATGCCGCGCAGCCCGCGCTGGCTGGCGGTGCGAACCGTGCGCCCCACCACCTGGTACGCGGTCCGGTAATCGACGTGGCATTCCATCATCACCCACTCGGCGAGGTCGGTGGCCTGGGAGAATCCCCGTTCCAGTTCCTCGAGCATCCGCTCGGAGTGGACCTCCAGGGTGGCGACGACGTCGCTCATCAGACGGGTCACTCGCAGCGCGAGCTCGAGGGCGCGGGGCACCTCGCCCTGGGCATAGATGAGGTTGTCGCTGCGTGCGGAGGGAGTCTTGATCAGGGCGAGAAAGCCGGCCAGCCGGCCGATGAGGATCCCCGAGGCGCCACGCACGATCGCCAGCGAGTACGGATTGCGTTTCTGGGGCATCAGGACGCTGGCGCGCGTGTAGGGTCCGGCGAGGTCGATGTAGCCGAACTCCTGACTGTCCCAGATCTCCAGGTCCTCGGCGAGCTTGCTCTCCTGGCTGACCAGGCTGACCGCCGCGGCAAGCAGATCGATGAGCCCGTCGACCTGCCACATGGCATCACGGGTGTGCTCGATGAAGCCATCGAAGCCAAGCAGCCCGGCGACGGAGTTGCGGTCCATGACGAGCCGGCTGCCGTTCACGCAGCCCGCCCCTCCCGGACTCAGGTTCACCCAGTCCAGGCAGTCGAAGAGCCGCTCCGTGTCGCGGAGGCCGGAGTAGGCGAAGCTCATGAGGTAGTGGCCGAACGTCGACGGCTGCGCCTGCTGGAGGTAAGTCTGGTCGGCCATGTAGGTGGAGACGTGGTCGCCGGCGACCCTTGCGGTCTGGTCGGCGAACGAGCTGGCAGCGGTGATCAGGTCGACCAGCTGGCCGCGGAGCAGCAGGCGCAGCGCCACGCGGGCCGCCTCGCGTCGCGGCCGGCCGGCATGGAGCCAGCCGGCGTCGTCACCGATGCGGCCGATGAAGTAGCGCTCGCGGCAGTTGTAGGGGTCGCCCAGCCGGGGATCGTAAGGGAACTCGCGGGCGGGGACGTCGTGCACCTCGAGAAGCAACCCCAGCAGGCGGGCCGCCGGTCCGCGGGGGATGATGCCGTGCTCGCGGAGGTCCAGCACGTGAGCGAGGTCCGCCAGGGTCAGGGGAACGTGGAGCAGCTCAGCGTCCGCGATCTCCAGGGCGAAGCCGCTCTCGATCAGGGTTGCCGCCGGGGCGTCGTCGGTCGGGCCCGCCACTGTCATACCTGGATCTCCTGGCTTCCGGGTTGGTTCGCGGGGTGGCCTCGATCGTCAGGGGAGCTCGGCGAGGCGTCGCATCCCGACTTGCGGGCGGCCTCCTCCACCCGAACGAGGTGGTCCAGCGCCACCGGGATGCCGCCGGTGTGCCAGAAGATGGTCGCCTCCGCATCCGAGGCGCGGGCCACCTCGGCAAGTAGCACGAACGCCTTCGCGGTGAAGACAGGGTCGAGCACCAGCCCGCACTCGCGAAGGGCGACCACGGCCATTCGCTCGGCCTCCTGGGACGGGATGCCGTAGCCGGCGCCACGGGCGTCGCGAATGTCAATCTCGGGGAGCGAAGCAGCTCGCAGGTTGAGCAGCGCCGCGCACTCGCCGGCCAGCCTCCTGACCTGCGCCGCGGCCTCGTCGGGCGGCCGGCTCACCGAGGCACCGACCACGCGCCACGCCGACCCCCTCCACAGGCTGCCGGCAACCAGGCCCGCCTGGCTCACCCCGGAGCCACTGGCGAGGAGGATGGTCGCCGCGTGGATGCCACGCTCGACAAGCTGCTGGCCGAGCTCGGCCGCGGCATGGGCGAAACCCAGGGCTGCCACTGCCGTGGCGCCTCCGCGTGGGACCGGGTAGGGACGTTCGCCGGAGCGGCGCAGCTCGGCCTCGACCTCGAGGAGGCGCAGGTCGACGGATTCGCGCAGCGGCGAGCGGGTGAAGTGCACCCTGGCGCCGGCCGCCCTTGCCAGGGCCAGGTTGGGATGGGTTGGCCGGGGCTCCTCTCCGTACATGACCAGGGTGCAGCCCATCCCGGCCGAGGCCGCCGCCACCGCCGCGCCCGCGCAGTAGCTCGATGCCGGCCCGCCCCCGGTGAGCAGGACGGTGGACTGCATGGCCAGAGCGTCGGCGATGAGCCGCTCGAGCAGGCGGGTCTTGTTGCCGGCCAGCGCGAAACCGATGAGATCGTCGCGTTTGATGTAGAGACGCGGGCAGCTCAGCACCTGCTCCAGCCGCTCCGCGCGCATCAGCGGCGTCGGCGTGATGCCCAGGACGTATCGGGGGGGAAGGCTCACGGCCACTCCGAGGGTTCCGACTCCAGGGCACGGCTGCATCGCCCGACCACCTCGTCGACCATGAGCGAGGACGTCCCCGTGTCGGGGTTGGCCAGGAGGAGGGAGATGGCCTCGCTGCTGAGGCGGGTTCCGGCGACCTCGCGAAACGCATCCGCGATCGGCGCCCCGCGCTCGCGCGCCCTGACGATCGCCTCCTGGAGTGCCGCCTGCGCTCGGTGCTTTCCCAAGGTCGGAGCGAGCTCGGCAAGCAGGCGTTCGGAGGCCAGGGCGCCGGCGGATGCGGCGACGTTGCGGGCCATCGCCTCCTTGTCGACCTGGAGATCTCGGAGCAGCTCGCGCGCCAGCTTCAGGGCGGTACCGGTCAGCAGACAGACCTCGGTGAACGCGGGCCACTCCGCCTTCCACGCCCGGCCGTCCCGCTCATGCTCGGTCACCATCCCCTCGAGGAGCACTCCGGCGTTGGCCCGCACCAGCCGCGCCAGGGTGACGATGTGCTCCGAGTTCTCAGGATTGCGCTTGTGCGGCATGGTGATGCTGCCGACCGTCGTGGCCCGGACCCCCTCCCGGAGTTCGCCGATCTCGGGGCGCTGCAGCTCGTAGACCTCGTTGCCCATCCTGGCCAGGGTGGCGCTGACCATGGCGAGCACCGATGCGAACTCTGCGATGCGGTCCCGGGCACTGGTCCAGCCCACCCCGGGGTCGTTCAGCCCCAGCCGGGCACAGACCCGGGCCCGCAGGGCGGGCCCGTCGAGGCCGAAGAAGGCGAGGGTTCCGCAGGCGCCGGCCAGCTGGCCCACCAGCCATCGGGGGGCGCCCTGACGGAGCCGTTCCCGGTGGCGCTCCACCTCGTCCGCCCAGGAGGCAACCTTGAGGCCGAAGGTCATCGGCGCTCCCGGCTGACCGTGGGTCCGGCCGGGCATCACCGTCGTCCGATGCTCTCTGGCCAGGTCGATCAGACGGCGCTGGATCTCGCCGAGATCCCGCCAGACCACGGCTCCCACCTTGGCCATGGCCATGGCCGTCCAGGTGTCGGTGAGATCCTGGACGGTGGCGCCGTAGTAGACGTACTCCGCCGCGGCCGGGGACAGGATGCGCTGAAGACCGCGGATGAGGCCGAGCGTGGAGTGGCCCGTCGTTCGCGTCTCCGCGGCAACGCCGTCGAGGTCGAGCCGCTCGACCCGGGCCACCTCGGCGATCTCGTGTGCCGCCCCTTCGGGGATGATGCCGAGCTCCGCCTGCGCCGCGGCCAGCTCGCGGAGGATGTCCAGCCAGGTCTGGAGGCGCTGCTCCTCGCCGAAGACCTCATGGAGCTCCTCGGTCGTCCAGAGATGACCGTACATGCGGGAATCGGTCAGTCGATCGACCACTGGGGCTCCAGCAGCCGAGCGAGTCGCCGTAGGCCCTCGTGGACCAGGCTCAAAGATGAGCCCCAGGGCACCGTGAGCCGCAACCCGTCGCTCTCGATCTCCTCCTCGAGGAGGCAGCACTTGGTCAGCACGGCGCCGCCGTCGTAGGCCTCGCCGAGGACTCGCGGGCACATCTCGATGCAGGTGGCGTCGCGCCCGTAGAACCAGTGGTGGATCTCGCGGGAGCGGGCGCAGCCGATCTGCACCCAGTCCTGGGCGGCCGGCCGCTCGTCGAGGAAGGAGAGCGCGACGTCGCCCATGCTGATCCCGGAACCCCGACACGGCATCAGGTAGGAGGACGCGTGGGCAGGCCGGGCCAGGTCGGCGAGATCGATCAGCTCCGGAATGACCCGCATCGGGGGCAGGTCGTTAGCGCTGTCGAGGACCCGCTGGACGAGATCGACCAGCTTGGCGGGGTGCGGCGGCACCGTCTCGACAACTCGGATGGGGTGGCGGTGGGGGTCGAGAATGAAGCTGTAGTGTTCGTAGCGACCCCGCACGACCACGCAGCGAACGCCGGGCGCCCGCTCCTCGGCAACCCGAGCGAGCTGGTTGGGGACGTCGCAGTCCACCGACGGGTCCTCGACGACGGCGCATTCGGCAGGCCCGGCCAGCGTCGTCACCTCGACGATCGGTGAGAAGAGTGGCGTCCGTGACTGCGTGCTGACCTCGACAAGCGCCGTGGCGGCGCCCTGCATGGCCACGATGTACCGGGTCCGCCGGTAGGCCTCCCGACCCAAGAAGTGCGCCTGCAGCGAGCTCGGCTCCAGCGGCACGTCCGGGTGCGCGAGGGAGACCTCTCGGTAGCGACCGGGGATCAGGTTGGTCATCACGACGGCGCGGTCGGGGCCCGGTCGCGCTCCGCCAGGCCGGCGGTGTCGGCGCGCAGCCCGAGGCGCATCGCCTCCAGGCTGAGGATGTCCTCGATCGGCACGTTACCCAGGCTGACGTTGGTGCCGAGGGACCGGATGAACCAGGCCTGCTGATCCTTTCGTGGAGCTTCGAAGATCACCGGGCGCTCGGGCGCCGCCTCCGCCAAGGCCTGGACGATCGACGCCCGGACCGAGCCGTCACGGTCGTACAGGCCCACCGTGCCGCTCTCCCGCCCCTCCGCGATGGCCCATCGGGCGCCGGCAGCGATGTCGCCGAGAACCTCCGTCATCCACTGCTCGGCCGAAACCGGAGCCGCGGGGTCCTTGCTGCCCACCTCGGCGAGGACCTCGAAACGGGCTGCGGCCTTCTCGATCAACCTCCGCTTCTCCGTGATGGGCATGCCGACCACGCCGTTGGAGACCTCGATGGCCGGGAACCCGACGTCGGCGGCCCAGGCCATCAGCTCGTCGGCCCTGCCCTGCGCCCAGGCGATCTCGAGCAGGGTACCGCCGCTGCAGGCGATGACCCCGTGGGCGGTCAGCAGGCCAATCTTCTCGGCGACGCTGGGATCGACGTAGGCAGTCCCCCAGCCCAGCTTCCAGAGGTCTGCGTATCCGGCGATCGCCGGAAGCCGAGCCGATAGCTCGCCGACGCTGGCGCCCTTGTCGAGGACATGGGTCAGACCCGTGGCACGGGGTTTGGCGGTCCGCGCCGGGAGCTCCAGGAAATCAGCCGGTGTCACGTCGTGCATCCTGACAGCGGCCGCTCTCGCTTCGTCTTCCGACTCACCCATCGGGGTGCGCCTGGAGGTCGATCTGCATCGGCTGGTGGGGGACGCCGCAGTACTCCTCGATGTCGCCGGCCGCCGTCCAGCCGAGGCGCTGGAAGAAGCGCACGTTGGGCACCTGGACGTGCGCGTGCATCACCCGACCCCCCCGCTGCGCCGCGGTGCGCACGGCGAAGCGCACCAGCGGTCGGCCAATGCCGCTTGTGCGGAACGGCGGAAGCACCGCGAGCCGGTCGCCCTGCCAGGTCACTCCCTCGCCGTCCAGCGGATAGAGGCGCACCGTTCCGCTGGGCGTGCCGTCACAGAACCCGAGCACGTGGATGGTGGCCTCGTCGTCGTCGCGGGAGTCGCGGTCGCTGCTCGCGAAGATCGCCTGCTCGCGGACGAACACCTCCCGCCGGATGCGGAGGTGGAGCCGCATCTCCGCCCGCGACGCCACTGCGCGGCAGACCACGCCCGCCGCAGCCGGACGTCCGGTCGGCGGGCTAGACCTGACGGAGGCTGAGGGGGTTGGTAACACGCTGGCTCGCGCCGTCGCCGCCGTGGTCGTTTCTACGCTCCATGAGGCCGATCGCCGAACAGGCCTGGCAGCGGGCGCAGCCGGCTTTGACATCGGCCGCATGCAGGCCGCGCTCCACGAGGTAGGGCGCCACCCGCTGGTAGACCCTGGCCACCTCTGAAGAGGAGGGGGGAAGCCAATCCTCCATGAGCGAGCCGGGGACCGGGCGCAGGGGGACGACGAACGGGTACACGCCCATGTCGGCGACGCGCCGGCAGCCGTCGACCGTCATCTCGGGGTCCTCGCCCATGCCCAGGATGACGTAGGTGGAGACCTGGCCGCGACCGAAGACCTCGACGGCCCGCTGCCAGGCCCGGACGTAGCCGTCGAACCCGGTGCGGGCCTTGGCGGGAGCGACCCGAGCGAGGACGGCCGGGTCGAACGATTCGATGTGGATGCCGACCGAGTCGACGCCCGAGTCACGGAGCCGGTCCATCACCGAAAGATCAAGAGGTGGCTCGAACTGGGCCTCGATGGGCAGCCCGGTGGCCTCCTTGATCGCCCGTGCGCAGCGAGTCAGATAGAGAGCGCCGCGATCGGGCCCGCGGGTGCTGCCGGTTGTGAGGGTGACGTCGGCCGCGCCATCCAGATCGCGAGCAGCCAGGGCGACCTCCGCCAGGTGCTCCGGCCGCTTGACGGCGACGGTGCGACCCGCCTCGAGGGACAGCTCGATACCGCAGAAGGCGCACTGGTCCTCGTTGCCCCAGTAGGCGCATTTCTGGATCACGGTGCTCGCCAGCGAATCCAGGTGGAGCAGGGCAATCTTCCAATAGGGGATGCCGTCGGCGGTGGTCAGCTCGTAGTAGCGAGGCCGGGAGGCGAGAGTCGCCGAAGCGACTCTCGCGCTGTCTTTGTAGACGCCCCAACCGTCGTCCTCGTGGCGGAGGACGTACGGCGATTGGTTGACATACCCAGCCGCCACCGGAACGGTGACCGGCACCCCCTCGATCCAGACCAGACCCGTATCCGCCGGCCCCGCGCCGCCACGGCGCGCTTCAATCGCCATCTCGGTACGAAGCCCAAGGCTCTGAAGGTCGGTGATCAGCTGGCCCAGATCAGGGGGTGTCATCACTTCACCTCGTCACTTCACCTTGTCGCCATAGAGGTCGAGGAAGTTCTGGTAGAAGACGCGGTCCTTGAGCTCCTCGCTGACGGGGGCCCCTTGGATCTTCCAGTACTCGCCCCAGAAGTCGCTCCAGGGCTCATCGGACGAGAATAGCACCCGATCGTAGCCAACACCGCGCCGCTCGATCTCGGTGAGCAACAGCCGGGGGCCGAAGCCTGTCGTCCAGGTCACATCGGTCCAGACCTTGTACCCCTGCTCGACCCAGTCCAGGAATTTGGGGACCAGCTTGATCTGGCCGCTCACCCCGCCACCGCAGTGGACCAGGTACATCTTGACTCGCTTGCCCCACTGCTCCACCAGCGGGACGTAGTTGCTGATGTCGGCGTTGCCTCCGGGGCTGGTGTGGAAGTGATAGGCGAGGTCGTACTTCTCAGCCGTCTCCAGACAGGCGGTGGCGATCTCGCGCGTCTCGTCGTCCCACTTGTTGGGGTCGGGCGTGCCACCCAGCAGGAACGTGATCTTGAGGGCGACGATGCCCTTCTCCCGGGCGTGCTTGAGAGCCTCCATGGTCAGCTCGCGGTTCCGGGGGAGCCACGAGGTCCAGATCGCGCCGTAGAGGCGGTCCGAGGCCTGGGTGGACTCGATCACCAACGGGTTGAGGGAGAACGGCTGTTCCTGGATGGGAACCCCGTAGTTGGAGATCACCAGGCTGCGCTCGATGTTGTATTTGTCCAGGTGGTTCTTGATGTAGTCCTTGGTGTCGTCAAACTCGTACACGGTGACGTTGAGAGGCTCCTTCAAGTCGTAGTACTTGAACGCCCCTAGAGCACCGATGTGGGTGTGACCGTCGATGAGGCGCCTGCTTACCTTGGGCGTATCGGCCATCCCGTTGACCCTCCAACCCGCGGCGCTCACTTTAGGAGATGAGCGTCCATGAAAGAAGACGCCAGCCATGGTGCGCCGCTCGCGGAGCTGTTGTCAAGGCACAACCGGCGGCTTGCCGCCAGCAGCCGGTGGGGAGCTCTCCCGAAGCCGCTGCGCCTCGTCATCCCAGGGCTCGGGTCTGTCGAACTCAGCCGCCGCCGGGGAGGCCGCTTCACCCAGCCAGTCGCCGGTGGCGGGATCGAGCTGCACCAGGTGCATCCCGTAGACCGGGCGAGCGGTCGACGGGTCGAAGTCGACGTAGACGTGGAGCCCCAGACCGTCGGCGACCCTCATCTCCAGACGGTGATAGGGAGGGAGGGGGGCGCGGTCGCCCCGTCTCTCGCCGCTCTCGGCGAGGGCCACCCAGGGCTCGTGTCGGGCACGGGCCCGACCGATCATCTCCAGCTGACGGGAACGGGCCGACGCCGCCTCGATCTGAGTGCTTCGGAGGTTCAGAGCGGCGCTCGAGATGAGCTCGAGGTCCAGCTCGGCGGTGCTCAGCTCGCGCTCGGTCAAGGCCTTCCGGACCAGACCGCGAACCTGAGGCTCGATCTCCACCAGGGCCTCGACCGTCTCGAAGCGCTGCAGCTGATCGACGGTCTCCCGCACCGCCACCAGGCTCCGCTCATACAGGTCGGGGCGGACCATGGCCACGGGGTAGAGACGGCCCTCCGCCTCCCGCCAGCGGCTCCGGGGGTCGTTGAGGGCCAGGGGCGCCAGCCGATCCGAGTTCACCGTCCCGGCCGCCGCCTGACGCTGGCCCCACCGGCTACCTCACCCGGCCACCCACGGTTGAGCTGGGGATCGCCGGCGGCGAGGCGACCGGACCGCGTCCGGCTCAGCTTGCGCATATCACCTCTACTATCCTACAGGAGACGTACTCTATACTATAGGGTGTCGGTGATCGACAGGCAGACAAGCGAGAGGCGGCCAGGACATCCGTGAAGGGTACCGTCGTCATCGCCCTCGGGGGCAACGCTCTGATCCGGCCCGGGCAGACCGGCCGCCTCGAGGAGCTCATGGCCAACGCGCTCGGCATGGCCGAGAGCGTCCGTGATCTGGTCGAGAGCGACTGGAGGGTGGTGCTCGTCCACGGCAATGGCCCCCAGGTGGGGAACCTTGCCTACCAGCAGGAGGAGAGCGCCGCGACCCTCCCTCCTCTGCCCCTCTTCCTCCTGGACGCCATGACGCAGGGCGAGATCGGCAGCCTGCTCAGCCTGGCTCTGCGCAGCGTCCTGAAGGGGCGACGCGATGTCGTCACCGTGCTCACCCATGTCGTGGTCGACCCGGGCGACGACGCGTTCCGCCATCCCACCAAGCCGATCGGCCCCTTCTTCGAGGCGGCGCGGGCGGAGGAGCTGGCGTCGGCCAGGGGGTGGACCCTGGTCAACGACGCCGGCAGGGGCATCCGCCGGGTGGTGGCCTCCCCTCAGCCACAGAGCATCGTGGAGATCGCCTCGATTCGGGCGCTGGTGGCCCAGGGCAGCCTGGTGATCTCCTGTGGGGGTGGCGGGATCCCAGTGGCGACCACCGGGGATTCCTGGGTCGGCGTCGACGCCGTCATCGACAAGGACCTCGCCGCCGAGCGCCTGGCCAGCGACCTCCACGCCGACGCGCTGGCCATGGTCACGGAGGTGAGTCATGTCGCGCTTGACTGGGGGACCCCCCGAGCGCGCAACATCGAGGAGATGAGCGCCAGCGAGGCGACCGCCTTCGCCGGGCAGGGACAGTTCCCGCCGGGGAGCATGGGCCCCAAGGTCACTGCCGGGCTGCGCTTCCTCCGCCGCGGCGGCGGTCTGGTCGTCATCACCTCTCCCGATCACCTCCGCGAGGCGATCGAGGGTCGTCATGGCACGCGCATGGTCCGGGACCGCTCGGTGGCGGTGGCGTGAGCGCGACCCCGCTGGTCGAGGTCCGCCGGGACACCTATCTGGACTCCGTCCTGCTGATGTCCGCGTCCCGGATCCTGCTCGAGGCGGTCGGCGTCGAGTGGGGAGCTGCCCTCATGGGCACCCCGGCCAACGTCGACGTGCTCCGCCAGGAGGGCATGCCGGCCGGCGAGCTGGCGGCCGCGCGGGCCAACGATCTGGTGCTCGCGGTGCGAGCAGCCAGCCCCGAGGCGGCGGTGGCGGCGCTGGAGGCGGCCAAGGCCCGACTTCTCGGTGAGGCACGACCAGCGGCATCGGTGATGGAGGTGGCAGCCCGGATCAGGACCATTCCCGAGGCCGTGGAGAAGCTCGCCGGCGCCAATGTGGCCGTGGTCTCGGTACCCGGGGAGTTCGCCGCCCTGGAGGCGCAGCGCGCCCTCTCCTCCGGGCTGCACATGCTGCTCTTCAGTGACAACGTCCCGGTGGAGCGAGAGGTGGAGCTGAAGCAGCGGGGGCGCGAGCTCGGTCTGTTGGTGATGGGCCCCGGAGCGGGCACCGCCATGCTGGGCAATGTCGGTCTGGGCTTCGCCAACGTCGTCACGGCGGGCCCGATCGGCGTGGTGGCCGCTGCGGGCACCGGCGCCCAGGAGGTGATGAGCCTCATCCACGGTTTCGGCTATGGCTGCAGCCACGTCATCGGAGTCGGGGGACGCGACCTCTCCGCCAAGGTCGGCGGGATCATGACCCGGCTGGCCCTCGAGGCGCTGGAGGCCGACCCGCGGACGGAGACGATCCTGCTGGTCTCCAAGCCGCCGGCGGCCGCGGTCGCCGAAGCGGTGCTGGCCACTCCGGGCCGGAAGCCGCTGGTGGCTGCGCTGATCGGCATGGAGAGCTCGATCGGCGCGCCGAGCCGGGTGCAGCTGGTGGGCAGCCTCGAGGCCGGCGCCGTCCGGGCGGTTGAGATCTCGGGCGGGTCACCCGCCAGCCCTTCCACGGGGCTCGCCGCGTCCGCGGCAGCGGCAGCGCGGGGTCTGGCCGCGGAACGCCGGGCGATCCGGGGGCTGTTCTCCGGCGGGACGCTCTGCTTCGAGACCATGGTCCTGCTCAGCAACCGCCTTGGCCCCGTGTACAGCAACACCCCGCTCCGCCCGGAGTGGGCCCGTCCCGCTCCGCCGGGCGCGCATCTGTGCCTCGACCTGGGAGAGGAGGAGTTCACCCGCGGACGGCCCCATCCGATGATCGACGCCGAGGCGCGGATCGAGCACATTCGGAGGGAGGCCGCCGACCCCTCGGTGGCGGTTCTCCTCGTGGACGTGGTCCTCGGTCACGGGTCGCATCCCGATCCGGCCGGGGCGCTGGCCCCGGTGCTCGCGGAGATCACCGCCAATCCCGAGGGCCCTCGGGTCGTCGCCTACGTCCTGGGCACCGACCTCGACCCCCAGGATGCGAGCGCGCAGCGCCGGCAGCTGGCCGAGGCGGGGTGCGTGCTCGCACCGACCGGGGCCCGCGCCGCCCTGCTCGCCGCGGCCATCGCCGAGCGGCAGCCCCAGCTCGCGGAGCAGGTGGTGTGATTCGACCAGGCCCAGAGTTCCCGGTGGTGCTCGCCACCTACTCCACGAAGCCGCGCGGCGGCGTCGTCCACACCCTGGAGCTGGCCGCCGCCCTGCAGCGCATCGGGGAGCCGGTGCACCTGGTGTCCCTGGGGGATCCTGAGGAGGGCTTCTTCCGCCCGACCCCGGTGCCGGCCACCATCTTCCCGGCCCCTCTGCCGGCGCCCACCCTGGAGGAGCGGGTCGCGGCCGCCGTGGACGCGCTGGCCGCCGGACTGGAGGGAATGGCCACGGTGCCCTGCATCGTGCACACCCAGGACTGCATCGCGGCGCGGGCCGCCTGCCGGGTGCGGGATGCCGGGGCGCCCTTCGTGGTCGTGCGCACGGTGCACCACGTGGATGACTTCACCACCCCCGCGCTGGTTGAGTGCCAGCGCCTCGCGATCTCCCAGCCCGACCGGCTCCTGGTGGTCAGCCGCTACTGGAAACACCGGCTCCAGGCCGACTTCGGGGTCTCCGCCGAGGTCGTCACCAACGGGGTGGATGCGGAGCGCTACGCCGGTCCCCCACCGCTCGATCCCGCCGCGCTGCGGAGCCGGGCCGGCCTGGATGGCCGTTTCACCTTCCTCACCGTGGGCGGAATCGAGCCTCGCAAGGGCAGCGCGGTGCTGATCGAGGCACTCGGTCAGCTGTGCCGGGGCCCCCAGCCGCCGCCCGCCCTGGTGGTGGTCGGTGGCCACTCCTTCCAGGACCACTCCGCCTACCGCAGGCGGGTGCTCAACCGGGCGGAGGAGCTCGGTCTCGAGTTGGGTCGTGACATCACCATCGTGGGGACCGTCAGCGATGACGAGGTCATCTCCTGGTACCACGCCGCAGACGCCTTCGTGTTCCCGTCCGTCAGTGAGGGCTGGGGCCTCACGGTGCTGGAGGCGCAGGCCGCCGGGCTGCCGGTGATCGCCTCCGACATCGCCGTGTTCCGCGAGTACCTCGACGACGAGGCCGCGATGATGGTGCCCAGCGAGGACCCGGTGGCGCTCGAGGACGCGATGTCCCGACTGACCCAGGATGGCGAGCTGCGGCAACGGCTGAGCAGCGCCGGCGCGGCGGTCGCCCGCCGGTTCTCCTGGGAAGCGTGCGCCCGGCAGCATCAGGCGATCTACCGGGCCGTCAGGCCCGGTCAGGAGGACGCGGGGGTCGCCTGAGCCCGCCGGGGAGCAGGCTCCGCCCATCTCCGGCCGTCGTCCGGGGTGGGGTCTCCGAACGGCCGGGGCCACCGAGCAAAGGCCCTTGTCTTTTCCTGACCGAGTCATCTACTATGGTGAATGAATGGTCCGCTATAGAGATGGCCGGGCACCGCGCCGCCATCCCCCGAGCGGGCCGGCTTCCTTGGTCGCTCCCGTGGGTGGTGGGGAGCGAAGCGGGATGCCGGTCGCTCCAGGGACAGTGCGCCCCGTCGACCTCGGCGGCACCAGTGAGCGCCCCTCGACCGCGGTCAGAGGGGATTCAAGGGAGGCATGACCTTGCCTGCTCTACCGATCACCATCATCTTCTTCCTGACCGGGTTGGCGGTCTGGGCCAACGCCATGTACTTCCTGGGCATCGGGGCCAAGCCGGCGTCGGACACGGCCCCGAACCCGCTCACGAGCGTTGGCTGGATAACCCTGCTCGCCGGCCTGTCGAACTTCGTGCAGGCCTTCTACATCATGGCTGCCCGCCCGGCACCGCTGGGCGCAGCCTCCGTCCTGCTCGCTGGACTGGTCGTCTTCTACGCGGGCTTCTTCACCTTCCTGGGCATCACGGAGATCCGCGGTCTCGACCTGCGTCCCATGGGCAACGTCTCGTTCGCGGTGGCCATCGTCCCACTCTTCTACTGGCAGTTCTTCGCCGGCGGCTGGATGTTCCGGTCCATCCTCATCGTGTGGTTCGTCGCCTTCCTCGCCGTCACCGCCACCACGTATGGCAGGCTCATGCCCCGGGTGCTTGGGCTCATCCTGCTGGCAACAGCCATCTACACCTTCTTCGTCCCCGCCATACTCCTCGCCACCGGCAACACCATCCCCTGACGGTCGAGCCGCAGTAGGTCGGTCTCCCGGCGTCCCCGGGAGGCCGGCTTGCCGCCGCGACGCCGCTCGGATGCCGGATTGGTGAGTCGCGCGTCAGGAGTGCCGGTGGTCGTGCCCCGAGGGGCGCTGCCTCAGCAGCTCCGCGCGACCCGCGACTGCGGCTCCGTCCACGACACGTGACCGCTCGAGGATCACTTCCAGCGCCTCGAGCCAGCAGCGGTAGTACGAGTAGCACTCCCCGGGCGGGTGATCGCGTTCCCACCGTGCGATGCTGGTGGCCAGCTCGGTCGAGAACGCCTTCCAGGTGAACGTGCCGGAGGAGTGGAGGGCAACCGCCAGCGCGAAGGCGCGGCTCTCCCACGGCTCGGCGAAGATCAGCTCGCCGTTGCTGCGAGGGGGCGAAACCGCCCCCTCCAGCTCCAGGGCCGGGGCAGCGACCGCGCTCATCGCCGCTGTCCGGCCTTCTCGATTCCGACCATCGAATCCCGGCTGACCAGGCCGGCGAGCTCCTCCTCGGAGAGGCGCTCGGTGCCGGCGGGACGCTCCGGGACCACCAGGTACCGGACCTCGGAGGTGCTGTCGTGGACGCTGATCTCCACGTCGGGGCCCAGCTCCAGCCCGAACTCGGCGAGCACCGCCCGCGGCTCGCGGACGACACGAGCCCGGTAGGCAGGATTCTTGTACCAGCTGGGTGGCAGGCCGAGCAGCGGCCACGGGTAGCACGAGCAGAGCGTGCAGACCACCACGTGGTGGACCTTGGCGCTGTTCTCCAAGGCGACGATGTGCTCGCCCTGGGTGCCCTTGTAGCCGAGCTCGGCGCAGGCTGCGGTTCCATCCGCCAACAGCCGGGCGCGGAACTCCGGGTCCGCCCAGGCCTTGGCAACCACCTTGGCGCCGTTCATCGGCCCGACGTCCTGCTCGTACGTCTTGATCAGACCGTCGAGGACCTGGGAGGTGACTAGGCCGCGCTCGGTGAGGATCTCCTCGAGCGCCTCGGTCCGCTCCTGGGGGGAGAACTCGGTGGGCTGCGGGATCATGGTTCCGTAGGCGGGGGTCTGGACAGCCATCAGGCAGCCTCCAGGTAGTCTTCGTACAGGTCCAGGTTCATGGCGAACTTCTCCGCCTCCTGGCCCCAGAGCTCGGCGGAGTCGAACTGCACCTTGTACACGTGCTGGATGTTCTCGCCGAGGAAGACCGAGTGGGTGTCTGGGAGAACATGGGCTGGCTGGATCATCGTCACCGTGCCGACCCGCCGGCGCACATAGCGGGGGAGGCGGGTGTGCCGCGAGGTGTGACTGTCGATGGTGTGAACCCGCTGTCCGACGCTGAACTTGGGCTTCCGGTCCGTCTGCCGCAACGAGCCCCCTGCAGTCGGCTTGTAGTCGGGCTTGCGCAGCTCCGGGACGGGCGGCTCCTCGACCTTCTCTCCCCTCCGCTTGCGCACCCGCGCATCGATCGCCCCTGGCGCGATGACGCCGCTCTCGGTGAGCAGCGTCTCGGTCATCCGCAGCCACTTGTTGTAATAGGGCAGTCCCAAGTACTCTGCGGGCGGCGTGCGGTCGATGGCGAAGCGGAAGGAGTCGAGGTTCGCGCCGGAGAGCCGAGTTTGGGAGAGAGCGCCGATGGCGAAGATGCGCGCCTCCCAGCGATGGTGAAAGGGCTCGTTGGGTCCCGGCTGCTCGACCGGTCCCACGAACTGGGTGCCGCCGAGATCGTGAATGCCGTCCATGCGCTTCCCCCAGAGTGATTGCTGAAGCATCACAGTGCGCCAGCAGGAGTGGGCATACTGCTGGAACGTGCCGACGCGAACCACCTTGGTCCCGTCTGCGAACGATCGTAAGCCGGGCCCGGCAGGCTGTCAACCACCGCTCCGGCGCCGCCGCCGGGACGGATCCCCGCGCCGTGCCGGGCTGGCACGCGAGACCCCGCGGAACCGCACCGGGTGTTCTATGCCGTTCGCCCCTGCTGAGGAGCAGATCCTGCGAAGGTCTCCCGGAGGGTCGCGGCAAAGCCCTCGGGGACGAACACACAGCCGGAGTGACCGCCGGGGAACTCCACCAGGGGACGGTCCAATCGCTCCGCGAGGCCCTCGGCGCAGCGGTGGAGCAGCGCTCCCCGCGAGGCGATGCCGGCACCCGGCACGATCCGTTCGGCGGCGGCCTGCAGGGCGGGCAGCCTGAGCCTGTAGCGGCGGGCGGCGACGGCGTCGTTGCTGAGGAAGAATCGGAGGTCGGGTGTCTTCCCTCCCTCGGGATCCGCCGTGTCGGTGTCCGCGGTGAGGGCGGCGAGCTTGGCGATCGCAGCAAAGATACCGTCACGACGAAAGGTCGTCTCCAGCTCGCGCTGCCCCGCGCGCAGCCGGCTGCGCGCGGGCTCGACGAGTAGCTCCGCCGAGATCGGCTCGTGAGCCACGAGCATCCGGACCTGCTCAGGGTGGGTTGCGATCAGCTCGAGCGCGATGAGGGCGCCCAGGCTCAAGCCGACGACGAACGCCGGCTCGTCGGTGAGCGCGGCCAGCAACCGGTGCGCGTCGTCGCCGTGCCTCGCGATGCTCACCGCCTGCGAGGGATCGTCGAGGCGGCTGCGCGACCGTCCGCGGCGGTCGTAGGCCACGACCCGGTAGGTGGGGGCCAGGTGGTGGGCGATTGGCGCGGAGCGGTCGGCGTCCCTGGCGCCGCCCTGGATGATGAGCAGCGTCGGACCGGTGCCGCACACCGTGTAGTGGAGTGTGGCGCCCGGCACCCTGAGGTACCCGGGAAGTGGTGCGGTCATCGGCCTCCCCGCCACACCTGCTGAACCCGGGCCGCGGTGCCCGGAGGCCGTCGAGTTGCCAGCACCGCCCACCGCTGCGACGGCATCAGTGTGACGACATCAGAAGGTCACGACCTTGTCGGCCCACACCGTCCAGTCGGTCGCCTCCTCCAGGTTGGATCGGCGGACCCCGTCGACCAGGCTGGCATCGGCGATCGCCCGCGCGTCCATGCAGGTCCCGCAGCAGCCGACCTCGCTACCCCGCCGCATCACGGCGGTCAGCATGCGGTCGAGGTGATAGTAGCCGTCGGGCACCCGCTGATTGGCCACGGCACAGCCCACCGCGTCGCCGAAGAGGAACACCCTCACCTGCATCTCGCTGCGCTTCGCCAGGGAGCCGGCGAGGCGCAGACCGTTGTACGACCGTTCGGTACCGTAGGGAGGGTCGTGGAGTATCAGCAGGATCTTCGTATCAAGCACTCCGGGGGGAGAGGCCCCGCGGGGCTCTCCCGTGCCGTGGGATCAGCGCGGCTGGGCTGATGCGCCCGAGGCTTCTGGCATCGCCGGTGTGCCAGATCGCGGCCCCGCACCGGCGACCGACAATGCCGCGGTCCGGCGGCGTTCGGGCCGCCGGACCGGGCATCCACGATCCCGTCAAGCTACAGCGTATGAACTCGGATCAGACGGTCCAGGTGTTGAGTACCAGGGCGTGCTCCCGGTGGGCCTTGATCATGCAGTCCAGGAGATCGTTCGGGTGGAGCGGGATCAGCCCCTCCATCAGGTCCTCCTCGCGCATGCCGTACAGGGCGGCCATGGCGAACCTGCACACGTAGATCGTCGCGCCTTCGTTGAGCAGGGTCTGGAGCTGCTTGTTGAAGTTCAGGTGGCCGGGGAAGCCCTCCTGCCCGACCGCGGGGTATCCCCGATTTGCCGCGCCGAGCAGAACGCCCGGTCCGAACAGGTAGACGGTGAGCTTGTAGCCCTTGCGCTGTATCCGGGTGGCGGTGAGCAGGTTGATCAGGCCCACCGAACCCTCGAACGGCACGGTATGAAAGAAGACGTACGCAGTCTCCCCCGGCTCGGCCTTGTAGTCCTCGAGCACCTTGGTGTCGCTGTCGACGATGGTGTCGCCGGGCTTGCTCCTTGTGACGGTCAGTGTCTTTTTCGGCATAACCTAGTCCTCCACGGAAGTTTGGGTTGACATTACGGTCAGCTTGCCTAGTTCAGACGGATCCCGGGGGCCCTCCTCTTGGCAGCGAAGCCCCGCCAGTGCTCCCGGTGGCTCCCCGGCATCGCTCGGATGATGCTCAGTCGCAGGGCCCAGGGCAGGCGCCGGTAGACGGGGACGAAGACCCGGCGCCAGAAGAGCTGACCTGGCGGCCGCGGCGGCAGGGCACCGGTGCCGAAGTAGCCCTCCGCCGCCCGCCGCTGGGAGGCCTCGATGAGAAAGTGCTCGGAGTGTGATCGAATCCAGCGGAACAGACGCATCGCTCAGGTCTTCAGGCGATTGAGCGCGTTCTGCGCGGCCAGGGCGATCGGCTCGTTGAGGGCGCCGATGGGGGGGGAGTAGACGTTCTCCATCCAGGCCAGATCGGAGAGGGTGACCCCGGTCTTCACCGCCACGGCCAGGAAGTCGGCGCGCTCCTTGATCCCCTCGCCGCCGACCATCTGGGCACCGATCAGCCGCTGTCCCTTCGGCTCGGCGAGGAGCTTGACTCTGACCTTCCTCATGTCCGGGTAGTATCGAGCCCGGGAGATGCCGTCGGCCGCCCCCAGGATGAAGGGCAGGCCGAGCGCCTTGGCCAGGGTCTCGCCGAGCGACACCCCGCCGACCATCCACGGCCCGGCTGCCAGGCCCCAGGGCACGGCGACGGGCTGGTAGAAGCGGTCGCCCCCGGCGGCGTTGGCCCCGGCCACCCTTCCCTGGGCGTACGCGTGGCTGCCGGAGAGGCCCTGGATCGGCATCCGGGTCACCCCGTGGGGGATCTCGACGCAGTCACCCGCGGCGAAGACCCCTGCCGTGGAGGTTGCCATCCGATCGTCCACGATGATGCCGCCGGTGGAGCCGATGCGGATGCCCGCGCCGCGGGCGAGGCTGACCTCGGGCTCCTTGTGCGTGCACACCACAACGATATCGGCGGGGATCTCCCCGTCCGGTGTCTTCACGGCGCGCACCTTGCCCTTGCCGAGGAAGGCGGTGGCCCGGGTGTTGAAGTGGAACTTGACTCCCATCTCGGCCCAGGCGTCCTGGACCGGCTGCATGATGTCCGGGTCGGCGACGTCGGCCAGGGCCCACGGCCTGGAATCGACGACGTGGGTCTCGATCCCTCGCTGGGCCAGCGCGGTGGTCATCTCCACGCCGAGGGGGCCACATTCGAAGATCACCGCTCTCTTGACGGTATCCAGGACCTTGTCCCACTCCATGGCCCGCCGGATGTTCTTGGGGTAGTACAGGCCGTCGAGGTCGGTGCCGGGGATCCCGGGGTCGGCGTAGTTGAAGCCGGTGGCGATCACCAGGCGGTCCCAACCGATGGCACCCTCTCCCGCCACGTGGATCTCATGGTGGGCCAGGTCGATGCTCTCGACCGTCGTCTTGTAGTGGATGTCGATGCCCGACTGCTCGTAGAACTCCTTGCCCTGGAGGAAGAGCCTCTCGAAGTTGGGGATCTCCCCGCCGTGGACATAGGGGATGCCGCACGGGCTGTAAGCGGCATCTTCGTAGTCCGTGTAGAGGGTCACGACAGCCTCGGGGTCGGCCTGTTTGGCCGCACCCGTCACCCCCATCCCAGCGGCTCCCCCGCCCACGATGACGATTCGCTGCGGCACTCCCTCAACCACCTCCCACGTTTCCGATACTAAACGAAATCCGTCGGATAGGATAACACGCCTGCCGGGCAGCGTCCATGCCCGACCCCGCGGCGCCCGGGTCCCGCGAACCACGCCCCGGGCGCCCCGGAGGCGGGCCGGAGTAGCCGTGGTGGCCTGCCCACTGCCGGAGAAACCGGAGAAGGGGAGGGCCCGTCTCGGGCTGGGCCGGCCCAGCACGGCCGGAGCAGGGTTGCGGCCGCGTGGCCCGCCGAGCTTGCCCTGCTCCTAGAGTGCAGATGGGAGGCCCGTCGCTGCGGATTGGGCCGGGATCGTGATCTCGCGCTTCAGGATCTTGCCCTGGGCGTTCTTGGGCAGCTCCGTGATGAACCAGACCAGCCGCGGGTACTTGTAGGCGGCAATCCGCTCCCTGACAAAATTGCGCAACTCGGCCGCCGTCGCCGAGCTGCCTGGCTGAAGCACGACCGCCGCCCCCACCTCCTCGCCCAGCTCCGGATGGGGCACGCGGACGACTGCGCACTCGCGCACCGCGGGGTGCTCGTAGAGCACCTCCTCCACCTCTCTGCTGTAGACGTTGTAGCCGCCTCGGATGATGACGTCCTTCTTGCGATCGACGATGAAGAAGAAGCCGTCCTCGTCCATCCTGGCCAGGTCTCCGGTGTGCAGCCACCCGTCGGGCATCAAGGCTTCCGCGGTGGCCTCCGGCTGGTGCCAGTAGCCCTTCATGACATTGGGCCCGCGGACCATGATCTCACCCACCTTTCCCATCGAGACCGGACCGCCGGAGTCATCGATGAGGCGCATCTCGACATCCTCGATCGGTGTGCCGATGGAGCCCGGCTTGCGCGGGCGGTCGCGCTGGTTGAAGCTCGCCACCGGAGCGGTTTCGGAGAGCCCGTAACCCTCCAGGATCGGACAGCCGAAGGCGGCCTCGAAGCCGCGCATGATCTCGAGCGGTAGCGCCGCCCCCCCCGAAACGCAGAGACGAAGGCTGGGAAGCTGGAACTCGCCGTGCTGAGGGTGGTTCAACATGGCCGCATACATCGTCGGCACGCCCTCGAAAACGGTGACGCGGTCTCGCCGGATCAGTTCCAGCGCCGCACCGGCCTCGAAACGTGGCATCAGGCTGAGACAGGCTCCGGTCGCGACCGACGTGTGCAGGCCGCAGGTCTGTCCGAAGGCGTGGAACAGGGGCAGGGCTCCGAACACCACATCGTCGGGCTCCAGGTCCAGAATCCGCCGGAAGACGCTGGCGTTGCTGCGCAGGTTCGCGTGACTGAGCTCAGCGCCCTTGGGCTGTCCGGTCGTGCCTGAGGTGTAGAGAAGGACCGCGCTGTCGGAGCCACGCTGCTCGGCCATGCGTTGCTCCGGATCGACGTCGCCGACGAGCTCGGCAAGCCCGCCCCCCGCCTCCACCACCACGCACTCCGCGTCCGCCTCATGGGCACCGGCCTCGGCCTCCTCGGCACAACCCCGCCCCGCCAGCAGCAGCCTGGATCCGGAGTCGCGAAGCTGGAAGGCGACCTCGCGGCGTTTGAGCATGACGTTCATGGGCACGGCGATGGTTCCGGCATGGAGGGCTCCATAGATGCCCACGGCGAACTCGGGCAGGTTGGGCAACATGAGGCCCACCCGTTCGCCCGGGCTGATGCCACGCTCACGCAGGAACCGAGCGGCTCGTGCGCTCAGGTCGGCGAGGCGTGCGTATGTGACGGCCACGTCGCCGTGGCGAACCGCGGGCCTTCCGCCTCGAGCCGACGCGGTGTGGACGAGGTTCAGAGCGAGGTTCTCATTCATCCATCGACCCGCTGCGTATCCCGGTCTTGCGAGGTGACCCGCGGGGCATCGGTCGGGAAGGTCTGCACCGGCCTGCCGAAACAGGGGCGCAGCACTCGGTGGCGGCGACCATCTCGGATGTCAGCATGCGGAAGAGAAACGACGGCGTGGAGCCGACGGTATCAGCAATCAGCCTGAGGGTCAACAACCTTTCCCGATACCGAGACCGCCCATCACTCTCGAGCACATCCCATGCTCGATCACCCACCGCCCGCTCTGGCCGCGCACTCGGTCTGGGGCGTCCTCAGGCCACCCGCTCGCCGGGCTGGTCGGCGTCGATGACCGGGGGTGAGCCAGGATGGTCCCGCGCTCGGCGGAGCGCATCATGAGCTTCCCGATCGTCGCCCCGAGATCCCCAGCCGGCCGCCGGTGCCGGTCATGCTTCCTTCTTGCCGATCGCCTGCTTGCGGAGGAAGGTGATCAGGTTGGGCTGGCCGGCGACGGCCGGCACCGCCACGGGCCTGCGCACGTACCGATCGGATGTGGATAGCCGCAGCATGAAATCCGCGAAGTCTGTCCGCGAGGTGAACCGCCCGGTCACCCGCCCCTCGAGGCCAGGTCGAGCGAGCTCGAGGCGGGTTAGTCGCTCAACCCGCATGCCGCGGTGAGGGAGATGGCGGCGCCGAGGAGCGCCGCGCCGGCGTACGGAGGATCCTGTGAGCCCTCATGGTCTCCACTCCTGATCCGGGACGGCGGGTGAGGTCAGCCCCTACGCGGGCCCGTCCTCCCGTTCGGCGCGCCCACTCCTGCTGCGCACGTTGGACGGTAGGTCGGACGGTTTCGGTGGCCTTGGGGGGCCTTAAGAGGCAGCCGGCTGCCCGGGCCCGTGGCACCCGCCCGGCGGCCGTTCGCTGAACTGGCCGGCTTGCGAATTCGTGCCGAGGTCGGATGATGGAGCCGTGACCGGGGGTGATGGGGTGGGGTCCGAGCGGATGGGCGACCCCGCGTCCGGGGGTCCGGTGCCGGATATCGAGGACCGGCCGGCCGGGCCGCTGCTGGATGACGACACCCGGCACCCGGTCCGGCGCTTCCACCGGGGGCGGAGCGCGGCGATCACGGTAGAGGGGGCCGGGTGGGCTCCGCCGCGGCTGAGCGGCGAACGCGGGGGCGGGGGCGCCGGCCTCGAGGCGGGACCTTTCGGGGAGGAGCCGCGGCGGATCGCGTCCCCTCTCCACGCGGAGGCGCAGGGGCCCGGCCCGGTCTCAGGGGGCCGGCGCACCACCCTCCTGGCGGTCGTGGGCCTGGCGGTGGTGGTGGGCGGCGCATCCGCCGCCGTCGCCCTGATCGGACAGAGCCACCCGGTACCACCGGTCACCCCCCCGGTGATCGCGCCGCTGCTGCCCGCCGACGCCATCGGACACCTGCAGATGTACACCCCGAGCACCGGGTGGGCCCAGCGACTGACCGATGGCGCCATCCTCCACACCACTGCTGGTGTCGAGCGCTGGACCGTGGCCACCCCACCGTCGGCCGACCCACCCCTCGCGGTGGCGTACCTCGGCCCCGACCTGGCCCGGGCGCTGACGGTTCCGCCGGACACCGGGGCCCAGGCGACGCTCCAGGCATGGTCCACTCGAGACGGGGGGGCGACCTGGGCCCGCGAGGGGACCCTGAGCGTGCAGGGATTCAACCGGACCATCGGCGGCGGCGTGCTGGACTTCGTGGACGCCGAGCACGGCTGGTACTCGCAGATCGAAGCCGCCTCGGGGGTCGCGGGGAGCGCCCTCTACCGCACCGCTGACGGCGGTGCCCGCTGGACCGAGGTGGCGGCCACCAGTGCCGGCGCGCCGGCCACCCCCGGCGTGATACCGCAGGGCTGCGCGGCCCTGACGGCCGTGTTCGTCAGCGCCTCCACCGGCTGGATGACCGGCACCTGCCTGAGCGGGACGCCGCCCTTCTACGTCACCCATGACGGGGGCACGACCTGGACCGTCGCGGACCTCTCCCCGGTGCCGGCCGGCGCCCTCGAGGAAACCTCCTTCTCTCCCATCTTCGTCTCGGGACGGGACGGGACCGTCCTCACCGAGAACGACAGCGAGGCCGGGATCACCACCAGCCTCTTCACCACCTCCGACGGCGGGCTCTCCTGGAGGCTGCAGTCGACGACCGCCGGCCAGGCCTCCACCGAGGACTTCCTCGACGCGCAGCATGGCTGGCTGGTCACCGATGAGGACGGGGTCGGCAGCGCACCCGACCTCTACGCCACCTCCGACGGCGGGAGCACCTGGACGCACGTCAACGCCTTTCCGTACGAGGGCCTCAGCCTCGACTTCCTGACCCCGACCAAGGGCTGGGCGGCCGATGACCTCGGTCAGAACGAGAGCGGGCCCACCTACCTGGTCCAGACCGTGGACGGCGGTCGCGACTGGACCTCCGTGGCGCCGCGGATCAGCGGCGCGCCGCCGTCACCCTGAGCCGTCTCTCCGCGGGCGCCGGGCAGGCCCCCGGTCGCGTGGCGGGTGCGGGCGTCTCTCATGAGACGGCCAGCACCGCCACCACGAAAGCCACGCAGCCGGGGATGATGACCCAGCCTGCCCAGCGCCGGAGACCCCGCCGGTGGAGGCGAGGGCCAGCGTCATGTGGTCACCCCGACGGGGCGCGCCGCCGAGTGGGCAACCGCTACCCTGCTCGCCGTGACTGGGACACAAACGATCACGGCCGAGCACCTCGCCCGCTCCTTCGGGACCACCCGCGCCCTGGTGGACGTCAGCTTCGCGGTGGAGGCGGGCACCGTCTGCGCGCTGCTGGGCCGCAACGGCGCCGGCAAGACTACCTCGGTCCGCATCCTCACGACCCTGCTCCCCGCCGACGCCGGCCGTGCCCGGGTCGCCGGCTTCGACGTCACCGACCAGGCGACCGAGGTGCGGACCAGGATCGGCGTCACCGGCCAGACCGCAACCATGGACGAGCTGCTCACCGGGGTCGAGAACCTGGAGACCATCGGGCGCTTCTGCCACCTGGGAGCCGCCACGTCGCGGCGACGGGCCCGCGCCCTGCTCGAGCAGTTCGATCTCACCGACGCCGCCCGACGGCTGGTCAAGCACTACTCGGGAGGCATGCGGCGGCGCCTCGACCTGGCCGCCAGCCTGATCGCCGAGCCCGAGGTGCTCTTCCTCGATGAGCCCACCACCGGCCTGGACCCGGTCAGCCGCGCCGAGATGTGGGCGTCGATCCGCGGCCTGGTCTCCGGGGGTACCACGGTCCTCCTGACCACGCAGTACCTGGACGAGGCCGACCGGCTCGCCGACACCATCGTGGTCATCGATCGCGGCCTGGTGGTCGCGGAGGGGACCCCGGAACAGCTCAAGGCGTCGATCGGCCGGCCCTTCGTCAGGGTCACCCTTCCGGAGGCGGACCCCGCGGCGCTGGAGCAGGTCGGACGGCTCCTCGGGGCGGGTGCCGAGGTGCGCGGAAGGTCGGTGAGCGCGCCCGCCGGCGACGGCCTGGCCACCCTCGACCAGGTGGTGGTCCGGCTTCGCGAGCTCGGCGTGCCTGTCCACGAGGTAGGGCTGGAGCACCCCAGCCTCGACGAGGTGTTCAGCGCGGTCACCGACCACTCTCACCATGTAGGGGTTCCCGAAGCGAGCGCGGAGGAGGGCGGAGCATGAGCGACGCCGCGGTGCGGACCGAGCGGCAGCTGCGCGGTGGCCTGCTCGACGCCTACACCGCCACCCGCCGGTTCCTGATCCGGGGCAAGCGCCAGCCCGACGTGATCTTCGGCAGCCTGCTCATGCCGGTCATCTTCGTGGTGCTCTTCGGCTACGTCTTCGGCAGCTCGATCGTCGTCCCCGGCGGCAACTACCGCTCCTACCTGATGCCGGGCCTCTTCGCCATGTCGGTGCTGTTCAGCGCCGCCAACGTCGCCGTGGCGATGGCAACGGACATGAGCGAGGGCGTCGTCGACCGCTTCCGGACGCTCCCCATTGCGCGCTCCGCGATCATCGTCGGCCGCGCTCTCTCCACCCTGCTGCTGGGGATCCCGGTGCTGGTGGTGATGATCGGCTGCGGTCTGGCGGTGGGCTGGCGCCCGGAGGACGGCCTCGGCAACGCGGTGCTCGCCTTCCTGCTCTTCGAGCTCTTCGCCTTCGCGATCGGCTGGCTGGGCATCCTGGTCGGACTGCTCGCCGGCTCGCCGCAGGCGGCCGACGTCATCATCAACGTCCCGATCTTCCTGATGGGCTTCATCTCCAGCGTCTTCGTCGACCCGGCCATGATGCCGGCCTGGCTGCGGGTGATCGCCTACTGGAACCCGATGTCGGCGCTGGTGACGGCGGGGCGGCAGCTCTTCGGCAACACCATCGGGCCGCCGCCATCAGGCGTCTGGTCGCTGGAGCATCCGATCGCGACCACCTTCGGGCTGGCGCTGGTGATCATCATCGTCGTGACTCCGATCTGCGTGCGCCGGTACAGCCACAGCATCCGCTGAGCCGGTCGCGCACCACCGTCGACGGGTGGCCGCGGCGGGTGGCGGTCAGAAGCCCGGGAAGATGGCCCGCAGATCCTCGAGGGTGACGGCTGGCGCGCTGAGCGTGAGCGGCGGCCGGTGGGCCTCGTCGAGGCGGCCGTAGATGAGCCGGAAGAGGGCCTCGGCGGGCAGCAGCAGGCTGCCCTCGGCGGGCTGCCCCGACCAGGGCTCCAACCGCACCCCGTCCGCGATCAAAGCGAAGCGCCGCTCGGGAGCCGAGGTCGTGACCTCGAGCACGGCGGGCCGCGGGAGCGGTCTTCCGACCCGGGGCGCCATCTCGGGGAGGAAGTCGACCAGCTGGGCGACCGAGTCGGGGGCGACGGTCGCGGCCGGGTCCAGGGCGACCGCGATGTCCCAGCTGTGCACGGCATGCTCGGAGAGGCGGGAACGGAGCAGGCCCGCGGCGTCCAGCTCCCGGCCGAAGGCGGCGACCCGGAAGCTCGCGAGCTGGGCGGCGTCGAGGCCCTCGAGGCGACGCACCAGGCGTTCGTTGGCGGTGGCGCACTCGGTGGCCTGCGCGTGTGGAGAGAGGGCGTCCCAGCGCTGCCAGATTGGCAGCATGGTGTCGCGCCCCGGAGCCTGGCCACCACGCAGCCCGGCATCGAGCATCAGCTGGAAGAGCTCCGCCTGGCTGCCGACGTGGGAGAGCACCTGGGCCACCGACCACTCGGTGGCGTACGAGCGGCCGGTCAGCTGCGCGTCGGTCAGGGAGCTCGCCAGCGCCACCAGGCGATCGTGCGAACGGCGCACCGTCACCACCAGGGCAGCGGGGTCGGGCGTGGCGGCGACACCGCTCATGGCTATGCCTCGCGCTCCTCGACGGATTCCAGCATCGGCGCCACCCGGGTGCGCAGCGGCACCTCCCTGATCAGGCAGACCAGCACCAGGGCGATCATCGCCAGCGGCACCCCGGCCAGGAAGACCGAGCCCAGGGATTGGGCGAAGGCGTGGACCACGCCGGCGTGGATGACCGCCGGGAGCTTGTCGAGGACCTGCGGGCTGGCGTTGCCGATCCCGCCCGAGAGCCCGCCCAGGTGGAAGCCGGCGGGGAGGTCGGCGGCCAGCTTGCCGATCAGGACGTTGCTGAAGATGGCTCCGAAGATGGGCACCCCGATCGAGCCGCCCATGGAGCGGAAGAAGGTCGCGGTCGAGGTGGCGGTGCCCAGGTCCCGCTGTGCGACCGAGTTCTGGACCACCACCACCAGGACCTGCATGACCCCGCCGAGCCCGAGGCCCAGCACCACCATGTAGGCGGCGGTCACGACCGCCGGGGTGGTCGCGCCCATGGTGGAGAGGAGGAAGAGCCCCACCACGGTGATCGCCGTGCCGGCGATCGGGAAGACCTTGTAGCGGCCGGTGCGGCTGATCAGCTGGCCGCTCACGATCGACGTGATCAGCAGCCCCACCATCATCGGGACCAGCAGCAGCCCGGAGTTGGTGGCCCCGTCGCCCTTCACGATCTGCAGGTACTGGGGGAGAAAGACGATCGACCCGAAGAGCGCCAGCCCGATGATGAACCCCGCCGCGTTGGTCACCGCGAAGACGCCGTTGCGGAAGAGCTGGAGGGGGAGGATCGGTTCGGGTGCCCGCCGCTCGACCGGGATGAACACCCCCAGCAGCACCAGGGCGGCGAGGGCGAGGCCCAGTGTCTGCGGCGACGCCCACGGATACTCCGTGCCGCCCCAGGTGGTGAGCAGCACGATGCAGGTGACCGCGGCGCCGAGCAGGGCCGCCCCCAGGTAGTCGATCCGGTGCTCCCGGCGCTGGCGGGGGAGGTGCAGCGCCAAGCCGGTGGCGATCAGCGCCGCCACTCCGATCGGGACGTTGATGTAGAAGACCCAGCGCCACGAGGCGTGATCGACCAGGAAGCCTCCGAGCAGGGGGCCGGCCACCGTGGCCAGGCCGAAGACGGCGCCGAAGTAGCCCATGTAGCGGCCCCGCTCGCGCGGTGAGACGACGTCCCCGATGATCGCCTGGGAGCCGACCATCAGCCCGCCGGCGCCGACCCCCTGGAGGGCGCGGAAGCCGATCAATTCAGCCATGTTCTGGGAGAGCCCGCAGAGCATCGACCCGACCAGGAAGATGACGATCGCGCCCTGGAAGATCCGCTGCCGGCCGTAAAGGTCGCCGATCTTGCCGTAGAGGGGGGTGGAGATGGTCGAGGTGAGGATGTAGGCGGTGACCACCCAGGAGAGCTGGGTGAGGCCGCCCAGGTCGCCGACGATGGTGGGCAGCGCGGTGGAG
>Ga0181533_1001000_pt1 | contig 37389 bp, 24 predicted proteins | sample PEATcosm2014_Bin_45_FD_119772 | JGI IMG/M metagenome (GOLD analysis project Ga0181533, IMG submission 119772) | Peatland microbial communities from MTU Mesocosm Facility, Houghton, MI, USA - PEATcosm2014_Bin11_60_metaG | ecosystem: Environmental > Terrestrial > Soil > Wetlands > Peat | place...
ACTGAAAATGGTGCCTATACTGTAAAGTCCTCCGCTATAAGTCATCCCATAAAGCACGCTGTCGTTTACGGCTAAGAGAGTGCCGCCGGGCTGAAGCGCGTCAAAGGCAAAGCCAAAATTATACAGATCAGTGAACACGCCGGAAGTGATATTGTAACTGAAAATAATGCCTCCATTATAAGTGCCGCCACTGGTAGCGGTTCCATAAAGCAACCCGTTGCTCAACTGGATGAGCGAACCTTGGGGATCATAGCCATCAGTCAGACTGCCGGTAAAATCATGTAAATTGGTTTCTTTGCCCGTTAATATATTATAATTGAAAATGGTGCCAGCTAACTCATAATACGTACCACCTGTCGGCGTCATTCCATACAGCAAGCCGTTGGTGGCTTTAATAAGCGAGCCGATGGGTGCGCTTCCGTCAGTGCCAATGCCAAAATTATGCACCACTGTGTCGGAACCGGTAGCAGTTTTAAAGTTGAACAGGGTTCCGATGTCCTGCCCTCCCAAGCTTGTCATTCCCCACAGGATGGGCTGTTGTGCCTGGCACAATGATGCTGTGTCGAGACAGAATACTATAATAAAGAATAATATTGTTGTTTTCATGTTGTTGCGTTATTATCTTTTGTCAGACGATTACGCAAAGGTACAATCGTTTTATGCCTTTAATTATATTCAGTCCAATTTAATAATAATTATTATTTTCACAATGAATTCTCTGACATTCCTTTCCGATGTGCGTTGTGGAGAATGCGACCCGGTCGATGCCACAAAATATCTAACCTTGAATATTGATTACCAATATGTTCAGACTTTTTTTGTTAATTGTGGAAGTTTTAATACCAAATGTAACGTTATTACTCATTTTCTTACCCCACCCTGCCCTGTCAAACCATCAGTAAGATAAGGTATTTCCAAAGTTTAGGGTGGGGTGGGGTTACAAAAAACCTACCCTGACTCCCCCCTATCCACCCCTGAGTCTATACATTATAGTTAAATTAAGATATTTATCAAAATCCATTATATATTAGTTTTGCTTATAAACCTGCTTAATTTTTTCCTTTTCATAAATCATTCTACCAGGTCAATAGATTAAGAGTTCGCTGCTTCTTTTTCGCTATGACATTATGTCATAGTGGCACAATAATTTTTCTCCATTTTAGATTCAGGTTAGATTCGACTAAAATTCGACTAAGATTCGACTAAGATTCGACCAAGCCAAAATAATTATATATAATCATATTAATTATAAGTTAATGAATTATTTACAAGTCATTTTCTTGACCTGACAATTTGTCAACTTATTGCTTAAAATGGTTCATTTTTAACCTGAAGTGGCAATTCGCGGCAATTCATGGAACAAATTGTCTATATTACTGATTAATAATATTATAACACGTTTTTACTTCATTATTTAAGAAGGAAACAAAGAATTTCCTCTTTTCTTACTTCTGTTTTTGGGTCATTTTTAATAAAATAAAATACCCAAATAAGCTTTTTTAAAGAATTTTCGCTACACTATCCATTTCATTATTAATCATCTAAGTCAGGGTTGTACAACCCCTGCAACTACCGCCGGCCTTTATGGCAAAGTACCTTAGCCCCATAAATCTCCTGAACTTTACAAACTTTATGAACTTCACTTTATCCCTGTTCGTGAACCTCCACTGCCTTCAATGGACAAGATCCGTCTCCACCGGAAGATGGTAAATTGCCCGCCTTTTGAGGCGAAAATAATTCTGTTTACTTTGAAGCCCCGTTGGATACAGCGGAGTAGTTCATTTTCTTTAAAAATATCGAATATTATCAATAGGAAAAGAGTATCTAATGACTGATAATTTTCAACTGATTCAGGGGTGTTTTTTTGCAAATTCTTTTTCATTGAGTATAAGACCATATCTGCTTTAAATATAAGTTTCAAGATTGACAGGTTTCAGGACTAAGAATGAAAAACAGTGAAACTGTCTCAAAATGATTGACCTTTCAATGAACCATGATGTAAAGTTTGTGTATTTTTATAGAAAAAATTCCATGCAAAACTTTAAAGTAAATATCGCTATTCAGTTGTTGCCACTTGGCATTGCTGAAGCATATTCAAAAGTTGACGAGGCGATCTCCCTGATCGGTAAATCAGGATTGAAGTACAAAGTTTGCCCTTTCGAAACGGTTATTGAAGGTGATTACGACACCATAATGAAGCTGGTCAGGGATATTCAGTTAAAATGCCTTGAAAGCGGAGTCACAGACACCATCTGCAACCTGAAGATACAGATGAGGAAAGATGCGGATGTCACTATCGGGGATAAAATGGAGAAATACGAATAGTGATAATCAATGGAAAAATTCAATTTTCTTATCGGGAATTGGGATCTGGAATATCGGATCCCACGGAGAGATAGTCCTGAACCTGGAACCGATCACGGCACGGGGTCGTTTACAAGAGCTTTGGATGACCGGTATGTTTTCTTTGATTATTCAACTATTTCTGGCGAAAAAGCGCATGGAATTTTCGCAAAGGATAAAAACGGGAACCAGTATCGATACTGGTGGTTTGAAAATAGCGGGATCTTTCTTATTGCAGTATGCAAATTTTTAAACGAGAATACATTATTTCTGGAATGGATAGATACCCAGTTAACCCAGACCTTTATAGCGGAAACTTTGAATAAAGTAGTTCTACAAATGTTCCGCCCGACAGGTGGAAAGGAACCAGAAATGGTGCTGGAGGTAATTCTTACAAGAAAGGTCTGAAATAATATCCTTTTCCCGGCATTGACAACGATGCACCCCTTTTATAGCACGGAAAATATTTTTTTAATGCGATGGGAATCAAAACAAAAGAAGCTGTTTCATTTTTGAAACAGCTCCTTTATCATTCTTTCAGATCAGATTTATTGAGCAGTTGTGGTTATCACATAAGCTTCCTGCCACCAGGATGTAATATATAAGTAGTACCAAACGCATTTTATGAACTTATTTTAAGACCCGGATTTCTGACCGTCAGGATGCCGCAATGGTAATAACTATCCTGCTCTTATGAGAGGCTTTACATGGCATACTTCTGACAGCCGGTCATTATTTGGAAGTATTTAAATATTAATTTTACGGGGTCATTATAAATTCAGGTATATATTTCCTGACTGGTCAAAGTGAACCTGATCACAATGGATTAAAAATTAAATGAGAGATCATATGAAGATCAGCAAAGTCTTATTATTTATATTTTTCCCTTTTGTCCTATGTACGGCACAGACAAAAGATATTGTATTTGTATCACACGGGAAAGTCAACTATCCTTTGACCCCTTGCGAAGAGAAGATGCTCGATTCGATCCAGCACCAGACATTTCTTTTCTTTCTCAATGAGCATCAGCCGGAAAAGGGAATTGTAAAAGACCGGACAACATCTCAGTCGCCTTCAAGCATTGCGGCAACAGGTTTCGGGATCCCGGCATTTGCCGTCGGTGCTGAAAGAAAGTGGATCACACGTGAAGAGGCAGCCGAGATCACGCTCAGGATCCTTCAGTTTTTTATCAATTCGATTCAAAGCACTGCTGTAAATGTGACAGGTTACAAGGGATTTTATTATCATTTCCTGAAAATGGATTCAGGCACCCGTAAATGGAATTGTGAACTTTCTTCCGTTGATACCGGTATACTGATGATGGGGATCATCTTTGCCCGGAACTATTATGACCTTGACAATGAAACCGAACAACAGATCCGTTCAACTGCAGCGAGATTACTTGACAGGATAGACTGGAATTTCATGTTATTGCCTGACTCGGGCAGATTCGCCAATACGATCTCAATGGGCTGGACGCCGGAAAAGGGTTTACATTATTTTGGTTGGAGCGGTTATAACGAGGCCCTTTTTCTTTATGTTTTAGCCGCCGGCAGCGGAATGACAAATGCCGGACAGAGTTACAAGGCGTGGTTATCATCTTATAGATGGTACACACCTTACAAAGGACTTTCACATGTGGCTTTTCCTCCCTTATTTGGTCATCAGTTCTCAGAGGTATTTATAGATTTCAGGGGCATTGCGGATGAATACATGAAAGAAAAAGGGATCGATTACTTTGAAAACTCCCGGCGTGCAACTTATGTTCAACGGCAATATGCGACAGACAATCCTAAAGGCTGGACAGGTTATGATTCTCTTTGCTGGGGCGTGACTGCAAGTGACGGGCCTCCGGCGAAATATAATTTTGATGATAAAAAATTTTTAGGATATGCAGGAAGAGGAACAAGCGGACCCGATTACAATTATTTTGACGATGGGACCATAGCGCCCTATGCTTCTCTTTCATCCTTACCCTTTGCCCCTGAAATAGTTTTACCGACAATTAAATCGATGAATGTAAAGTATGGCAGGAAATTATGGGGTAAGTACGGCTATTATGATGCTTTCAATCCAACGGCGAAATGGGTGGACGATGATTTTCTGGGCATAGATGAAGGGCCGATGCTGCTCATGATAGAAAATTTCAGAACAGGCCTGATCTGGAATTATGTAATGAAGGACACAATTATCCAGAAAGGTCTGAACAGACTGGGCTTTGTATATTTGAAATAGAATCTGATGACGTTACTGCCAGCCCTGCCTGGCCGCCATGAAGGCTTACCTGAAATAAAGGTTAGGCGATCCTGGTTATAAAATATTATTCAGGGAATGAAAAATCTTGTCAGAATGAGGAATGGGATCTTGATCTTGCTGATCATGGCAACCACCGGGATCAGTGCCCAGGTAAGGACCCTTGATGAATTTGAGAACAAAGAGGGGTGGAGCTTTATTAAATCCGATGGTGTAAATCTTAAACTTTCCATTGAAAAAGGATTTAGAGGCCATGCGATCCGTTTCGATTATGACTTCACAAAGGGCACCGGATACGGCGGGATACAGAAATGGTTCCCGATCAGTCTCCCTGACAATTTTGAATTTACCTTTTATGTCAGGGCAGAATCACCTGCCAATAATTTTGAAATAAAATTTATTGACAGCACAGGTGACAATGTGTGGTGGGAGAATAACCGGAACTATGATTTTCCCAAAGAATGGAAAAAGATCACCATAAAGAAAAGACATATCAGTTTTGCATGGGGACCAATAGAGGATCATAGTTTAAAACGGCTTGACCGGATCGAATTTACCATTTCATCATTTGTAGGCGGAAAAGGCACCATCTGGCTCGATGATCTGAAATTTGAACCTCTACCACCTGAAGCTCAATCATATCCGATCCCATCAATCACCGCTTCCTCATCATTAAAAGAACATCCGCCTGATCTTATGATCGATCATTCAGATAAGACCTACTGGCAAAGCAGCAGAGTGAAGGATCAGTATGTTCTTGCCGATTTTAAGACCAAGAGAGAATTTGGCGGCGTACAGATCAGTTGGCTGAAAAATAATTATGCAAAAAGTTTTGATGTTCTCTTATCGGATGATGGCATGAACTGGGAAAAAGTTTATTCCGCTCTGTCAAATGGAATTGATGTCAGTTTTATAAGACTGCCTGAAGCGGAAGCAAAATATCTCAGGATAAATCTCACAAAATGCAATTCTGAAAAAGGTTTCGGTATCAGTGAGTTAAAATTCCTGGATATCAAAAATTCATTGACCCTGAATGATTTTTTGATTTACATTTCGAAAAATTCACCGGCAAGAGATTACCCCAGATACTTTTCGGAACAAGCTTCTTACTGGACCATTACCGGCGTTAATGGCGATGTAAAGGAGGCACTGATAAATGAGGACGGAATGGTTGAAACAGATAAGGCACAGTTCTCAATCGAGCCGATGATAAAAATCGGCGATTCAGTGTATAATTGGATCAATGTGAAATCCAAACAGTCATTAGGATCATCAGAAGATGAAAGTGAGTTTACTTTCGTGCCATCCGTTACATGGCAATGCAATGATCTGAAATTTATAATTGGAGTGACCTCGGCAGGAGAGGCAAATAAGAATTCCAGGCTTGATATCCGCTATTCATTTAATAACCTTTCGGACCGGCCAAAAGATTTTGAGTTTTATTTGCTGATACGGCCTTTCCAGGTCAATCCATATTATCAGTTTCTAAATCTTACCGGCGGCGTTGGTAAAATTCATTCAATCAAAGAAGAAAATAACGGATCAATAGTAGCCGACGATAAAATAGTACTGTTTCAGAAGAAATACGATTCCTTCGGTGCCGCTGGTTTTGATGAAGGGAATGTTGTCGATCTTTTGCGGACAGGGAATATCCCTCAGGATAAGTTTGCGGTTGATCAGAGCGGACTGGCAAACGGTGTAATAAAATATTTATTTCACTTAAACCCGGGTGAACATACTGAATTCTTTGTGGTAGTTCCGTTTTATGGCAGAAAATCAATTGATGAAAAATTCGACATTGAGAATGTTCCTGAAGACTTTGACAAAACAGTTGATTACTGGAGATCAAAGGTCGGGCATATCAGATTTGATTTGCCTGCATCGGCAGACAGGATCATAAATACATACAGATCAAACCTCGTTTACATATTAATTAACAGGGATAATGCCGGGATCCAGCCCGGCTCGCGTTCATATGAAAGAAGCTGGATACGCGATGGGGCATTGACTTCATCTGCACTTTTAAAATCAGGTATCGTGCCTGAAGTAAAAGAATTCATTGACTGGTACACGAATTATCAATATAAAAACGGCAAGGTTCCCTGTGTGGTTGATTCCCGTGGCCCCGATCCGGTCCCTGAAAACGATAGCCAGGGAGAATTGATCTACCTGATCCGCGAATATTTTAACTTCACAAAGGATACGGCTTTTCTCAGGTCAAAAAATAAGAATGTACTAAAAGCGGTAAGTTACATCGAGTCTCAGATCGCTGAACGATCGACAGATCATTTTAAGAACGGGAACGACAGTGTGCGTGCCTATTTGGGGCTGGTCCCCGAATCGATAAGCCATGAAGGATACTCCGCAAAACCGATGCACTCTTACTGGGATGATTTCTTTACATTAAAAGGCCTGAAAGATGCAGTGGAGATCCAAAAGATACTTGGCGAAAAAGAATCTTATGAAAGGATTAAAAAAGTACGCGACACTTTTAGTGAAAATCTGTACAATTCCATTCAGCTCGCCATGAAAACGAGAAAAATAAATTATATACCCGGTTGTGTCGAGCTTGGCGATTTTGATGCAACCTCGACAACGATTGCCTTAACGCCCTGCAACGAGCTGAACAACCTGCCAAAACCGCAGATTTTTAACACCTTTGACAAATATTATGAATTCTTTAAGGACAGGAGGGATGGAAAAACAGACTGGATCAATTATACTCCTTATGAAAATCGCCTGATCGGTTCATTTATACTACTGGATCAACCGGAAAGAGCCCATGAATTAATAACCTGGTTCTTAAAAGGTCAGCGTCCTCAGGGGTGGTACCAGTGGGCTGAAGTTGTCTGGAAAGATTACCGCAAACCAGGTTATATCGGGGATATGCCTCATACCTGGGTTGGCAGCGATTTTATCAATGCGATCCGCGCTATGTTTGTCTATGAAAACGAATATGATCAATCGCTTGTCCTGGCTTCTGCACTTTACCAGGATTGGATCGATTCACCAGTGGGGATGTCTGTCAAAAATCTGCCGACTTATTACGGAGAGGTCTCATACTCCATAAAAAAGGATCATGATAAATATCTCTTTTCAATTTTTGGGGATATCAGGCTGCCAGTTAATGGAATCAAAATCAGGAACTTCAACGGGTCGAGACTTCCGTTAAAAGTGACGGTCAATGGTGAGGAAATAAAAGATTTTACAGAGAAGGAAATACAGATTAAAGTAATTCCTGCAGATGTCGTGATTTATTATTAACTAAAATTATTGATCATTGTAAGCAAGTTACTTTATGAAAGAGCAGGAAAAGAACAAGGATCACATCTCACAAACCGCACATCAGATTCACTTTTCCCAGTTAGCTGCCTATGGTGCCGGTGGTATTATTCCCATTGCCCTCTTCAACATAGCCGGGATACTCGTTGGCTTGATGGGCAATATAAGTTTGGGACTGAGTGCCTTCTGGCTTGGAGCCATTATGATCGTCCCCCGCTTGTGGGATGCCCTATCCGATCCTATCATCGGCCACCTTTCTGATAATACCCGGACCCGTATAGGCCGGAGGAGACCCTACCTGCTGATAGGCGGAATACTCGTTGCGGTGTTTTTTGTTGTCATGTGGTGGATCCCCAAGGGTGATCTTGTGCGCACATGGTTTCCTACTGAATCGGGCTTCCATGTGTTTCAGCTTGTCTATATTCTTTTCTCCCTCCTGTTATTTTTCACGTCCGTAAATATTTTTGAAATCCCTCATGGCGCCCTCGGAATGGAGCTGACGACGGATTACCATGAACGCACGCGTCTTTTTAGCGCCAAGAGTTTTGTCGGCAATCTGTTTGCTATGAGCACTCCCTGGCTGTTTGCCCTCGCCAGCACAGAAGCATTCAAGGGCCCTGGTGGCAATGAGGCCGATGGCATGCGTTATGTCTCCTTAATGATCGCCGCCATTCTGATACCCCTGTCATTCTTGTGGTTTTTTATACTGAGGGAACCGGGATTTGTCAAAGCGGCAAAGCATGAAAAAACACCTTTCTGGCATGATATGAAACTCGTTGCCTCCAATAAAAACTTTGTCATGCTGACGCTGACTATTTTCACCCTGGCCATGGGCTTTAATTTCGTTCAGCTGTTGGGGTCATACATTCCTATTTTTTATGTTTTCGGAGGTGACAAGGTCGCGGGTGCCAGGCTGCTGGGAATCAACGGTACAATCTGGGCGATCACCGGGCTCCTTGCCGTTTTTCCTCTCAACTGGATAAGTCCGAAGTTGGGCAAGCGGAGTACCCTCACGATTGCCATTTTACTTATGGTCCTGGCACAAGCTTCCAAGATTGTCTGCTACAACCCTTCACATCCCTATCTGATCATTATTCCCACCATGTTGCTTTCGGCCGGCATGCTGTTCTTCTTTACCCTGGGATCTTCCATGGTAGGCGATATTTGTGATGAAGATGAATTAAAGACAGGTTATCGTGCCGAGGGCAGTTTTTACTCGATATTCTGGTGGTTTATCAAAATGGGAACTGCATTAGCCAGCTTTGTGGCGGGATCGCTGATCGTGTTTACCATGTTCGACGAGACTCAGGTCACAAAGGTCGATAAGTTACAAGGAAGCATCCATGATATGCGCAGCAAGGTTCAGTATTGGGAAGGCTATCATGGTCTTACCAGCGACAATGCTCAGTGGTTGGAAAACACAAAACAGCAGACCGCTGAAGCGCTGAAGGATTCAAAAGACTACCTGATCTACCTAAGTAAAGAATCTCTTAAAACGCAGGTTGAGTCGGACCAGAATCTTGCCGGATATCCGGCCCGGAGGAAAAGTATGCTTCTCGAGGCACTGTCTGTGACCAAGATTACTGTAGCCGGATTGGAGCAGCTTCAGTCACGCCTGCAAAAACCAGTACAACAGGCCGGAATTTCCAATGCCGATCTCCTTATCAAAGAGGCAATCCCTCTGACACTTCAGACCAAGCTAGTCAAAGCCCGGATCAATGCATTTGAACTCAAATCGCACCTGGAATCCCATTTCCTGGAAACCAGGAAGAACCCGAGACATTATGAGTTTCTCCTCCGGAACATCACATGGGTGAATACCCGCATTGCAAGTCTGAACGCAGCCTCATCCCTGGATGCCCTCGATAAAGTACTCGGCACCTGTGAAATCGAGATCAGGCCGCTTACCAAACAGACGCCTTATACGCTTTTAATGATGCGCGTGGTTGAGATAGGTCTTCCTATTTTATTAAGCCTCTTTTCAATTTTCTTTATCCTTCGTTATTCACTTACTGAAAAGAGAAGCCATGAAATCAAAGACCTCCTTAATAAAAGAAACCTGGAACGGTCAATGGAAGAAGGGAAAGGCACTGTGCCTGCGATAGAAGGATGATTTAAAATAAACACTATGAAATTCAGTATTAAAGAAGATAGTTTTTATCTGGACGACAAAAAGGTATTTCTCAATTCGGGTGAGATCCATTATTTCAGGATCAAACGCGGGTTGTGGGACAAGCACCTGGAAGCAGCCAGGGAGGCCGGGTTGACCACTGTAAGCACTTACATTCCATGGGCATTGCACGAATCAGAAAAGTCAGTTTTTGATTTTGAGGGTGCATCATGCCCTGAATATGATTTAAAAGGCTGGCTTCAGCGATGCCAGGCCCATGGATTATATTGCATCGTCAAACCCGGACCGTTTATCCTTGCAGAATTCAGGGGAGCCGGGTTGCCGGACTGGTTCCTGGATCAATATCGCGATGAAGTCAGGATGCGAAACCGTAAAGGTGAAATAGTTCCGGGTGACGGGGTCAGCCTTTTTAACCCAAAATACCTGCAGAAGGTGACACTGTGGTATGATAAGGTCATGACTGTCATCAGGGAACATGAAATATCGGCTGGAGGTCCTGTGATCATGATGCAGATCTGTAATGAGATCGGACTGTTCTCATGGCTGGCAAAACAGGCTGATTACAGTAATACTGTAAAGGATCGTTTCATTGAATACCTGTCACATAAGTTCACGACTATAAATGAATTGAACAATTTGTGGGGAACAAGATATCCTGATTTTACTCATATAGAACTTCCTCCCGATGGAAGGCTTCCATATGCATCGAAGAGTGACCGGTGCCGTGATTACCATTGGCATTGTTTCTGGAGAACCTATTATGGGGACTATTTAAGAATGCTTTCAGGCATGGCCCGGGACAGGGGTATAACGGTTCCGTTATATCACAATATTCCCGGCTGGATTTATGGACACGGCTATGAATTTCCGGTCAACATCACCATGTATGAAGATTTATTTGATGGCAGGAGCGAGATCCTTTTCGGAGTGGATCATATCCCTGAATTCTCATCACATCGGAATATGCATGATGACAGGATCATTAATGATCTGACTCACGCCATGCAGGGGAACAAACCAATGTTTGCTGCCGAGTTCCAATGCGGCTCCCGCGAATATCATGTAGTGACCAATCCACGGGAGATGGAGCTTTTCTACAAATCAAGCATTGCCAACGGCATAACCGGCTGGAACTATTATATGTTCTCTCAGGGGCGCAATCCAAGGCACAAGGGTCATTCAGGAGAAACTTTTTACTGGTTCAATCCTCTAACACCAGAAGGTAAGCGTACCAGTGCCTTCCCCCTGGTCAAAAGAATGAGTGGAATTGTGAAAACCTCAGAAAACCTTATCGTCAATGCTAAACGTAAAGCCGAGGTATGTATTCTTTTCTATCCTCCGTATTATGCAACAGAGCTGGAAAGGCCTGTCGAAAGTGAATGTGAGCTTCAGTTCATTCCATCCACCATTCGCAGGCCGGCATATTTCGACGGATTGCTGAAAGTGCTCCAGGTACTTAATATCGATTATGATATGATGGATCTGAGCAAAACCAATGCTGATACATTAAGTAAATACAGACAGGTATGGGCATTCAGCACGGATGAGATGAATGCAAGGGATCAGCAGACCATTGTTAATTATACCAAAACCGGTGGCAATCTTGTTCTTTTCCCATACCTGCCGGATCGGGAGATGTCACAGAGACCATGCACGATCATTCGTGATGCCCTTTCATTATCGCCATCCGGGATTGAAATAATTAATTCACCGCTGATCGACATATTTGACTTCAAAGATATCAAGTGCGCCAATCCGCTTATCACTTATTCTGAAGGATCACTCTCAGGTTCAGAAATCATTGCCCGGACCATTAAAGGCACTGCCTGCGGGTTCATAAAAGTACTCGGAAAAGGGACCCTGATCCACCTCGGGACCTGGATCGGATTTGATACTGAAGAACATAAACCGGTCTATGAAGCGATCCTGAAGAGATCAGCCGCCAGGCTCAGGCAGGCATCAGCCAATAATGATAATATCGTCGTAAGAGAACGGTTCACAGGTAGCAATTCTGCAATTCTTTTCATTGGGAATTATTTCAATGAAGAACAGACCGGAAAGGTAAATTATACCCATCCTGAAAGTGGAAAACCTGTCACAATTCCTTACTCACAGGATGAGATCTTATGGCCTGCATTATATGGTGTACTTACCCCGGTGTGCCTGGAAATTCTTGACGGGATAAAGATCCTTCACAGTACCTCTGATATTCTCGGTATAGAAGTGAATAATGATCAGCTTGAAATTACGCTGTACGGAGACCGTGACCTGGCAGGGGAGATAGTCTTTGAAGGTTCAAGTGCCAGCAGGATCCAATCGGCAACGATCCATGGCCAAGCTGTTCGGATAATCCGTGACGACAAACGTGTTGAATTAATTTACAGTCACGATCATAAAAATGAAATGATCCTTAATATTAAGATTCATTGAATGAAAATAAAAAATTCCCTGGGACTCTCATTTAACATTCTGGAGAATGGCTCGGTTAGGAGCATAGAAGCTGGTCCGATCAGGATCAGCCTCAAAACCGGAACACCTTTTTCAAGATCAGGTGCAAACATTTACCTGCGGAAAAGAACAAAACCTTTTGAATTTACAGCTTTGTTGGGTCCTGAAAGTAATAGCCGGTTTACGGTCATGAAGGATGCCTTCCTAGTCAGGGGAAACTGGGATGGCTTTGATTATGTATGTGTTCTTCAACTTTCAAAAAAAAGCCTGAGCTGGCAGTGGATTGTAGATATTACAAATACCTCCGGTGCTGCTGCCGAACTCGATTTGATTTACTTACAGGATGCCGGGCTAAAGCCAGTAGCTGACGGGTTAATTAACGAATATTATGTGAGTCAGTATCTCGATCGGCGTATCCTTGAAGATGAGGAACATGGTGCCGTGATCTGCTGCCGTCAGAATATGAAGGAATCTGTTGGAAACCCATGGTTAATGATTGCATGCAGGGATAAAGCGATAGCCGCAAGTGTTGATGGAATGCAGTTTTATGGCAAGACATATCGGGAAACAGGGATTCCGGAAGGGTTGCTTTCAGACAGACTGGGAGGCGAATATGCCGGAGAGTCATCTGTGCTTGCCTTGCAGGAAACACCGGTGAAACTGGGAACAGGGGATCATCATAAAAGTGTTTTTACTGCAACCTATTTGCCTGACCATCCCCTGGCAACCTCAGGTAATGATCTTGATCGGCTAGCCGGTATTTTTTCTGAATTTGTTGATGAAAACTGGCTTCAAAGCCCGCATGATCTGGTTACTCCTGTTAAAAACCTTTTTACTGTTTCTGCCTTTTTACCGGTTGAAGATTTGAATGAGGGGGAGCTTGACCGGTACTTTACTAAAGAAAAGCGTCATTGCGAGGTTGAAAATGGCCGGTTGCTCTCATTTTTTTGCAAAGAGAACGACCATGTCATGCTGCGTGCCAAGGAAGTAATAGCTGACCGCCCGCATGGGCATATAATGCAAGCTAGGGCAGGGTTTGTACCCGATGAAAGTATTGTTACAACCACCTCATTCGCATTTGGTGTTTTCAATTCGCATCTTACTCAGGGGAATACAAATTTTAATATCCTGCTTTCGATTTGCGACAGCCAGTTTAATCTTTCCCCTGAGACGGGACAACGGATCTTTGTTGTGATTGATGACCTGCAATATTTGCTTGGTGTTCCTTCCGCCTTTGAGATCGGCTTAAATCATTGCAGGTGGATCTATAAATATGGTGATTGTTGTTTCCAGATCCGCAACTGGACGTCCAAAACATCCCCCCAGGTTAATTTGGACTTCAAAGTGTTAAATGGAGATCCTGTAAAATTGATCATTACACATGATTTCGATCCCATGAATGGATGGAAAGTAATCCCGGGGAGCATGGACGACTATGTGGCCAGGCCCAAATCGGATAGCATGATTGCAGGTAAATTCCCTGAAGCACAATTCAGGATAAAAGTCAACCGCACTGATGCTGATTACAGGGTTTGTGGCGATGAAGCGCTTTACAGGGATAGAAAAAGTCATGGGAGCTCTTTATTTGTTGTTGAAGTACAGGAAATATCTGATTTCTGTATGAGTTTTATCGGGGAAGTATGTTCTGTTATCCAGCCTGTCAAAATTGAAAATGCAGATGATCAGTGGGATTCAGATTGCCGGGATGCACAGTCCACCTGGCAGGACCTGTGTTTAAATCTCTCCCTGAAAGGAGATCATGAAGACATCGCGGTCATCCGGGAAATCCTGCCATGGTTCGGCATGAATGCCCTTACTCATTTTCTGACACCATATGGGCTGGAACAATTCAGTGGTGCTGCCTGGGGGACCCGGGATATAACCCAGGGACCGTTTGACTTACTGCTTTGCATGGGAAAATATGAGGAGGCAAAACAAGTACTTCGCATCATCTTCTCGAATCAGAATCCGGATGGCGGATGGCCGCAATGGTGGATGTTTGACAGCTACACAAATATCCGGGCTGATAGTTCGCATGGCGATGTCTTTTACTGGTGTATTATTGCTCTCAGCAACTATATCAGGGTTACTGGGGATCTGAAATTTCTTGGCGAAATTTTACCTTATTTTCATGAAAATGGTGTTTCCAGTGCTGAAAAAACCCCACTTGAAGAGCACGTTGACAGGATTATTAATATGATCGTTGATTCATTCATTCCAGGCACTGCGCTGGTACCCTTTGGCGGAGGTGATTGGAATGATTCACTGCAACCGGTCAACAGGGAATTAGCTCAACGTATGATCTCAAGCTGGACAGTTGAGATGAATTACCAAGCCTTTAATCACTACCGGCTTGTGTATGAGATAGTTGGCAATAATGGAAAAGCAAATGAATTGAAGGAGATCTGTGAGCAGATCAAAGCAGATTTTAACAAATTTCTGTTACGTGACAAGGTAGTTGCAGGGTATGGCTTGGTTGAAGATGATGGGAGTATCAGTTTGCTGCTTCATCCATGTGATAATAAAACCAATATCCGATACAGCATATTGCCGATGGAGCGTGGTATAATCAGTGAGATTTTTACAAAAGAACAGGCTTTTCATCACCAGGATCTTATTGAACAGTACCTGAAAGGTCCTGATGGCGCCCGTTTGATGGACCGTCCCTTAAAATACAGCGGAGGCATTCAAACACTTTTTCAGCGGGCCGAAAGCAGTACATACTTTGGTCGCGAGATTGGCCTTATGTACGTGCATGAACATATCCGTTATGCAGAATCACTGGCCCGCACCGGTAAGGCAGATGCTTTTCTGAAAGCGCTGCGTCAGGCAAATCCGGTTGCATACAGGGATATTGTACCCTGCGGGGACATTCGCCAGTCAAATTGTTATTATACGAGTTCAGATGTCATATTCAGGAATCGTTATGAAGCTGATGAGAGCTATGAAAAAATAAAAACAGGTAACATTACCCTTAAAGGCGGATGGCGTGTTTATTCCAGCGGACCGGGTATTTATATCGCTCTGGTTGTTTCACGGTTTCTTGGTTTGCGCACTGAATCTGGTAACATAATTGTCGACCCGGTCATTCCACATTCCCTGGATGGTCTTACTGCTTCAATGAATTTTATGGGTCATCCGGTGACAATTAATTATGCAATAAAAGAAAGCAGTTTTGGGCCCAAAGCTATTTCCATTAACGGTAAGCCTGTTAATTTCACATATGAAATTGACAAATATCGCCAGGGTGGAGTGGTTATCCCTGTCAATCAATTTTTAGCAATGCTGGATCAGCAGGATAATACCATTGAGATACTGTTGTAATGCAATAAGGTGCCTTTACCTATGTATATGTGAAAGTACTTATTTTTTAAAACACAAATCTTCTCAGGGAGGGTAAATTAGTTCATAGCCAATTTATTGTCAAATCAAGCTGCCATGAAAGAATTAACTAAAGATGAAGAAATAAAAATCCTGGATTTCCCGGTACAGGATAGACAGGGAACTGCATTTACATGCGGAGCAGATTGCGTTCAAAAGGTAATGGAGTATTATGGTGAAGATTATCGTGAAATGGATCTGGCACATGATCTGAAGTCTGATCCTGAAGAAGGAACCTATGTCAGGAACATTGTCGCGTTCTTTCATAAGCACGGGTTAAAAGCCATTGTAAGGCAAAAAATGACAATCGGTAATCTTATCGCGCAGGTCAACCGGAACATCCCGGTGATCATAATGCTTCAGGCATGGGGCAGCAAGGAAGATTTTGATAAGAATTATAAAAATGAATGGGACTATGGCCACTTCGTCGTAGTAATAGGATACAACAGCGATTCGATCCTGATAGCAGACCCGGCTTTGTTCAATGTTGGTTATATTCCAAAAAAAGAGCTTAAATCCCGCTGGCATGATACGGATGAGGGTAATGTCAAAACTTATCAACTCGGCATCTCTGTCTATGGCAAGAAACCAGAATTTGATAAAGACAAGGTGGAAAGAGTGAAATGATCCGGGTTCAGATCATCTGGTTTCATATGGCCTGAGGATAGGGTATTTCCAGCTTTTCCGTGTCACAAACGGCCTTTAACTTATCAAATGACCAGGGAAGTTTATAATCGACAAGAACCCCATATGGTTGTCTTAAAAACCGGATCAAGGTCCATGTGTCTTTTTCATGTTCAGGTTTAATCCGACTCTCAATAGCTTCCCAGTCAGGAGAGCATAATTTCAAGGGAAGAAATATATCCGTATTCATCTTGGACAAGGTTATAGTATTCAGATCATCCGTTAAGATCTTATTTTTTATCCGGTTGAGGTGACGTTCTCCGAATTCATAAAGAACCTGCATATATTTTTCAAATAGAACGTATTCATTAAGCAGAAAAACAACATCAGAAGGGGAAAATGCTCTCCAGAATAACAAGGGATGAATCTGACATAAAAACCTGCCAAGCATAAAAGCTCCTGCTGAAAATCCACTCAGCTTTTCTCTCTGGCATTTAAGGATCATATTTTTGAAAAACTGAATTTTTCTTTCGGTCGTAAGCAAATTATAAATCTTGTGCTGGTCAAGATGGGATCCTAGTCCGCTCTTTACTATTTCGGTAAAATAGTACTCCATATGAGCATCAAACCAGCCGTTCACAAATTCAACAGCTTTCTGTGGCTGTTGGTCGTAATCATTCCTGATGAGCTTGATCAGATCAGGAAGCGTCATGGCTTCCTCTGTTTTCAGTGTATTCAATATCTCCTGGTAGGAATGATAAGCCCTGGACATATTAATGAAAACCTTCTCTTCCTTGGAGTCCATTTCAAGCTTAATGCCTTCAAGATATTTCTGAAAACGAGCCGGTTTGTAATTTGCTTTCCCGAGGTAGATACAATGATGTTTACTTGATACCGTGATCCAGTCTCCTTCATGAATGATTATTCCGGAGGCATTGCTGATAGCATTTTCAGCCAGGTCAATCTGATGGTTTCTCAGATTGATAAAAGCTGGGATGCCATAACCTAGGCAGGCAGTCACAACATGTATGGCCAAAGGACTCATACTCATGATGGCGTCCAGCTCTCCCATGAAGATAGTTTCAGAAGGGATGAAATTTTCCTTGCACAGGCAGACCTTTTCACCTTTTTTCTTTGCTTCCAGGGCTTTTGCCATTGAGAAATAGATTTTGGCCGATACGGCAGACCTTGGCAAAATGGAAACGCCAAAGCCGAATAAGGTTAGTGACTTTAATGAAACATCGTCGATCCTCTCGGAAAAGATCTGTCGTAAATGGTAAGGACGGATCAGCTGGATAACTCTTTTTTTTGAGATGATCTTTTTCTGATAAAGATCTATTGCTGTCAGAAGTGTCGACCTGCCGGTAAGTTCTGACATGTTAAGCTGAAGGATAGCAAAAAGTGAAGTATTCTCAAAAGATTCCACAGCGAATTCAATGGTAGCCGGAGACTTTAATTTCACTTCCAGTTTAGGAAGCATGGGGGTAAAGTGATAAATCGCCGGGAATTCCTCCTTGATTTCTGTGCGGTCAAAATACTCTCTTTCTTCTGCACCAACAGTCCCTGTCATGATTTCTTCACCAAAAATTTCCCTCCTGCTTTCAATCTGCATCCCAAGTCCGGTGCGAGGATGACGGCTATAAAGGACCCCGGGATAAGAATCATGATTACGGATCGTCCACACCATTTTTTGTAGTATCAATGCAGGATATGTTGCATGACCCCGTTGAAAAGTATAGATCAGATCCTGGTTTTGTGTAAAGAAACTATGGGAATATCGCATGAACTTCTTTGCCTGGTATTGTGCATCGTATAATATCTGTTTGTCAATATTTTCGATTTTTTTAAACAGACTCTCTATCTTGTATTCAAGCTCTTCTGAAGGCTGGGTACACTCGTCTTTCTTTGAACGGTAGAAATCCTGTCCCGGGGCAAGGATCTGGCATATGGACTGAAGATTGTTCAGGTAGATTTTATTTGCGGCGGGACGGCCGTAATGGTTCTCCAACGACCGGAAACTAAGCTTTGTAACTCCGACATTAAGGAAAGTCGGCATCAGGCCTGGTATATAATGTGGAGTGGCAGACCGCATTGCAAAGACGAGGGCATGATCAGGATCACCAAGTTTTTCACCGGTCATTTTTTCCAGGTTGGAGATCCCGGTCTCGAGACACGCTTCCCTTTCACGCACGCTAAGCTGGTATGAACGTGAAGTAAGTACGCAGAAATCAGGAACCGGATAACCTTCCTGGTACAGATCGAGCAACACTTTCCCTTTTTGACTCAGGAGGAGTTCATCATATGGATTTGGAGTCGATGCAGGAACGACCAGTTCATTGTCAACAAAATCCAGGCTGCCGAACTTTGATTTCAGTAACTGAAAATACTGCCTTGAAATCATTTCTTTTTCTTTTGCTGAATGCGGATCATTAGTAAAAGAACCGATCAGAAGATTCAGGTACTTTATTGCTTTTAACCTGTCCGGTTGACTCAGGATAATAACATCGGTATTTTTTAAGGTTAGTTTATGAAAAGACTGATCTTCAGGGTTTTTATATTCCAGTTCGGGTAATGGAAATAATGTGGGATCCGTTAATAATTTCTTTTTGCCGGATAATTCAGACAAAATCTGCTTTAATGCAAAGTAATTCGGGTAGAAGGCTCTTAGTCGGAATTCTTTTATTTCTTCCCGGGACATGTTTGAAATTTTTTTGGATAATGATTATCCTGTCAAACAAATATAAAACACTTAAGAGTTCAACCTCAGATCCTGTTCTTTTTTAAAGTGCATAAGAACGATTTATGACCTGACCGGATCAAAAATTTTTTTATATGATCAACCTTTCTGAAAATTCCGGATGATCGATCCGGAATTTTATAATAGATAATTCTTTTTGATCGAACGCTGCATTAAAAGCCCATGTATTCCCGATCTTTTCAGACCATGAGCCGGTAATTCTTGAGGACTCATGCACATGCCCATGAAGCGTGATCATGGGTTTCCGCTCTTCTATAAATTGTTTGACAGCAATACTCCCGACATGTACATCCAGCGGAACATGCTCAATTATCAAATCATCCAGGGCAGCCCTGTCCAAATTGGTCTGATAGGGAGGAGTGTGAAACAGGAAAATAGTGCGGGTCAGATCATCGTCACCGGTCAGCATTTCAAGATCATGCTTAATCGTACAATATTCAATATCCTCTCCGGTATCGACTGTCCGGTTACCTTCAGTCGGCGGAACACTACCAGGATCAACATACCTCGAAACATCATAACGCTCCCAATCCTTCAGGCGGAAAGGGGTTGGTGGCACACAGGCATAACCATAGATCCTATAAGATTGAAAAGTAATTTTGCGGTTATGGATGTATATCCATAAGCCTTTTTTTTCGCCCAGAAGCAGATTCTCTTCCTCGATCCGCGGATCATCATTCCCCATGATCATGAAAACTACAGGGTATTTTTCTGCAAGATTATCCCGAAGTCCCTGGAATCCGGGAATCAAAAAATCTATTATAAAATCTTTCTCAGTCAAATAATGGACAAAATTAGGCAAAAGATCTCCGCCAATAAAAACCACTGCCGGCTGTTCCTTCCTGATCTGTTCAAACAGCTTGTCATAGCGATCTTTATGCCCATGCAGATCAGACACGAAAAAAGCGAGGTTCATCTTCAATTTATTTCCCACAGATCCATCATTCATCTGGACTTCAATAATTTTGCACGGTCATAGTGCGAACCAATCATTACCGCAAAACTGGTGCGATTTTGTCTATCCTCATCCGTGATCAGGTGAATATCTAAAAGGTTTTCGGTTTTATGACCAATGATTTGTTCATTGATAGCGGCAAGACATAAACCCCATCCTTCCAACCATAGCAGTAACTCAGCTTTTTGCTTTTCATTTCCGCGAAAATGAATAAGCAGGTCAATATCACTTGCAGGTCCGGCATTATATCTTTTTGTACTTCCAATGAGATAAATCGCCTCTACGCCAAAACGTATAAGATCGATCTTTTCAGCAATTTTTTCTGCCATTCTAAGGCGCCATTTTGAGGGATTCTCTATAGTTTCTTTGAGAGTTCCAGGCATATAAACGATAGTTTTACTTCAAACACTCATTTTGACTTATTTTCAAATCTCGGAAAATCTTTTAACCTCACCAAATCTTTTACTGAAAATTTTCATCCTTAATTTTTTTGTTCTTGAAATATAATCGCTATTTCATTTTCGGTTTTTTTATTAAATTCGCATCAGGATAGAGTTCTAAAGAATATAAAGCCTTTAGATCTTGCGGGTGATGCAAATTCAATCAGGGATATTTCTGAAGGGTTACAAAGCGTTTCGAAGAACATAAATTACTTAACCATTAAAACAGAAACTCATGAAAAAGTATTTAGCAGAATTAATCGGGACTTTCAGTCTGATACTTTTTGGCTGTGGTTCTGCAGTTATTGCCGGGATTTCCGGTACTGGTCCCAGTGGGATCGGGCTATTAGGGATCGCTATAGCCTTTGGTTTCTCAGTGGTTGCGATGGCTTATGCCATTGCCGGTGCAATCGTATCAGCCCTGTTATGGGAATACGTATTTGATAAAAAAGAAACTGTCCTTCAAAACAAGTAACTTCACATGAAAAAAACACTAAAGATCAGTGGTATAGTACTACTAGTCGTTCTGATAATATTGATCTTCCTTATTCTCACGCCATTTCTTTTCAGGGAGAAATTTGCACAAGTTGTAAAAAATACTGCCAATAAATCACTTAAGACAGAACTGAACTTTACTGATATGGATGTATCTTTTTTCAGGCATTTCCCAAATCTCACATTTACATTGACTAATCTCTCCCTGAAATCATCTGTTCCATTCACCCATGATACACTGATCAAAGCACAGGATGTTTCATTTGGAGTTAACCTGCTTAGCCTGTTCCATGGTCCTATCAGGATTAGCCGGGTTTACCTTAACCGGGCCAAGGTCATCATCCAATACAATGAAAAAGGGCTTTCGAATTTCGATGTCTATTCCTCATCATCCGACACAACAAATAAATCAACTACAGCATCATCAGGAGGAGCCAGCATTAAGATCGAAGACATCATTTTCATTAAGACAGAAATGACTTATTACGATCCTACAGTTCCATTGAAAATCGTGGCTCATGGCATCAACTATCATGGTAAAAGCAACATCAACAACGATATCATGCGTTTGGCATCAAAGGTTCAGATTGACTCCCTGGATGTCATCTATGACCGTGTTCCTTATATCAAATCCAAACCAATCAAGGCGAATCTCATCACGAGCATTAACCTCACTTCGCTCAACATGCAGTTTGAAAGAAATGACATGCATATTAAAGATATTCCTTTCGAGTTCAGGGGGGAGTTCTCACTGCGGAAAGACGGTTATACCTTTTTCATTTCTTTATTCTCCCAGATGGGTGACGAGTACCTCAGCGGTTCCTTATGGCTTGTCAGCAAGAAAAACCTGTGGATTTCCTTAAAGGCAGATGTTAACTTGAATCTTGAGAACTGGGTAAAGGGTTTTGGAGTCCGCGATGCCGATCTGAAAGGACTTTTTTCAATGAAGATGAATGCTGATGGAGAATATTATACGGGACAGAACCCCGCAAGCAGGAAACCGGATACGATCCCGCTGAGTATTCCTAATTTTACTATCACTTCAAAGATAACGAATGGATATTTCCATTATATGAGTCTTCCCGAAGCCATCACCCGGATTTCATTTAACCTCAAGGCCTCTGCAACGAATAATGATTACCAGTCTATCAATTTTCAGTTAGATAGCCTGAAAGCCTGGTTCATGAAAAATAATATCGAAGGTTATTTTCGGCTAAAAGGGTTGAAAGAGATGCCTGTGGAAGCGCATATTTCTACCCGTCTGAACCTGGCCGAACTAAAAAAAGTGATTCCCCTCGACAGCCTTGATCTGAAAGGGATCCTGGATTTGAATCTGGACGTGAACGGCCGGTATGCCCCTGAGAACAAAATGTTCCCGTTAACAACTTTGACATTGAACCTTAAAGATGGGGCGCTTCAGACAAAGTACTATCCTCATCCCATAGAAAACATCAATGTGGGTGGAACTATAGTCAATCAGACCGGAAAGCTTTCAGACACAAAAATAAAACTGGATCCTGTTTCTTTCAGTTTTGAGGGAAATCCTTTCGAACTCAGGGCAGACCTGGCTAATCCCGACAATGTTCAGTATGATATCGTCTCCAAAGGATCTGTCGATGTCGCGAAGATTTATCATCTGTTCTCACGCAAAGGAATGGATCTCAATGGCTTCATTAGCGTCGATCTTGCAATGAAAGGCTTGCAAAGTGATGCCATAGCCGGTCATATTGACAAATTGCATAATTCTGGACGTTTGTCACTCCAGAATATCGCTTTTACTTCGAATTACCTGCAAAAACCTTTGATCATAAAATCAGGGGTGTTTCGTTTTGACAACGATAAGATCTGGTTCGAGAAATTTAATGGCATAATAGGGGCCTCAGATATTACCATGGACGGCAATCTGAGCAATGTTGTCAATTATTTCCTGTCAAAGGATCAAACCCTGAAAGGTAACTTTAAGTTCAGTTCGAATTACCTGCTTGCTGATGAATTCATGGCGCCTGAAGAATCACCGGCCGGAAATAATACTGGTTTAAATGAACCAAAGCAGCAACAGCAAACTGGCAATCAGAAAGTAACGGCTGTCGACACCATTTCTTCGGGGGTAATTGTCATTCCCGGTAATCTTGATATTAGTCTTAAGGCAGATATAAAAAAGATAAGTTTCAGGAAACTGAATATTGACAGTCTGAATTGTCTGGTGGAAATAAAAAAGGGGATCCTTTTTCTGAAGTCTATGAACTTTGATATGATAGGTTGCAAAGTCAATATGGACGCCACTTACGGAAGCATAAACATAAACCGGGCATTTTTCGACTTTCATATCAAAGCCGTGGATTTCGATATTAAGAGGGCCTATAACGAAGTGGAGTTATTCAGAAATCTCTCAACTTCAGCAGGGAAATGCGAAGGCGACGTTTCGCTCGATTATACACTTAAGGGAAAACTGGATGCAGGGATGAATCCTATCTATTCATCCCTCGAAGGAGGGGGAGTCCTGACACTGAAAAAGGTTAAGGTCATGGGACTTAAACTTTTTACGGCCATGAGCAGGAACCTGGGTAAAGATAAGATCAAAAACCCTGATCTGTCAAAGGTCGACTTAAAGTCGACCATTAAAAACAACGTGATCACTTTAGAGAAGACAAAAATGAAATTTGCAGGGTTCCGTTTCAGGGTTGGTGGCCAAACCAACTTTAACGGCAGCCTCGATCTTAAAACACGACTTGGCCTTCCCCCGCTTGGGATTGTAGGTATCCCGATCCGCGTGCTTGGTACTATGGAGAACCCAAAGTTCAAATACGGCCGTGGAAACAATGATGAAAATATTGAAGAAACCGAATATTCTGATGATATTCCAAAAGATATGCTCGATAAGATCAGGGACGTGAAGGAGGAAGATTCCAAAGACAATCAGAAATAACTATACAGAGGCAAACTCCTTACCCCTCCATGATCGATATCCTCTGGATTAAAAGCTCACAAATAATTACTCTTCCATCCAATGGGCGGAAGAACATCGTTCAATAAAAAATTAATTCTAACTACTTGGTAAGTGTACCAAGTGCTGATTCCCAGGCCGGTTTGGTCTTTGTCCAGTCGCCTTTAAAAACGGACGGAGTAATATGGGATTCAAGCGTCTTGGTAAGGCCTGCAACCGATTTAATAGAATTTGCACTCTTTGCATCCTTCAGCCAATTCCCCTTTACTGCGCTCCAGCCCTTATCCATTGCTTTAGGTGCTAATCCGCCCTGAAGTGTCTGCAGGGAACTGCTTAACCCGGCAGCATCTGTTGTACCGGCGGTAGACTTAGTAAAACTATCCTTTTTCTTAAGGAAATCGCTCGTGAAGGCTTTGTCTGACAGATTGCTTGTCAGTTGCCCGACAAGACCTCCCAGGTTAGCCTTGGATGTGACTTGCTTGGTCGCATCATTTTCCGTCTTCTGAATGTCCTTGGTCGTAGGAACCTTAATGTCCTGTGCGTTGACATAGGACATAGCCAGGACCAATGCAATCGTTAACCCTAATTTTGTTTTCATAAATTCAATTTTTAACAGGCTAAGTTAATATAATATCACAAATTTATTTTTCTCAAGGAATATTTTTTAAAGTTACTATTAATATCATCTGGTATGCTTGACCGTTGACTTTTTCTGCCCCAGAATGATAAATTTAATTATCCCGTAAAGATATCCTGATCCATAGGATATGTGAATAAGGAAAAAGATCCATGGCAAGTAAAGGATTAACCTGGGTCGGGAATTTTTTCCTGCAATAGCAAAGGTAAATATCAAATTTATCAATAAATAGACTGCCAGCACTATTATACCGGCAACAAATGCAAGATTGGTAAATAAACTTCCGGTAATGCTTAGGATCAGGAACAGAACAAAAGCCGGTGGAATGAGTTGTCTTAAGGTAGCCGGTTTGTTTATTTTCCTGTTTCCCAAAGGTTTAAACAGGCCATACTGGTAAAACATCTTTAATGTTGATTTTACAGAAGTTCTCGCATAATATCGGATCTTAATATCCGGTATCAGGAATATTTTCCCGCCATTTTTAATCAGGTTCGCATTGAACGAATCATCCTGATTTCTCAGAAGATCTTCATCAAATAAGCTTATCCTGTCAAAAACCTCTCTGTGATAGCATCCAAAAGGAACAGTATCAACTTCGCGGGTCGCATTCTGATTTAACCGGTAATATGCATTCCCCACTCCGAAAGGAGAAGCAAGAGCGCTGGCTATTGCCAGCGATTTAACTGTTGAATCGCCGGGTAACGTGATCCATGATCCACCCACATTATCTGCATTCAATTGATATAAAGACTGCACCAGGCGGGAGACATAATCGACGGGGTAGTCTGCATGAACATCCATCCGGATGATTACTTCGCCTGTTGAGATTGATATTCCTTTATTCAGGGCGAAGGGAACATAGCGTTTTTCATTGTCTGATAAATGAATATAAGAGTACGATTTAATAAAATCGGAAATTATCTCACGGGTTCCGTCAATGCTCATTCCGTCAACAATATACACCTCTGTTTTTTCCCTGGGATAATCCTGTTCAACTATATTCTGCAACAGCTTTTTAATAAATCCTGCTTCATTATAGCACGGTACGATAATGCTTATTCGTGGTTCCATTCAGGCCGGTTTTATCGCTGTAAATTTATTGATCGTAATACTTGATCATATCAGCAATGGATTGTTGATAAAGTTTGTTGATCCTTTTAGAGATAAAATTTCCAATGGAAGAGTGTTCATAATGACGGACAACTATATCGGGAACATATAAAACATTCAGATCAAGTTTTCTGGCTGTTTCCCCGATAAATATTTCCTCCCCGAAAAGAAATGAGGCATGATCCAGCGTTCCTCCTCTTTCAAAATAGTTTTTATGAAAAATAATGCATGAGCCATGAGGCGCGTAAATTTTCACAGGCGGTTTCAGATCGCTTTTTCTGTTTACCCTGATCTTATGCCACATCAATTTCATGATTCTTTTGAGGTAATGAAACAGGATATAACCGTTATGAAATATGATATTGGAATAAATGAACCTGTAAAAAAATAATTTCTTTAATGGGATCCTGCTCATCCGAAACGGGTTGTAATCTGTTTTCCACTTATTTGATATAATTGCCGGTGCGATTACTTCAGGATCAGGGATGTTTTCAAGGGAATCAAGTCTGTTCATGAACTCCGGGGTTTCGAAAATGATATCGACGTTACAAACGATGATCCACTGGGGAAGCACAGGGTTGTCTTTCAGATAAAAAGTCAGGCCCGATCTTGCACCTTGAAAGTACCCCAGATTCTTCTCTGATTTAATATAAGTAATAAAATCAAAACTCCCGATTTTCTCCATAAAGGATGATCCGGGAAAAGTTTCACTGTTATCCACAAGAATGACCCTGACCTCATTTTCTAAGCAACGTTTAATGCTATCAACGAACCGTATAGTATCCTCCCACGACTTATAAATGATCCCCAGGATAAGTACCCGTTCTTTTTGTGTCAATTCCATGAACAATTATAATCCTTTATCATATTTAATTATGGCTCTGACTATCAGGAGATAGAAGATGGTAAATGCAACAACTTCGATGCCTACGAATAGTTTAAGAAAGGTCATAAAAGAAATATTCTTTATGAAATACAATCCGCTGATGAGGATAAAATGTACTAAATTCCAAAGACTCAGGATCCTGATTTCTTCCAGTCCCATTAAGACTGCACCCATCGGTGAGACTACTAAAAAAAACATAAACCCGATAATAAGGATTCTGGAGTATTCACCCGCAATCCGGCAGGTCTTGCCAAATACAAAAGAATATAGTTGCGGTCCCCAGAGTTCTATTACAACAACCGATGCCAATCCTAATATCAAAAGCAGTAACGTGAGTTTAATGAAGTCATGATAGAACTTTTCCTTGTCCCGTTTTTTCTTTGTCACTGCCTGCAACAAAACCTGTGAGACAGCTACGCTGATAAGAGCAAAGGGCGCCAGTATTGCTTGCTGGGTAAGGTCAAAAAATCCAAGATCGGTTTTGGTAAACATCCGGTTAATTATTAAAACCGGGAATTGCATTGCCAGTGTCCCCAGGAGCTGCGGCACCAGGTTATATTTCGGAAATCCGATGTAACGTTTCATTACTGAAATGATAGCCTGACGCGAGAAGAAATGAATGTCGAATGCTGTTTTACGCAGCTGCCTGATCCCGGAAATATTATTGGAAATACTGCCGGCTATATCTGCCCAGAAAAGTCCTGCAGAGTTTCTGAAAAAGCCGAATGCAACCTGTACTATACCTTCAGCCCCCCTCCGTGAGATCTTGTTGATTGATAATGACCGGAATGCCTTTTTCCGGATCAACCAATAATTCATTGACTGGAAAGAGCAAAAGAAAAAAGTGCCGAAAGGCAGGAGAAAAAGAAAACCGGAAAATTTTGCAGGAAATTTGAACAGCTGTGCAATACTGTGCCTGAAGAGTACAATTACGATCAACAGGAGCATGTTAAAAACGAAATTGATCAGTAAAGTCAGAAAGAAAAGGTTTGCGCCTTCCTCATCTTTTTCAGGCAGACCAATGGCAAGGTCGTAACGAAAATTGGCAATTACTGTCAGGATCCCGATCAAACTGAAATAAACGGCAAATGCTCCAAAATCTGCCGGAGTGTAAATGCGTCGCAACAAGGGTTGAAGCAGAATAGGAATCAACTGGGCAACGCCTGTGCCGAAAACAAGGATTATTGTATTCCGGAGAAAATCGGCTTGCCCGAAAAGCTTTTTCAACAGGATATTGTTTGATGTGTTTTAAAAGGTCAAATATACGTTATTACATGAATTTATAAAGAAGTATATTGGAATTGCTCCCCTGAACTGATAAATACTCACAGGAACATTAAAAATTTTCTCCATTATTTAATCTGGGAAAAACCTGCCAAATTGACGCTTTATTCCTTTATATACTTCACGTATATTTCTTATATAGAGTTCTCTTACTCTTCGATTAGTCTTCGAGTAGTCTTCGAGTAGTCTTCGACTAAGGGTCGTTCTACCCATACTTAAAAATTAACTTTCATCTAATCAACGCAATAACAAAACAGAACAAATAAAAAATATCACTATTGTATACAAATGACTTTCTTAAAATGTTATCTTGTCGCTCTTTGATCCTGTCACTTTGTCACTTTGTTGCCCTATCACTGACACTTGACCCTCATATGGCTGAGTGGAATTTGTAATTCCGCTCACCGGGTTGTCTGCATTAAAGTCAGATTCTGTTTGTACCATGTTTTTATGGTGATTGTCTTCTCACAATTTTCGCGCCTTGTCGTTTATTCTTATTGCTTCTGAAATTCTTCAATTGAAACAGGGTTAATTTCATCCTTCTTCAGCGTGACAAGTTCCTTGTTTACGCGGGCAAGATCACCGGCAATTAAATCATTTATCGCGGTTTTGGTCGAATCTGCCTCCTTGCTTAGGAAATCAAGTCCTGATAGTTGTGAATCCGTTGGCTTTCCCGGATAGCTGATAAGGGAACCATAGATAAAGGCAATCTTTTCCCTGAGTTTTTCCTCGCCTGTTACCTTGCCTTCCCTTGTAGAAACAAGTTTCATATGCAGGGTATCCATCCGGATGGCGATTGCTGTGAGCTTTTTACCCAAAAGTTTCGGAACTTCCTTTGAAATGGCTTTTGCTTTATCTCTGATCTCTGTTGCCTGCCGGTCAAGGAAAGCAAGCGATTCAAGCAGATTGTACGTTCTCATCAGGGCTTTTTGCCTGGCTTGCCGGTCTTCCGGGGAATAAATGGATTTTGGATCGGGAATGAGCCTTATTTTCGTTTCAAATGACTCATTGTTCCTGATCAGCTTCACAGTATATTCCCCCGGGGAATAATTGGGACCGATCATTGCTTCCTCTTCCATTTGGGGTGAAACAGGAACTTTCGGTGGTTTCATACGAATAGTCCAGTTCACCTGGTTGATCCCTTTGTGTGTGCCGGCTGGAAGTTTCTTTACAAGCTTTCCTTCAGCATCATAGATCTCGATGTACATCTCACCTATAATATGACGCTTTTTCATGTAGTACACGATCGGCGCTGACGCTTCAGGTACCTGTCCTAAAAATTCATCGTCACCGTTCCATTGCTGGGTAAATGACATTTCACGGATCACATAGTCTTTTGTTCTGAGGAATTTTAAATCTGTATTCAGGAGATCCTGTGATAGTTGCCGGAGTGGGGTCAGATCGTCGATAATCATGATCCCGCGTCCGTGAGTGGCTAATACCAGCGACTGGTCACGTGGGTGAATTACCATATCCATAACCGGAACCTTAGGTACATTTCCTTTAAAGTTGGCCCAATTCTTTCCTCCGTCAATAGAAATATAAAGACCCCATTCTGTTCCCAGGAAAAGAAGGTCGGGATTGACAAGGTCCTGTTTTATGATATGGCAATAGGCCTTTATCGAGCTATCGGCCAGGGCCTCCCATGTCTTTCCAAGGTCAGTGGACCTGAAAATATAAGGTGTCTTATCACCCATCCGATGGCCATCGAATGTCACATAGATTGTATTTTTATCAAAACGCCCGGGCTCCACATAGGAACACCAGGTGTTTGCAGGTAACCCGGGAATATTCTTAACGACATTCAACCAGGTTTTTCCGCCATCAGCGGTAACCTGCAAATTACCATCATCGGTACCTGCCCAGATGATGAGGCTGTCAAGCGGCGATTCGTTGATCGTATAAATCGTACAATGATTTTCAGCAGAAGAATTATCAACGGTAAGCCCGCCTGATTTTTCCTGATTTTCTTTTTTCGGGTCATCAGTGGTAAGATCGGGAGAAATACGCTTCCAGGTGTCGCCCCGGTTGCAGGTCTTGTAAAGGTATTGGGCACCTGTATAGAACGAATTTCCCCTTGGACTGAACACTAGCGGGGCATTCCAGTTGAACCGTAATTCTTTTGTTTCTTCTTCCCTGAATGGGATCAGCGATTTATATTCGCCGGTCTTGATGGAATAGCGGGCAATCTTCCCACCCTGGAATTGCCAGTAAAGGATTGTCGAATCCAACTTGTCGCAATAAACATAGAAGCCATCTCCAAAGCCTACACTTTTCCAGCTGTTATTAGTGATGCCTGACGATGCACTGGACGGGCCGTACCATGAACCGTTATCCTGAAGTCCGCCATAAACGTTGAAAGGCTCTGCCATGTCGGTGCTGACATGATAAAATTGGGATACAGGCAAATTTCGCATGAACCTCCAGGTATTGCCTTTGTCCATGGAATAATAAACACCTCCGTCGGTACCCATATAAAGCAAGCTGTGATCTTTTTTCCCTATATAGATGGGGTGGCAGTCGCTGTGATAGTTACCGCCTTCCACGGCTGCTGAGCTGAAAGTCTTCCCGCCATCAGTACTCTTAAACAGTGAGAATCCGGGTTTATAGACGATGTTTGTATCCTGTGTGTCAAGGGCAAGAAATGAAAAATAGAAAGGCCTGTCATTTATGGCTTCCGACTGGCTCATCAGCTTCCACGTGATACCATTGTCGCCCGATCTGTATAATCCTGTTTTTTCGGATTCTATCAATGCATAAACGATGCCGGATCTGACAGGGGAAATAGAAACAGAAACTCTCCCAAGCATACTGGCAGGAAGTCCTGTTGTGATCTTTGACCAGGTTTTTCCACCATCGGCCGACCGGTAAAGACCACTTCCTTTACCTCCGGAACTGAATGACCAGGGAGTTCTCCTGAATTCCCACATGCCTGCGTAAACAATATCGGGCTCCATAGGGTCGATGGCCACATCGGAACATCCTGTGTTTTCATCCACGTAAAGTATTTTATCCCATGTTTTTCCGCCATCGGTTGTCTTGAATAATCCTCTTTCAGGATTGGGGTTCCAGAGGTCACCAAGCCCTGCAGCGAAAACAATATCATGATTTTTTGGATGGATAGCGATCTTTGCTATGCGTTCGGTTTTTTCAAGTCCCATTTTCTGCCAGGTCTCACCGGCATTGGTTGTTTTGTAGATGCCATCGCCAACAGAAGTCGAATTCCTTACCCAGACTTCACCTGTTCCCACCCAGACAGTATCTGGATGGTCCTGATCAATGGTGATTGTCCCAATTGACTGATTGTATTTGTCAAAAACAGGTTTAAAAGTAGTGCCATAGTTTATTGACTTCCATAATCCTCCGCTGGCAGCACCGGCATAAAGGATCGCAGGGTTCTTATCGACTGCGTCCAAAGCTGATATCCTGCCGCTCATGGCGGCAGGGCCTATCTGGCGAGCTTTGATATCCCCGAAAGTATTTTCATCCACCTTCAGTTGTGCTTGTGCGATCTGAACGCAAAGAGCTAAAATGTTAATTAATATAAAACGAAACATAGATCCTGAACTTGAAAATAAGGTTTGCATTATTTTTTTACCGGTTTAAGAAATAGACTATCACTTATTGGAAGATTGATATCCACATTGGTTATTTCAAACTGAGAAGTGATCTGTTCATTAAATTTATTTGTCATTGTTCTGGCCATTAAGACACCATGAAAATTATTATAATTTGTAAAATAGCAATCATTTTTAGTTTCATTAGCCTGGACTTTGATAATTGATGAGACTTTGAGAGGAATGTATGTTTCCGCATCAAGGAACCACGTCTCAACATCCCCGTCTGCCCTGGTCAGTTTTATCTTATACACCGGCGAACCATCAAGATCTTCTTTTCCAAGTAGCTCAACTTTATGGCCTTTCTCTTTCCATTTATATAGACCACCTTCAATATCAGCCTGGTTTTTCATACCCTTTATCTCATCAGCAGTCATATCCTGTGGATCAGAAGATCCAGACCAGGGATTGACATTCCACCCTTGATTTCCATCGAAAACTGAAATTATTTTATTTCCTTGTATTTCGGTTTCACTTCTCAATTTACCTGGTTGTTTATAATATCCTTTGAAGGGAAATTCAATGCTTTGATTTATATATTTCCCTGTAATAAGGATTGACTTCCATTCATTCATTGTCTCAGTGCCAGTTGCTTTATAGTAATTAGCAAGGATTTCATCAAGTGTCACTTCCTGGCCTTGTGAAAAGAGAAAGCTAACCATTGAAATTGCTATCAGTAGAATTGATTTTGTTCTCATAAACAGTGTTTTTTCAAAATTACATTATTTTTCATTTTATTCAGATGAAACATTCTTTTTGAGACTCACAGGCAACCATAAGGTATTTCATGGGTCAAATCCTCATTTTTCTTTCATTTTTCAGCTGTCTGTACCACGACAGAACAAGCTGTAGACTAGGCCATAAAAGGTGATCCATTTACACTACAAATCATTGCTAAACAACTCCTGAGCTGGTCTGATTCTGCGAAGCGGATCAAGTAATTTCATTGAATATCCCTTGTTTTTTATAACAATTCATAACGGTAAGAATCCTGGCGGATAAAAATAAACAACATAAGAGTGAAGGCCAGGAGTGAGGATCCACCGTAACTAAAGAATGGCAATGGAATGCCGATCACCGGGATCAGGCTGAGGGTCATCCCAATATTTATCGTGAAATGAAAGAAAATAATGGAAGCAATGCCATAGCCATAAAACCGGCTAAACCTTGATCGTTGCCTTTCTGCAACAAGGATGATCCTGACAAGTAACGCACAAAAGAGTCCGATCACGATAAAACTGCCTATAAACCCCCATTCTTCTCCTATAGTACAAAAGATAAAATCAGTACTTTGTTTCGGTACAAAATTAAACTTGGTCTGTGTCCCATGCAGAAATCCTTTTCCCCAGAAACCGCCTGAACCAATTGCTATCAGTGACTGATTCACATTATATCCAGCTCCCTGAAGGTCCGTTTCCTTTCCTATCAGTACTTTTACGCGTACCCGCTGGTGCGGCTCCAGGATATGATTTACCGCAAAATCTACTGAAAAGACAAATCCTGCAGAAACGAGGTATATAAGTGAAATAAAAAGAATATTCCTGATCTTTCGTTTTGAATAAAGGTAGAACATTGCTGCAATGATAAAGAGTACCCCGATGATAATAAATTTATTGATCAGCAGAGAAAGTACCGCCAGTAAAGGAACAAACACAAGCCCAATAACCAGCTTTTCTGATAGTCCTGCACGGTAGAGGACAAGGATAAATGCAGAGAAGACGATAGCTGAACCGGTATCGTGCTCCAGGAAAATGAGAAATGCCGGTATAAGAATAATACCGGTCGCGAGTAAAAGATCTTTTCTTTTTTTCAGATCGATTTCTATTTTGCTCAGGAATTTTGCCAGGGCGAGTGCCGTCCCCATCTTTGCAAACTCACCAGGTTGAACTGCAATACCTGCAAACACGAACCAGGATTTTGAACCGTAGATCTCTTTACCTAAAAAAATAACGGCAATCAGTAATATGATACAAACCGCATAAATCAAGTATGCAAATTGTGAGAAAAATTTTCCATCGATCAGAAGAATAACGAATCCGGTAAATAATGCTGCAAGTATCCAGGCTAGCTGTTTTCCATATTTTACGTGCATATCAAAGATATGAATATGGTTCTCATCAAAAACGGCTGCATAGATGTTGATCCAACCGATGGCCACAAGAAGCAGGAAAATAATAACCAGCCACCAGTCTATATGTTCAAATACTCCGTGACGCTCTCTCATTGGTCGATTACTTTTCCCTGGTGCAATAAGGCCCCGCTCATCATGCTTTGTTCAAGATCCTTACGTTTTACTACGCGGTTGATATATTTTTCGATGATCAGTGATGCAATAGGTGCTGCGTAGGTAGCTCCAAAGCCTGCATTTTCGACCACAACAGCAACTGCAATCTGGGGATTATCCTGCGGTGCAAATGCAATGAAAATGGAATGATTTTTTCCGTGCGGATTTTGTGCAGTTCCGGTTTTTCCGCAAATATCTATCCCATCGACTTTTGATTCAAATGCTGTCCCACCTGCTTGCAACGCATTATGCATACCTTCAATTACTACAGGAAAATATTGCGGATCTATCCTGCAATAATGTTTTTCACTATATTCCTTGTTCAGGTTGTCTCTTCTTCCGATTGCTTTAATAACATGAGGAGTGTAATAAAATCCATGGTTGGAAATAAGCGCCGCAAGATTTGCCAGTTGCAAAGGGGTGATTCCGATCTCCCCCTGACCGATACCCAGGGAGATAATCGCCATTGAGGTCCATCGGCCTTTTCCATGAAACCGATCATAATAATTGGAAGATGGGATATTCCCATTCAATTCTCCGGGCAGGTCGACCCCAAGCTTATGACCAAAACCGAAACTCATCACCAGATTTCTCCAGAACTCAAATCCATCGCGTGTCGTAGTAAAAGGTCTCTTATCAATGATCGACCTGAATACGCGACAAAAATAAGTGTTGCAGGAATGCTGGATAGCCTGGCTAAGATCAAGTGGTGAGAAGTGATTATGACAGGATACTTTCTTGCCGTTTCCCAGCGGAAACCCACCCGGGCAACTGTAACGGGTCTCCGGTGTCAGAACACCTGCCTGTTGTCCTACCAGGGCATCCACAGTCTTGAAGGTTGAACCGGGAGGATAGCTGGCCATCAGGGCGCGGTTGAACAAAGGAACCAGGATTGAATCCTCGAGGAGCTTGGCATAATTTGATTTCCGGATCCTTCCTACCAGGAGGTTCGGATCATAGGATGGACTGGTGATCATACAAAGAATTTCCCCGGTAGATGGTTCTATTGCTACGATGCTGCCTTTCTTTCCTGCCATCAGTTGCTCACCATAGGATTGAAGATCGGCATCGAGGGAAGAATAAAGATCCGTACCGGCATATGCAATGGTATCATATTTTCCTCCCTGAAAGCTTCCTTTATCACGGTTCAGCACGTCCACGACCCTGATCTTCATTCCTTTTTTTCCACGAAGTACTTCTTCATAGGATTTTTCGAGCCCGCTTATACCAATGTAATCTCCTGCTTTATAATATGAATTACTTTCTATGATATCCGGGCCGGCTTCTCCGATATAGCCCATGGTATGAGCGGCGATCGGGTACGTATATTTGCGAAGTGTACGCGGCTGAACAAAAAATCCCGGAAACCTGAACATCTTTTCTTCAAGGTAACCATAGTTTTCACGGGTGATCTGTGATTCAAAAATAGATGCACGGTAGGGGGAATAGTTTCGTGCTTTTTCAACCCGATCGATAAAGTCTTTCTTTTCGATCTCGAGCAGACGGCACAATTCGGCAGTATCGACATTCTTTACTTGTTGTGGAATGACCATGAGGTCATATGCTGCTTCATTATAAACAAGCAACTTCCCATAACGGTCATAGATCAGTCCCCTGGCAGGGTACTGTGTCATGTAACGCAATACATTATTGTTGGCTGAAAGGATATATTTATCAGTCACGATCTGCACGAAAAACAACCGGATTACAAAAGCCAGACCAATCAGTAGAAAAAAAACGATGACAATAATTTGCCTTTTCGAGTAAACACTTTCCATTGATGCTATTTCCTCCTCAGGACGATTTCCGGTGAGGTGATCGTGTTGCTCTTATTCAGAGCCCGGTCATAAATATAAGCCTGAAACTGGATAGTGTCATGAATTGGGGGAGGATAGAGGTCCATACTATCCGTGATAAATCCTTTGATTGGTTTATTAGGGTCATTTGGGGTCAGTACCGGAATTCTCAGGCTGAAGGGAATTGCCAGGTTGACTTGCTGGAAAACGCCATTCTGCTTTTCAAAATAATTGATAACGTAATTATAATAATAAGAGCCGTTCCGCTGATATGGTGGGAAAGTGTCGGATGGATCCAAGCCGATATCTCCGTTCCCATCCTGGTATGAGATCGTCAGTATACCCATTCTTACGACCTGGGAAGTATCTACAAGTAACTCCATTGATTGGAAGGAAATTTGCGGGATGTCTGAAAAATTTTGCTTCTTCATACAACCGCTGAAAAGCATGAGGATTATTGCAATGAGGGGAACAAAAAAGAAGTAAAATTGTCTTTTCATGTTTCGAGTTGTTCAAATAAGGATCTTCCCAAAATCTTACCTTTGCAGCAATGGTGGTTCAAATTAAATTCAGCCTATAAAAGTACAATTTTTTTCGGTAAGGATCAGGTCAGTAAATGAAAAATGGATTTTAAAAAAAGGATTTTCTGTCATTTAAAAGATGATGCTTTTAATGTTATAGCCTTGGATATTTTTCATTTTCAATACAACAAAAATGAAATTTACAGGCGATACTCGGATTCCCTCGAAATTGTTCCGGAAAGCATAACCCATTATTCACAAATCCCTTTTCTTCCGGTATCGTTCTTCAAAACTCATTTGGTAATTTCAGGAATTTCCACACCCGAAAAGATCTTCATTAGCAGCGGAACCACCGGCTCAGAAAGAAGCCGGCACTATATTACTGACCTTTCGGTTTACGATGAATCCCTGGTAAAAGGATTTGAAAATATTTATGGACCGATCGAGGACTATACGATTTTTGCTCTGACCCCTGGTCCACACCAAAATCCTGATTCCTCTCTTATCTATATGATTAGTAAATGGATCACCAAAAGCAGATCAGAAGACTCGGGCTTTTACCTTGATCGTATGGAAATCCTTGAAAAATTGCTTAAACAGCCTGAATCATTTAAGAAACAATCACTGCTGATCGGACTAAGCAATGCCCTGATCGATTTTACAGAAAAGTTTCCAATGGCCATACCTGGCACGATCATCATGGAAACGGGAGGTATGAAGGGGAAGAGAAAAGAAATGATACGGGAGGAGTTGCATGCTTTTCTTTCAGAACAGTTCCGTTGCAAACAGATTCATTCGGAATATGGAATGACCGAATTACTTTCAGAAGCTTATGCAAAGGAAGATGGACGGTTCAGAACACCCCCATGGATGAAAGTGTTGATACGTGATACGAATGATCCTTTTAGTCTGATTCCTGACGGGAAGATGGGTGGCATCAATGTCATCGACCTTGCAAATTTCAATTCCTGTTCTTTCCTTGCGCTCCAGGATCTTGGGAAGATTAATAATGATGGCACTTTCGAAGTGCTTGGACGATTCGATTTCAGCGATCTGCGTGGCTGCAACCTGATGTTAGATTAATTGAGGGCATCTCCCACTGGTTCCATGATTTCCGGTGAATCATACCGGGGTGAATTAACCAATGTGGAAACCGGATAAGCAATAAGGGAAGAAGGATCACAGGGTTTTATCATTTCA
>Ga0181533_1001001_pt1 | contig 37358 bp, 31 predicted proteins | sample PEATcosm2014_Bin_45_FD_119772 | JGI IMG/M metagenome (GOLD analysis project Ga0181533, IMG submission 119772) | Peatland microbial communities from MTU Mesocosm Facility, Houghton, MI, USA - PEATcosm2014_Bin11_60_metaG | ecosystem: Environmental > Terrestrial > Soil > Wetlands > Peat | place...
CCGCTCAAACCCGTTCGCCATCGCCAGTGTCCGTTGCTTCATCGCTCTCGAAGTCCTCCGCTGTGTCTCACTCTATCCCGAATAGCAGTGGAAATCAGAGAACTTGTTCAGAGTCTCCCTAGCGCCTGTGGAAATTGTTGGCCAGTTCAAACTCGCGCTTGTGGCTCTCGTAGTCCTGGCCATTCTCGACGTCATACGTCACCATCGGTTGACTCCGCATCTTGCCACGGACTTCCTACCCTTTGTAGCTGCCATTCTTACAGGTGGGCTTCTGGTTCCAGTGTTGCTCCCATGGCTTCCATTCAGGTACTTCGCGCTAAAGGGAATGGTTGCAGGCGTACTGTTAGCAGCGATCCTTCTGGTTTTGCTGCCGATGGGATTGACCGAAGGAGTGGGAGTCGTCCTTCTGGTAGTGGCAATTACTTCGTACATCGCAATGATGTTCACCGGATCCACAACATTCACCACTCAGGCAGGGGCGAAATTGGAAGTTCGGCGGGCGTTGCCGCCGATCTTAGTCTCGGCTGCGGCGGGGACGGTTCTTCGAATTACCGCGACATTCGTTTAGAGGGAACACGATGCGCTATATTCTGAATGGTCACTCGCTCGTCCTGGATGCGGTGCTCTGCAACGGCTGTGGCCGTTGTGAGGAAGTCTGCCCGCATGCGGTGTTTGTTGTCATGGAACGGAAAGCTATGATCGCCAACCGCGAAGATTGCATGGAGTGCGGTGCCTGCCGTATGAACTGCGCGACGAAAGCAATTGAAGTCTCCGCCGGAGTAGGCTGCGCGGCGGCTATTATTAACAGCATGCGCGGCAAGAACGGTGAATGTGTGAGCTGCGATTGCGGATAACAGTTGCGGACGGCGAACTACGTCATCGCCGGCAGCCTAGACCGCCGGCTGGCTGCAGCGCGAAAGGCGATTTATCCGCTTCGGGTCCTGCAAGACCAAAATGTCGAAGGTACGAGGTTCAAGCATCGCCCGGGTAGCGCGCGAGATGATGCTTGACACCCGGAGATTCTGCTTTACCTTTGTAACAGTCCTTTAATAATTCAGCGTTTCAGAGCGATCTGCTTCATCATGGTCCAACAGCGGGACCACTATGAACGCTGCTTCCAAAGGAGTTCCAGGTGTCACTCACGGCTTTGGCGCTGGTCATCATCGCCGCCTTTACTCATTCCACCTGGAACCTGCTCGCCAAGCGAGCGGCCAACTGCCGTCACCTCATATGGTTTGCCTGCTCCGCCGGCACCTTCATCCTACTGCCGGCGACCCTTTGGGTGCTGCGCGGTGACTGGCCCAAACTAGGCTGGAAGGCCGCCGTATTCCTGCTGGCCACCAGCGTATTGCACCTCTTCTACTTTGACAGCCTGCAGCGCGGCTACCGCGCCGGCGATCTCTCGGTGGTGTACCCGCTGGCCCGCGGCACCGGTCCATTGCTCTCTTTCGGCGGAGCAGTTCTGTTTCTGCACGAACGCCCAACGCTGCTGGCGGTGGCCGGTGCGCTGTTGGTCGTCTTGGGCATCATGCTGCTCTCCGGCGGCCTGAATTTGTGGCGCGCCCGGACAGCGCGCGCCGGCATATTCTGGGGAGCCATGACTGGAGTGACCATCGCTTGCTATACCTTAGTGGACGGCTACTCGGTAAAGGTGTTGCTCCTCTCGCCCATCCTGGTGGACTTCGCCGAGACCGTCTTCCGTGCCGCTGCACTAACCCCCAAGGCGTACATGGATTGGGCGCGAGTACGGATAGAGTTTCCAACATATTGGAAGCATGCTCTCGGGATCGCCGTCCTCGCTCCTGCCGGCTACATCCTGGTGCTGTTTGCGATGAAGACCGCGCCGGTCAGCCACATTGCGTCCGCGCGCGAAATGTCAATGATGGTCGGTGCCTACTTCGGCAGCAAACTGCTCGCCGAAGGCCACCTGCGGCGGCGCATGATCGCCTCGGCCATGATCGCCACCGGAGTCTTCGGACTGGTGGTCGGCTGAGCGGAAAACCCCAGCAAAGCAGTGCCCCTGAGCGCTCTGCTGCGTCTGGCAGTCCCTCTGTTTCCCGGGCCCCATACAACAGCCTGATCTCCCCAAAACTCAACGCGCGGTGATCCATGGCTATGGCTAAACACCCGAAGAAGAGCCAGGTCCAGGCGCTCCTCGCTCACGCGGAGCGCCTCCTCTACGTTCAACCCAGAACCCTCAGACCTGGTGTCAGCCTCGTTGTCAGGGGCTAGAAACCGCGTTCTGCGAAGAGCCAAGGTCGGTTGTGAGCGGATCGTCGGCAACTCTTCCATAATCCGATAATGTCCGAGTCGCCCCCGTGGCTGTATGGTACGAGAGAACTGGCTGTTAATAACAGTAGTAATACCGTACCATGACCTCTATAAAGAGCGATTGCGCCTTCCAAGCCATTCCAAGTCCACGGGCGAGAGCATTAGGAGAAAACATGCAGGACAAGAGCACCGCCGGTTCCGGTTTGCCCGGTCTGCTCGGCACTGAACACATCGGTTTTACGGTCCCGGATCTCGACGAAGCAACACGGTTCTTTGTTGATATTATCGGCTGTGAAGTGATTTACCCTCTTGGGCCCTTCTCGGCGGAAGACGACTGGATGGAGACGCACTTAAACGTCCATCCACGAACCGTCATGCAAGAGCTCCGGTTTTTCCGATGCAAACACGGCCCAAATTTCGAAATCTTCCAATACTCGGCCCCTGACCAGAAGACCCAGCAGCCGCGCAACAGCGACATCGGGGGGCATCACTTGGCGTTCTACGTGGAAGATATCGACGCGGCAGTCGCCTACCTGAAGCAGCAGGGCGTACGGGTTTTAGGAGAGCCGACCAGAAGCAAAAACGCGAGCACCGGTCAACGCTGGGTGTACTTTCTTGCGCCGTGGGGCATGCAATTCGAGCTAGTGAGCTTTCCGCACGGCAAGGCTTACGAAGCCGACGCAAAAGTTCGGCTCTGGCATCCCGGCAATCCGGGCGCATAATTGAGGAGGGTAGATACTGACTTAATGGGTTGCCAGCGAGCTAGGCGTCTGCAATGACCGGAGGTACGCAATGCGCAGGTCCATTCCAACTCTTTTGGCGGTTCTGTTGCCGTTGCTCTTCGTCATGCCGGCCACCCCGCAAACTTCCAACGGAGCCGGTGAACAATATTCGGATGTACTGACTGCTCAGTATAACCAGGCCATGCAGACCAAGGACTGGTCTCGCGCCGTCGCTACCGCGCAGCAACTCGTAGGGCTAAAAGCAACGTCTCTGAATCTGAAGTTGCTGGCGAATGCGCAGCTTTATTCCGGCTCGGCGGATGATGCCCTGGCGACTTACAGTCGTGCCCTGGCAGTGGCGCAGCAGGAAAAACCCGCGAACGATCAGGCAATGGGTAACTGGAAAGACGGCCTGTCGCAGATATATGTGGGCAAGGGTAATGCGCTACTCAAACTCCACCGCACCGCGGAGGCGATCGAGGCGTATAACCAATCCGCCGAGTTCGCGGCCAACGCCGGGCTGGCGTACTTCAACGTTTGCGCAGTACTCTACAACATAGGCAACACGCATGATTCGGCGGCGGCCTGCCGCAAGAGCCTACAGGCGGATCCCTCCAGGGCGAATGCATGGTTCATCCTCGGGTCGGTTCTCTTTGCCGATGCGCCTTTCGACAAAGGAGGCAAAGTCATTGCCTCGCCCGAGATGCGAGAGGCGCTTGAAAAGTATCTTACTCTCGCCCCTGGCGGCCCTCACGCCGCCGATGTGAAAGCTATGCTCCAGATGATCGCAAAGTAGAAAGATGCCGTCTTCGGCGTTTGCCAGCTTTAGCCCGGTCATCACGACGTTAAACCAACGTACTGCTCAACGACATTGAGGCCGTAGCTTGGTAATGGGAGAGTAATTGCGTTCTTCGTTACAGACAGAAGGTCTGCAAATATAGGTTGAATTCATCTGCGTTCGCCTGACGGTGCTCGACTCAGGATTGGATCGAATCCTTAAATTGACTCATCAGTTGACGAGAACAGCTCAATGCGCGTTTCCATCCTGCTCGCCGCCGGCGCTCGCGAGTTCCTGTCGTATCGTCGGCCACTCGGAAGTTACACGCGGCGCACGCCGCCGGAAGCGGCGTTCGCAATGTTTAACATCTTTTCTCCCTCGTTCGCCGGGCGCCATTGTTACGGCGGTCACGGGTCACAGCGTTCACACCTCACCCACCCACGATCTCTCTCCGTTCGCAGGCTCCCTGGAGCCCCACAATGTTCGCAGATGTGCCGCGACTCCTCTTTCGCGTCCAGAAACGCAGTGAAGATCGCCTCGCCTGTCGGCATAGCGGTGATTTGCAGGAGTCCGATTTTTTCTCTTACATCAAAGATCGCAAAGCGTGCGCCGTGTCGTGCCAAGTCACGGTTCAGCGCGGCGACGTATGGCTCAATCGTTTCAAACGTCGCCACTATCAGCCCGAACCAGCCGTCACCGCATTGGATATGTTCGTCCATTAACGAGCAGCGGCCGTCCGGCAGCTTAAACCAATCGGGCCAGCGCCGCAGGATTTGTTCTTCAAGGTCGGGCCTCATCGGTGCCCCCTGCACAGGTAGAACGTAATTAAGGGAGCAGCTTCCCGTTAAGCACTGTCTCGCTGCGCCTGTTTCCCTTCAGGTCCGATACCGAAATGCTCTGCGCGACAGCTCGCCCGGCGTCGTACATCGTATTCGTAACCACCGTGGTGCCATTGTTGGTAATGCCGACGTTTTGCTCGGCAATCACATTTCCGGCGTTGTCGTACATTTTCATACTGCCTCCCTGTGAGTCTGGCGGCGCAACGGGAATGGGACAGGGATTGCTTACGATTAGTGCAATCGCCGCCCAGCGATTCGTAACCCGAAGTCCGGTCTTGACAGTTGCCACCCGAATTAAAGAGCCAGTGGGTACGCCGTGAAATTGCGACAGCGATGACAGGCGCCTGATTCCATCCGGCGAAATCTGCAGAGCCATGTGGTGCTCCTTCGGTGCTTAGCCATCCTGGTTGGCGAGGACGTAAAGGTTCTCCCCGGCAGCCCCGATGTCACGAAGAACGCTGCGGAAACTCCGGCGGAAGCGCCCGAGGTCCGCTGCTACATTTTTACGCAGACCGACGTAAAGGATTTCCCTGACCCCGCAGATAAGTGCGGTGCTGATTGCCTTCTCAACGAAACCCTCGTGCGAAGGGCGGCAAATTAGGACGACCGAGCCGTGGTTGTATTGAAAGGTCGTTGCGTCAGCGATGGTGACCGAAAACTGTGCTTCATCTCGGTGATAAAGGTCTATTGCGCTCACGTTAAGTCCTGCATCGGCGAGAGCGCGGGATACATGACCCACTCCCGCGCCGATTTCGTACAGCAACCTGCCGCCGTACGATGCCGCTATGTGAGTGATAAAGTCCGGCTTGGGCACAAAGAATCTAATCGGTGGCAGTGTTCCGCCCCTGCGTACGCCGAGGAATTGCGCGAATCTGTAGATGTCGTCCTCCATCACTCTCCTCAAATGACCTGTGCCCGTACAGGAGCATCAAGCAACTTGCAGCACTCCAGACAGAATGGACAGCCTCCACCCTCAGCGATGTCTGTTTCACATTTGCACCTCTCGGCGCGAAAAAGCAGCTCCCCGGCTCTGTAATGTGACAACAGTTTGCCGCAACCGGGGCAGTGCTCTTTAATTTCGTTGTGGTTGCATTCGTGATGCCTAAACAATGGAACAAGTCCGCAGCCATCACAATGCGGCGCGACGATGTACAGGGCCTTCAACGTGTTCAGGTAAGCGTTTGTTGCCATTCCGTTGTGTGCACCTGATGAACTGAAAGCTAAAGTTTGCCGCTCGCCCGTATGCGCTTCCTAAGTTCTTTAGTTGGGCGATTTCATCAGGGACGTTTTCAAAGGGTTTTCCGCTCGCCCGCCAACCGCGCCCGCACGGTCCCGTATCCGATTCCGATCCGTTCGGCTATCTGCCGAATGCTGAGCCCCTCCGCCTTCATCTGCAGAATGCTTTCGCGATTAACGATTCGCTGAGGTCGGCCAAGCTGCTTGCCCTTGGCACGAGCGTTTCCCAGCCCGGCCCGGACGCGCTCCTGAATCAGCGCCCTTTCGAACTCCGCCATGGCGCCGATGACTGCGAACATCAGCCGGCCGGATGGGGTGCTCAAGTCCAGATTGTCCCGCAAGCTTACGAACGCGACGCCCAGAGCCCCCAGTTCCGCCAGAGAGTTCACCAAATGGCGTAGCGAGCGGCCGAATCGGTCCACCTTCCAGACCAGGATCGCGTCAAAGCGACGCTGGCACGCGTCTGCCATTAGCCGGTTCAGCTCGGGCCGCGAATCCCGCGAGCCGGAAACGCCGTGATCTGTGTATTCGTCGGTGACGTCCCAGCCGCGACGGGCGGCATACTCGCGCAGTTCGCGGAGCTGCATTTCTGGGTCTTGGCCATTCAAGGTACTGACTCGGGCATATAGCGCTGTTTTCACGCAGCCTCCGGCTTCCGGAGCGGGAATGCGGTGATTACCGCTCACGGTTGAAATCTACCGGCGAACGTCAAAAGTGGGTAAAGAACGCTACACGATGCAGGATTGCTCCACGCACCGAATTTATGACACAAAAACCTTTCAATGTGAGTGCCTGAACGGTCTATACTTACAGGCCTTAACTCAAGCCTTTACGCCACGATGAGGCATTCATGATCAAACTGGAGCGTATCCGGTTAGTTCTCGCATTCGTCAGTCTCCTCGTGGCCCTCGCTTCGCCACTAAGTTTGTCTGGGCAAACTGAGAAGGCACCCCAGGATTATGTTCCTTCTGAATTGCAGGCATCGGACCCCGATGTTAAAGCCTACCTTGATTCAGTTGAGAAACTGCAGCAAGACGGAAATTACGCGGATGGCTTTCAGCAACTCCAGAAAGCGCTCGACCTTTGTACGCAGAAAGGGTTGTTTGCCGACAAAGCACTGCTTGAAGCGAAGCTCGCGGTAGCCTATTTCGTGCAAGGGAAACTGGAAGATGCGAATCAGCAATTCTTGAATTCTTTTGCCGACTCAACAAAGACCGGAAATCTGGTCTTGCAGGCCGACACACTGATAGCACTGACAGCGTTGGCGCAGGCCTCCGGGAAGATGGATGAGGCGCTCGGCCTTGCTACCCGGGCTCTCGATTTGGCCCGCAAGAGCAAAAACTTCTGGATTCAGTCCCGCTGCCTGGGGGAGTTGGGAAGACTTCAGCTTGTCGTGGGCAAACTTACGGAGGCTCGCACCTCCCTAGAGGAGGCGCTCCGCATCGACCGCCTCAACCAATACGATTGGGAGGCCAGCCACCTCCTTTATTTAGCCTGGATTACCGTTGGTGAAAAGTCGACACTCGATCAGGCGATACAGCTCGCCAGCTCAGCCCGCGAACTTGCCATAAGGCACAACAACTATTTGGTCTTCATACAGGCTTCCACGTCGCTTGCGCAGGGATACGCCCAGAAGGGCATGCTGAATGAGAGCATTGCACTCTTGGAACGCTCACGAGATGGCCTTTCAGAAGATGGTAAGCCTCTTTTCCAGCGCCCGACTTCCTATCGGGCTGCACTGTCCCTGCCATATCTCAAAATCATATTTCTTGAGGCCATGGCGTTGGCTTATAAGGCTGGCCAACGTCCCGATGAGGCGCTCAAAAGCTGGCAGGAACTTTACGAAGTCGCAAAGACGGCTGGCGTCAACCTCGCTGTTGCCGACGCTGCCCACCGCATGGCAGACATCTACCAAATGAAAAAGGAGTTTGCACAGGCGATTACTTACTATTCGCTCGCGGCTGAAGCCTGGGCTAAGGGGGGAAACGCAGCCCGCCGAATCGATGCGCTTGGCTCCGAAGCATTTATGTTGTCCCAAAACGGGCAGGGTGATAAAGCGGTTGAAATTTATGAAGAGCTCCTGTCTCTGGCGAAGGATTCCAAAGATCTCCGGCGTCAGTTTATTTTCAATCTCGCCATCGCCGAGACAACGCAACCCAAAGGTGATGTGGAACGTACCGCCCATGTGCTTCAGCAGGCGGAGTCTCTGCTTTCTCCGGATCTTGCTTTAGCAGGCGTCAATCCACGTCTAGTTCTGGAGTTGTACTTTCGCTTAGCCGACCTGCACGCCACGAAAAACGAAAAGGTGCTAGAGGTCATCGCTCTTGAAAAGGCGATGACTCCGGCCGAAGCAGTGAACAAGCTAGAAACAATGGCGCAACTGGTTCTGAACGTCAAGAAACATCTAGACGCTCTGCATGCCCAGGAAATCGCCAGCAAGGCTTATCAAAGCGGCGACCTCGCCACGGCACTCCTCTATTTCGAGTTGTTGCAGCATTTTGAGCAGACAGACGCAAAGTGGAGAGCTATCGAATACAACAAGGACCGTGACGATCCAACCGTCGACAAGCTATTCGAAATCCCTCTCAAGCTGATCGCTCAGCCAAATGGAGCCACGGCACTTGAGACCAATCTTCAGCAGTTGGGGCCTGTAGCTCAGATGGCCAGATTTCCCATTCTGGTAGCGCTTTCTAACCACTACATAGCGCAAGGGCGCACCGACATGGTTGTAAAGTTCGCCACCGCTGCTTGGCCTTATTTGCGGTTAGCGAAAAATGATCAACCGAATCGGTGGGATGTTCAGCTTGCGTGTGGATTGGCCTATTCGCTTCTGCTCCAAAAAGATATCCCTAAGGCTGTTCAACGAGTTGCGGCGTGTCTTAGCAGCGCGCAAAGGTTTGCCGATCCCCAACTGTTGGCCATCGCCCACCAAACAAATGTTTGGGTTCTCGAAGCGGCGGGCAGGCGAGATGACGCCCAAGAGTCCGTTCAGTTCTTACTTCAACACGCTCCTCAGAATCCATCTTACTTTGTGGAACTGGCCCAACTTAAGGCGGGGCAGGGAAACACAGCGGATGCGATTGAGGCTCAGCGGACAGCTCTACGTTTGTTTGAAATCCGCAAAGATTTGGTCAGGATGGCAGCAGCTCACCTTGCTCTGGCGATCTTGTCAGAAAAAACCAGAAACGATGAAGAAGAGCACAGCCACCTCGAAGCAGCCCTGGCTCTGTACAAGCAGCTCAACGACTCCGAAGGCCAAGCCAAGGCTAGCATGTATCTGGGCAAATATTATGCAACGGCAAAAGATCGGCCCCGTGCTCAGAGCTACTTCGAGACGGCACTGAAGCTGGCACGGCAGGCGAAAAAGACTGAATTGGAAGCAACTGTCTTATCAGCGAGCGGTGAATTATATCGTTCTTTTGACGACCCTTCGAAAGCACTCGAGTTTTACCGCAACGCAGCAGAGATCTATCACACGCTTCACGACCAGGCCGATGAGGCGCTCCAACTCAAAAACGAAGCGTGGGTCTTAGAGGATTTGCACAAGCCAGAAGAGGCGCTTGAGGCGGCCCTCAAGGCCGAGCAATTCGCCGATTTAAGTGGTTCCTTTGCCGCTCGATACTGGGTGCGTCGACTCCTCGCCTCGCTTTATAACAACCGCGGAGAATACGAAAGTGAGCTGGCTGCTTTGCGTGAGGCTCGCGCAATCAGCGATTCTGCCAATCAACCCTTGCCCTCCGCATGGGCAGGATTGGCGCTCGCAGAGGGCTTGACCATAGTCGGCGGATCGGAAGAGGCGCTGGGTATTATCAATTCTGTCCTGCCGATTTTCCGGCAGTTCAAGTACACAGACAGCGAGATTGAGGCTTACGGCGAACTCATGGCAATATATGGCGGACGCGAATCAGAGCTTAAAGATCTCGACAAGGCTATTGAATATTACAAATTGGCTCACCAACTTGTGGAGAAAACAGATTTAGGACGTGCCGCCTCCCTAGGGTTGGATGCCGTGGAGATTTACTGGCAGCAGAAGCGTTTTAAAGAGGCAATAGCAAAAGCCACTGAGGCTCTCAATTATTATGAGCGAACCAAGAATTACTGGGGCCAAGCCAGCGCTCTGATCAGCCTTGCCGAGGCTCAGCGTTCCGATGGCGATATTGATGCTGCGGCTATTAGTCTGTCTCGTGCCGAACCGCTTGTGAAACGTACTCAGAACTTTTATATGAATGGCCGCTTATATTACGGTCGAGCCAATTTTTATAAACAAAAAGGTCGATTAAAAGATGCGATTGTTCAATATGAGGGCGTCATCAATTTGTTGGAACAGTTCAAGTCAGGCAGCGACGTGAACATCCGGAGCAAAGGTTCAGAAACCTATGGCTTCATTTACGATGAATTGGTTGACACCTATTATCTACTCGGCAACAGAGACAAGGAATATAGGCTGCTGGCGGCTGACAAGGCGTTTCAGTACACCGAGTTAAACAAATCTCGTGTATTCACTAATTCCTGGGGCCGGACATTTATCGATGTTCTTAGATTGCAGCTCCCGGCCGGGCTACAAGAGAAGGAACGGGCACTTTCCGCCCGGCAGGTTGCGCTTCAGTCCGAGCTTGCGGAATCGATGTCTGGGAAGGGGCACCGGCCGCCCAAACAAGTCCAGGATGAACTGCTGGTTCTTACGAACGAGCATTCGTCGCTGGAAAAAGAGCTGCGTCAGACTAGCCTGGCATATGCTGAGGCTCGTTATCCTCAGCCTGTTGGCATCTCCGATCTGCCACTTCATCCAGGTGAAGTATTCATCGAATTCAAAATGCTTCAGGACGCACTACTGGTTTGGATTATCGATGGCTCCCAAACCGGGGCGCATTTGGCTGCCTTCTACAAAGTGGATCATCCAAGACAGTGGTTCGATGAACGTATTGTTGGTATCAGAAGCGCATTTAATCGTGGCGACCCCAACCAATTCGACCCAAAAGCCTCTGAGGAGCTGTTCCAAGCTATTTTCCCGGAACCGTATACCCAATTCCTGATCACCGCTGGTTCAGTCATATTCGTGCCTGACGATTTTCTATTTCTACTGCCATTCGAGATACTGTCGCCCAAGGCGACACAATCACAGTACATATTGCTGAATATCCCGACCGCCTATTTCCCCTCGGCTGCCGCATTTCGCCTTTCGCGAGCCGTTGCCCCATCAAGGCACAACTGGCCAGCGCAGTTCTTCGGTCTAGCTGATCCAATTACTACAAAAGATGACGAACGGTATGAAACGGCCAGTATTGTGTCTGAAGTCCGGACTGTGAAGCCGGAGCTCCCTGTGCCCGCCGCCCAACTTCAAGTTCGTGGGCCATTGTCGGTAGATAATCTAAAGTCTCGGGGCTATTTCTTTAATCGCCTTCCTGAGACGGCCACTGAGGTAAACAATATTGCAGGCCTGTTTCCTACAGACGCTTCCTTTGCCGTAGTCCGCACCGGAATGGACGCAACAAAGCGGGAGCTGCTCCAGACTGATCTCGGCAGGTTCAGGTTTATTCATTTTGCAACCCACGGTTTCCTCCCGGTAGAGCCCGGACGAGACCCTGCGCTTGTTCTCTCTTACGACGGAAAGGCAGAGGAACGGATGATGCTCACACTGCCCGAGATCCTTCAACTGAAACTGCATGCTGAAATGGTTGTTCTCTCGGCGTGCAACACAGGTTCTGCACGGAAGGTGATGCGAGCCGAAGGTGTGGCTAGCCTGGGGACCGCATTTCTCCAAGCCGGAGCTTCGAGTGTTACGGTCAGTCTGTGGGCGGTCGACGATAAGTCCACTGCAATTCTGATGCAAGAATTCTATCGGAATCTACTTGGGGGCATGACCAAGAGCAAGGCGCTCGCAACTGCGCGTGCCACCCTTGTGTCTAAGGGCTACAGCAGTCCTTTCTATTGGGCTCCTTTCGTCCTGACAGGCGAGTGAATCGCTACCTCGGTATACGCAATCTCTGCTCGCTGCGGAGGCGCTCTGTGAGCCAAAGAAGTCGCGAGTCAGAAATACTCATAATGCGCACAATACAAAGGGGTTGCCATTCGACGATCTCACTCAAAGCAAATTCCTCCAGAACCTAAATGCAGTCTTGCTGATCAGCGAATTTTGTGAACGCCATACCGGTTACTGGTTTTCGGATTGGAGTAATGCCCGCCCTTGTGATGGACATTGGTTTCTCCAGGATAATGACCGCCGTGGGACGCCGTGTGGTGCCCGCCACCGTAATAGGGACGGGTTGCGTAAGTACGCGAGTAGCCGGAAGTATTACGTTGGCTGTTCGGAGTGGATTTATATTTGGGCGACGAAGAGGATCTCGAAGGGTATGCGATTGCCGGAATCGCCAACAATAGAAACACAATTACCCTTATCCAAAATGTCTTCCGCATGTTCTTTTCTCTCCTCTGGTCGATCTATCGATTTGCAAACACGGCTCTGGTTGAAGCGAAGCGCACGCGAGAGCAGGTCCGCGATACTAGAACGGGCGCATACAGTTTGCTTGCACTTTTTTTTTGAGATGACATTCGCGGCATGCCGAATAGCGGCGCTGAGCTGTCCGCACCTGCGGCCTCCCGCCTTATCCGCCCCGACCCTTACCCTCCGCCGGCCGGCGCCTTGAAGACGCACTACTTCCTCGCGCATGACTTCACGTCGTGGTCGCCCAAGATGCTTGCCATTCGCACGAGCATTCCTAATACCGGCGCTCACGCGCTCACGAATCAGGTCGCGCTCCAATTGCGCTACGGCAGCGACGATAGTAAAAAGTGCCTGACCTAGCGGGCTGGTAGTGTCTAGGTTCTCTTGGTAGCTGATGAATTGGATGCCTAAGGAGCGAAACTCCTCAAGAGCAAGCAGCAAATGTTTTGTGGAGCGGGCAAAACGATCAAAACGCCACACTAAAATCGCGTCGATCTGCCGCTTTCGGGCATCGGCCATAAGCTCATTCAGAGCCGGCCTGGAGTCTTTAGTGCCGGAATGTCCGGTGTCCACGTACTCGCGGACGAGAGCGAACCCACGCGCCGTACAGTACATGCGAAGGTCGCGCAATTGAGGATCACAGCTTTGATCGGCGGTGCTCACTCTAGCGTAGATGGCTAAGCGCATTTGCGGCCTCCGGTAACCAGAGCGGCAAAGCGAGGATTACCGCTCACAATTGCAATCTACCGGCGGATACAGAATGTGGGTAAAAGATGGTTGAGTTCGTGATGCAAGTCGCGCGCACTCAGGTTTGTGATTCGGTCTGAATAGCTCTAGTACGGGATGATCCCCGTCTGCTCTAACGCGCTTCATCACTTCATAAAATCGGAGCTGGTGGGGCGGTGCGGGCTTTACCAGCTCGAAGTTTGCCTGCTGAAGCCACAAGTCGTAAATTTCGGGATCACCTGTGAGAGCGTCTTCGATGAGCCGCAAAGCGTTATTGCATCCCCCGCCTTGTTCTGCCCGCAAAGACCCCACCTCTATATCGCGGGCCTCGATTACAAGAGGTTTTCTGGGCTTTTGCGCAAGAGCACCAATAATCGAAAAGTCACAGCGCGTCACTAAGTCTGGCCGCGCGTTCGACAGTTTCCTAAGTAATTTCAGGGTGCAGGCCAACGCCTCTGATCCGCAGTCATTCAAGAGCGCATATCTGATCGCCGTTGCTTGGCTTGGGCTGACGTATGCTCCCCCGTACCTGAAGCTAAAGCCCGACGTGTATATCAGGTCCTGCTTTTTCGGGTCTGCTGCGATTTTGTCGCAAGCATCCATTTCCAAAGGCCACTCTGACCGGAGTTCGTGCGTATCGCAAACTTCAACCAGGAGACGGGCTGCGGCTCTTATTCCAAAGTCTTCAACGGCATTCCGCCCGCCGAGGCCCGATTCCAGGATTGAATCGTAGAAGAGAGTGGACGTGCCATGAAAAAGCGAGACGGTAAGCCTGCCATTCCGGATGAGGGTCCCTTCTTCCATTGTCCTCAGCTTCTCTGCCGGCGTTGACGCGACGCAATCCGCTATGTCACTGGCGCGTCTTCAGTCTCGAACATATGCGCCGTTGCTTTTGCTTTCTTGCCTTGTTTTGTCTTCTTCGGCATTGGCGGTACGGTAAACGCTCCGGCGGCTTGTAACTCCTCCGAAGAAATCAGTGGACCGGAGCAGACCTTCTCCAACAGCTTCGCCTGTGCCGGCTCAAGCTCAACGATCAGACCGAGCACGTTCAAAACGTTAATCAGTTCAGTCGTGTATTCCGGTAGCCAATGATCAGGCTGGATATCTCCTAGGGGCGACGGCTGCCGCCGATCGCCGATGATGGGCCGCTCGCGATGTTTTTTCCTGTAGCTGAACCACTGTAATAGGACCTGCTTGCCTGAGACCTCATACAACCACACCTTCGGTTCAACGTTTTCGACATACCCGTGGCCGATCATGAGCCTCTTCTTCCCAGCGTCGTAGTCGATTGAGTCCGGCATCGAGTCTTTATCATCGGGAATTGCGCCTGCCGTGGGGATTTGTGGATGCTTCTCGGCAGGCAGTCGGGGCGGTCCGGCTGGCCGTCCCTTCTCTGCGTCTACTATGCGCTCTCCGAAACTATACAGCCAGATGACCTTGCGGCCGAGTTCCACCGCTTCAGAGAACGTGTCCAGGGTTGCGGTGAGCGGGATGTGGAGGCCAGGGGTGGACAAATCACTCTGGAAGCGAGCTGTGAACCCCGGATGGGCGGCCACGGCAGCTATGTAGGCAAGCAGGTCCTCAGCCATTACTGGAGTACCGTACGCCTTGTTTAGAAACGGAAGCAGCTTCGGGCGGAAATTATGGACGAGTGCGTTCTTGTCTCGCCAAAGGGGAAAGGCCCGACCTCCGAAAGAACCCTTGTAGTGATGAAGGTCCGGAATATAACCCGTGAAGGTGAGCGCAGGGCCGGACGAAGGCGATTCTTCTGCAAAAGCAGTTAGATAGATCTGGTGGTCCGAACGTATCCTCCATAGCTCAGGATTTGGACGATTAAGCAGACGGTTGTCTGGGATGATCCATTCCCGATCGAATGAACGGAATCCATATCGCACAGGCTCTATACACGGATTTGCGTCATTCGCGACTGGTGTTAGTCTCGCCTCGAATCCCGGTAATCCTTCTTTTACGATCCTATTGCTATGGCGGTCGCCAAGTTTTCCGTGGTTAAGATGGGGATGGAACAAACGTTCGATCTGATTCTGAGGCGCGTTAATCAGCTTGCTCCAACGGTGCTGAAGTGATGCTGCGTCCGGGGCGATAACCCAGGTTCGCCCCGGCATCACTCCTGAGCCGTTGTAAATAAACAGATCCTCCAATTTCGGGTAAGTTGCCCAGGCCCCCGTTGAAGCGGGCAGGAACGCGGCCCGCCAGTCGGAGGGACATTCAACCCAGTCGGAACTTTTCAGGCGTAGCGCGCTAAGTGCTTTGAACTTCACTTCCCGATTTCCGATCGGTAAGGCTTGGAACAATACTTTCGCGGGCGTGTCGACATTTTTCTTCACTGCGGAAGAACGTGATGCGAGCACAATACAGACAGGTTGTTGAACGCCTTGGAAGATGCGGCTATTGACCGCAGGCTGATGTCCCTCGGGAGAACAGTCGATCACCCAGATGTCGCCACATGTTCGACGCAGGTAGTCGCGCATCTTCTCAAATCCACGACCGTTGAGGAATCCAGCTACAGTGATGAAGCAAACGATGCCGGACATATTGCCAGGGCCATGGTCATAGACTTTCCAGGTCGCCCATCGCCAGAAGTAAATGTAAAGGTTGTAGAGATGCTTTGAATGAAGGCCGACCCCCCAGTCATTCGGCGGCATCCACGCGAGCAATGGAGCAGCTTCTTTTGAGTTTTTGGTTCCTGACTCTATCCAACCTCCCATTCCAATCGCTTTGACCTTATAAGGAGGATTGCCAATCACAACAGTGATGGGCTCTTCCCGCTTAATCCTATTCGCTTCTTTTCGGGAATCACCGATTGCTGCCAGAATGCCAGGAATCCACTCCTCATCGTCATTTGGATTGCCCAATGTATTTGTTACATACATACGTGGAGCCTTTGTCGGCGCAGAATGCGCGAGATCGACAACCTCTGCGAGGACGCGCAATTGTGCGACAGCGAATGGTCCCAGTTGCATCTCGAAAGCGATGAGCCGGTTGAGAGAGGCCAGAATCGCGCCTTTCACTGAACCTTCGCCCTCATCCGCACGAACTGTGTCGGCGATTCGTCTAAGCACCCCGAGGAGAAAGGTGCCCGTACCCACGGCGGGATCGGCTATCGTGACTGTCGGCGACGCTAGTCCTACGTGGAGGCCGAATCTTGGACTCCTGAGCGCCTCATCCACAAGACTGACCATCGCACCAACGACCTCAGGCGGCGTGTAGTAAGACCCGGTCAGCTTCTTGAGATCGTTGTCGTAAACCCCCAGGAACTCCTCATAGAAGTAGAGCCATGCATCGGGGTCACCCTTGCTGATCTTGGCCCAGTCCACGGCATCCAGTACTCGCGTCAGGGTGCCCAAAGCGGTCTTGAGCGTCTGCCGATTTTCTTCGCTATCGGTAAGCAGGCGGAGCGCGGCGCCGATCAAGGAGCTTGTGTGGCTCAGTTCTTTTGCAACTTCTCCGAGGCCGGTGGAAAGTCTTATCTTCTTAGCCCGAGCCATAAGCATCCCGAACGTAACAGCCTGAGCGTAGCCGTCGGCAAAGCGTTCATCGGTCGCATCCGGGAACAGCAACTTGCGCCAGTCCTTCGCCAACGAGGTCAAAGCCGCGCTCTTTAATGCCAGTTGTTCTGTAACCTCATCCCGCAGAAACAGGCAGAGTCTAGCGGCCGTATGCGCCAGTTCTTTCGCGCTCCGTGGGGGCACCGGCTCCCAACGCAGGAAGCTCTCGAACATCGCCGGTAGCCCCGGAACTGCCTTTAGTTTGCTGCCAGAGGATTCGATGTCTCCGTCTAGTGTGAGCACTTTCCCGACCGGCTCACCGCTCTGCCAGTGGCTGAAGGAATTGCCGTCCGTGTACATCAGGTTCGGCAACGAGCGCAGTTTTGCCCACTGATCCTTGTCGTGGGCATCCTTGAACTTCCGAGGATCGGCACCCTTTCCGGGAGCTTTCAGTTCAACAAATCCAACAAGCGCCCCGTGGACGGTTACCGAATAGTCTGGACGGGTCTTCAGATCTTCGAGAGACGATTCCCCGACAGCCACGACGTTCGCCGCCGACAGGCTCGCAAGTTCAGCGAGATCTCCGAGTAGCTGCTCGAACGGAGAGCGAAGTTGGTCCTCGGGTCGGCCGCTCACAGCGGGATTAGCCAGCTTCTTCTTCGCACTTGCTCCGAACTTGGCGATTGCATCTTCTAGCGTAGCTTTCATTCGGCAGCCCCCTGTCTTTTCACCCACTGGAATAATGCGTGAGCACCAGTTGTTAGAAATCGAACCGTAAACTAGAGATCCGATCAACGTACATCCGGTATTCCTCTCACGTTTAAAAGGCCCTGGCCGGGGCCTCAACCACCGCGTTGTATTCTGACGAAGATGCGGCGATGATACCAGACACTTGTTGCCCCAGCATCGCATTTCACAGGCAAGGAACCAAAACCGTCCCCGACAACGCGGCGGGACAATTTCAAGCCTTGAATCTGTCTCGGCAATGTGCCCCTAGCGGCAAGGTGGGGGATGTCAAGTCACCAGTGAAGTTCGGGGGTGGGAAGGGCGCGGGGCAGCCTTGACTTTCGCCTTCAACCCATTGTAAGCATCACGCGTCATCGCGGGCGTTTGCCAGAACTGCCTTTCGCGGAGTCGGCCGTTTTTCTCTTGGGCTCGCTCGATCCGCGCTCCGCAGTGCGAAACCCGAACCAAACGACGAAACTGATCGGACCGCTCGCCTGCTCCAAGATCGTCGTCCCATCGGGCGAGTTCTGTTCGAGCCATTCCCATACATCAAAATCGGTGTCGTTTCCGCCAGCGAGGGCCTCAGCTTTCTTGAGCTTGCTCTGCAAAGCGGTTTCAATGTACTCGAAGCACTCTCCATTGCTGTATATGAATCGCACGTGCTCGCAGGATGGCTGTGGCTTTAAACCAGCCTGATTGACCACCAATACACCGCATGTGGGACAAACGACGTCTGTACCTTCCTTCACTTGCACTATTTTCGAATCGTTCGACTCCGGCATTCGTTCTCCTCTTTCGGACTATGCCCTGGAATTGCCCTTTTGGCCGCTAAAATCGAAGCCATTCTACACGCATTTTTCCTGCTTACGACGAAATGTCAAACACCCTTAATGACGGGAACCGCGATGGTTGACTTTCGCTTTTTCATCGCCTACACTGTCCGGCGTGGACAAACAGCGGGAGAACGGAGCTTTGCTGATCGCCGCCTGTATTGTTGCGGCGATCCGGCTTCGGGGCGAGCCGATTGTGCGGTCCCCCAAAGTCCTGGCTACGATTTCGGATTCGGTGCAGTTGGCGCGGCTGGTGTGGATGGAGTTGCAGAGGGGACATCAATGAGAATGTGCTAAACCGAGAGGAAGCGGATGACCAACGGAAGCAAAGCCGGTACAAACACACTCTGGCTCAAGCAGCGTTGTGAAAATTTAGCTGGTAAATAATTGAAAAGACATATACTTTGGTGCGAGCCCAAGACTCTGAATTGACAATTTCATTGGCCTGACGTATGTGGCAGTATTGCTGTCAACACCCTTTTGGGTGCGAGGGCATGAGAACGGTTGTGTTCCGTGGTCTTTCTCGCTTTAGGCGCAAGTGTTTGATCGGAATACCGCTCGAAGGCAAATCGAACCCCTGTAGTCTTTGGTCAAGAAATGGCGTTGCTAGACGATCTGTTGACAGAGCTTGGCTACCAGCAGTCCTCTTTTTACCGCGAGGACATTGCGGAAGCTGATCTGTCTGTTGCGCACTTGCTGCGAGATGCTAAGCGCGCGCACGTCCGGGGTAGTTATTTCGTCCGTACCGTTGGAGGCGAAATCGGTGCGGCGCGTGAGCGACCAGCGGTTCATGTTGCTGAAGCGAAGACCGTTGATGAAGCACGCGAGATCCATAGACAGCTCTGGAATCAAGGGACGACCCCATTTCTGCTGGTGTCTCTGCCAGGACAGGTGCGGATTTACAGTGGGTTTGCCTATGACTACGCTAATGAGAAAGTCGGGCAGGTTGAGAGACCACTCGATACTGCAAGTCTGAGCCCTCGCGAAATCGCCAGCCATTTGCGTTTTTTACACGCCGACTCGATTGATTCTGGTGAGATCTGGCACATAAAAGGCGAGCACCTCACCAAAGACAAGCGCGTTGACCGCCGTCTGCTCAGCACGCTCCACTCTCTCAGTCAACAGCTAGTCCGCCAGCACCAACTTGATCGCGAAGTTGCCCATGCACTGATAGGGCGATTCGTTTATCTCCATTACCTCCGGGAACGCGAGATTCTCTCCGACCAATGGCTGGACGAGGCCGACGTTGACCCGAATGCGGTGTTCACGGCGAATGCCAGATTAAATGCTTTTCGCCGCCTGACCGACAAAGTGGACGAGCGATTTAACGGTCGCATTTTTCCCATCAATTGGTCCGCATCATCGGCACCTAACGCTGAAGCTGTGAAAGCAGTGGCCCGGGCCTTTGCGGGCGAAGAGCCCGGTGCAGGGCAGATGGTGCTTTTCCGCTTGTTTGATTTCTCGTTTATCCCCATTGAGCTTCTCTCCGCAATTTACGAACAATTCCTCCATGACGAAGGCAAGGGGGCCGAGCAAGGTGCTTTTTACACTCCAGAGCCAGTTGCCGATTACCTCATCGCTGAAGTTGAAAGCGTGAAGCGACTCCAAAGGGGCATGAAAGTTCTAGATCCTTGTTGCGGTTCCGGAATTTTTCTCGTGTTGGCCTATCGGCGTCTCATTGAGCAAGAATTGCGGAAACGGAAATGCAGCACGATGGCTCCAGCGGAACTGAGTCGTATTTTAACTTCTAGCATTTTCGGAGTGGAACGGAATAGTGAAGCGTGTCTCGTTACTGAATTCAACCTGATTCTTACTTTGCTCGACTATGTAAAACCACCTGAACTTCACCAACACAAAGATTTTCGGTTCCCCGAATTACACAATCGGCAGATTTTCGAGTGTGATTTTTTTGAAGATGGTTCAGTATTTCGAAAAGCATCCAAGCGTTTTGATTGGATTGTTGGTAATCCTCCTTGGGTAGAACTCGATCCGCAGGACAAGGATGAAAAACCAGCAGTCGAATGGATTAAGAAAACACAAGAGTCCGGTTTAGAGCCCGTAGCACGATACCGAACCAGCGAAGCTTTTACTTGGTGCGTGCGCGAATGGTCGGCCGACAATGGTGCAATCGGCCTAATCACCCAGGCCACTAGTCTTACAAACGATCAATCTGCTGGTTACCGGAAGGCTTTTTTCTCCCGGAGCACTGTTCACCGAATTACAAATTTCTCGAACCTTGCCTATATTTTGTTCGAGTCCGCCGAAGAGCCGGCCGCCACCGTTGTTTATTCTGCTGTACAGAACGAAACATTGTCGGGAGAGATTATTCACTTTGGGCCGTTGGTCGCGAATCAGCCGGCAACAGCACCCGGCAAAAGCCGTCGCCGTCGCGTTCCTTGGGTGCTAACGATTTGCGATTCGGAAATACAGACCGTGTCGGCAACTGAGGCGGCAAAAGGTTATGCTACGACGTGGAAGCGCGCATTGTGGGGTAATCCACGCGACCGGCGCGCGTTTGAACGGTTGCATCAAGTACTCCCTACGACGCTAGATGATTTAGCTAATATCCGAGGGTGGCATCTTAACCTTGGCGTTCAGCTACGAAAAGATGGCGGCTCCAAGTCAGACCCAAATCAAGACTTCTTTGAAATAAAACGAGCGCAGGGGCTTGGTGCGCTTGAGGCGACACAGCTCGCAAAATGGTTCAGCAGCTTGAAAGTCATCGAGCCAAAGCAACCTCGTAAAACCCACACCAGACTAGCAGTGGACGATACTTGGCTCGTTCACAACCGTTGGGGAACATACATCCGCGAACGTGGGGGTACAGATGGCCTCAATATTGTTGCCGCTCCTCACTTGTTCCTCTGGAACGAGTTCGCCGCTTTCAGCGAACAGGATTTTATTTTCCGTCACCCCAAGCTTGGATTGTCTGGACCTTTGACGGACAGCGACTGGCTGCGTGCTGTTTCAGCGATCTGGACGTCCAGCATTACGCCTTACTGCCTCTTTCTTAACCTCAGCGCCGGATGGGGAATTAGTCGTAGCACGATTGACCTCGGCGACGCACGCCAGATGCCGATGCCGAATTTAACGGACGATATGGTTGCACGACTCGCAAGCTTGCATCGGCTACTTGCCGCTGAAGAGGCGAATCTCGCCGACCGCAACGACTGGCAACGGCGACTGGATGAAGAGGTAGCTTCAATTATGAAGATACCCTCACAGGTAATGTTGCTGGCGCGGGAGTTCAGAGAATTCCGGCTGCCGCTAGTAAAAGGCAAGGCGCCGCGCGCGATTATGAAAGCACCAGATGAGCCTCAGCTCGAATCTTACGCTCGCCGACTTACAGAGGAGCTCGATGGATTTTTGGGGCGGAAAGCTCGTCACCATCGCGTTAGCGTCCTCAGCGCCCCCGCTGGGATCATTGCCACTATCGAGCTCGTTAATGGCAAGCAGACACCAAAACCGACCGTGAAAATCGCGGGGATGGATGACCAGGAGCAGGTACATGACATTCTCCGTGCGGCCGAACAGAAGTTTGCTCAATGGGTTTACGTTCGGCGCAGCGTCCGTGTTTTTGCAGGTAGCAAGGTCCATCTCTGCAAACCGGCTCGTCGTCTCGAATGGACTGAATCACAGGCATTGCTCGACGCTGCCGACGTTATCGCCGAAGTGGCCGAAGCTCGCAGTCGCAACTCATGAACCACGGAACTCTAACCGGAGAATGGGATGTCTATCTCGCAGCACTTCGCGAGGATGCTCATCTTCTTCTTGCCTGGGGTTACGCGGATGCACGTTCCAAACTTCCGGCTGCGAGAGACGAATATGACCTTACTGATTTCCTTGCCAATGCGATGGAGCAACGCATAAATAACCCTCTCACGCCCGATCGTTTTTTGCTGTATTCAGTCCATAATGAACGTCCCATCAGCCCGAGAGCCGAACTAGGGAAAGATCGACCCAAACTGGATATTCAAATTGAACGCTGTGGGGTTCGCCCCAAGCGGTTTTATACGTTTGAAATGAAGCGGCTACGCGATGATGCAAAAGCCAGCCCCACGGACTCCCTTGCACACTATCTTGGCAATGAGGGGGTTGGTCGTTTCGTCGCGGGAAAATACGAAGCGGAAAGCTTCGAGGCGTCCATGATTGGTTGCATTCAGGCGCGCACCCCGGAGTTCTGGCTGGAACTTATTGGGCAGGCATTTAAGGACGATGTCGCTTCTGCGCAAGGCCGGTACAATATCGTGGAAGGATTTCAGCGGTGTTCAATTATTTCGGAATTATGCGATGAAGCCTCAACGATTCATCGTCGCGCGAGTGGATCCAGAATCCGCCTCCTGCATATATTCCTCTGTTGCGGAAAGTCGGCATCCTAGTCAACTGGCAAGCTACGCCCTTTCGTCCATCAGGCCCCCTCGGTTGAGGGTTCGATTCCTTAACAATGTCAGTTTTCAGCTCATGGCGGGCGCTGCGGCTGCCTTTTCCGGCAACCCGACCCGTACCCTCCGCAAGCTGACGCGGGACGCCAGGGGTTCCGCTGTGTTCGGTCTGCGAGGGCCGCAATGACCTCCACTAGTATCAGCCGGTCGTACCGCGCATGTTGTACCCTCACCGATCGCCCCGTGTTTCGAAGTCGGCGGGATCGTGCAGCAGATACCAACCCGGCCGACTGGTTGTTCGCGCTCAGACTTGCAGCGATTCCTTCGACGGGAGGACAAACTGAAATATCTTGTACCCGTTAGTAAAGACCTCGGTATTGAAGTGCCAGCTCTGATTGTCGGGGCGCCCTACCACCAGTTCGCTTTCGACTACATCCTTTAATCCCCACCATTTGTCTCTGCGCAATAGGTCGGTGCCTTTGACAGTGCCGCCCTTTATCTCGATAGCTGAGAAAAACTGCTTACGGAACGGTGCAGAAGTGATTGTGTAGTGGATCTTGTATTCCAAGTCCTCAAACTCCGCATCTTCCGTATCGTTCGGAAGCTTCGAAAAAACGATCAGAGCACACGGAAGAGTGTGCCGTTCAGTGTACCTTCGCATTGCCGACTCATAGGACGCTGCGTAATTCGGGGCTAATCCGATGACGGTGCGCACCGACGTTGGCGCATTAAGTGCCTCTTCCGTAAAACGATTCCCCTGAAACAAAAGCTCTGCGGCAATTTCGTTTGCCTCACGCTCCATGCGCGCCTTCGCCCACCAACTGAGTGTCGCATCTGTATCAATAAACAGCTTGTCTCGGTGCTCGGGAAGTATGAAATGTGCCACCTCGTGGAATACTCCAAATCGTTTTTGCTTTTCGCTAAGCCCAGATTGGGTTGCAATCAATCGATCATTCAGGCTCAAGGCTGCGCGCACCTCGATTGGGGTTTCTGTTTTGGGCAAAAAATCCAGCTCATGCATAAAGTCGAAGCTGAGCTGCTCCAATTGCAAAAAGTCCAAGAGCTTCGCCTCGTTCGTAGGTAACTGATCAGCAGCTCCCGCTTCTACAAGAAGCGTTTCTACAATTTCTTCTGGCCTCGGAGGTTGGAGGCTATTGTTTGTGGCTTGAAATTTCTGCATGTCTCTTTCTCAGCCGCTGCGCAATTTGTTCTTTAATATCTTCATCGAGCGATGCGTTTGCTTGGGTAGCAACCGTATCTTTTCCCACAACAGGTTGCTGTAAATGTTGCAACCATGCGCGAGCGGAATCACTGCCTTTCAGTTCTATGTTCGTTTGGCGGAAAAAATAGCTCATTGGCACTTTGAAGTATTCCGCCAGCTTTTGGAGGGTCTCTCCACGGGGAACGGTTTCTTGGTTTTCCAATGTGGAGAGAGTTGTTGGAGGGATTCCCAGCCCAGTGGCGACCTCCCGCTGCGAACGGTCACCCCGCAGACGTCGTAGTCGCTGCCCGAAGTTTTCCATACATCAATTCTCCTTTTCCGTTTAATACCGAATACACATTGTGCACTTATTCATGCGCCTGGCGCAAATTTTTTCGGATATTATCTCCTTATTTATCTTTATGTTGTGATTTTACGTCGTTAGCATACGAGTTTTACGCTTGACACGGACGGTAAATAGGTTCACGCTTCCATGAATTTGGATTTCCAGGAGGCTCTTATGAGCGAGTTATACGGAGCGGGACATGGGGTGCGGGAGGTTGTCTTCTCGTTTGACGACGGCCCTCATCCAGTGAACACACCGAAGTTACTCGATATTCTTGAAAAAGAAGGGCTTAAGGCCATTTTCTTCGTCGTGGGGCAGAATCTCGAATCTGCTAAAGGAAAAGATATCTTGAAAAGGATATCGGCTGACGGCCATTACGTGGGAAACCACACTTACAGCCATCCGAACCTAGCAAAGTTGACCGAAGAACAGATACGGAATGAGATCGAAAAGACTGCTGCTCTAATTGGCGACGCGGATCATGGTGTCAAGTTGTTGCGCCCGCCCTTCGGCGCTCATAACGCGCTCGTCGACAAGGTAGTCCATGACATGGGCTATCGCATCGTCCTCTGGAATGTCGACACGAACGACTGGAACCCTAAGTACAAAGATGGGGGCTGGGTGCAACTGGGCCTGGACCAGGTCGAAGCCCGCGAGCATTCTCTGGTGCTGGCGCACGACATTCACCCGACCACGGTCGCACGAGTAGACGAGTTCATCACAGCGATAAAGGCGTTGCCCAACGTGCAATTTCCAGCGTACGCGTGATCAGCGACGCAGAATGGATGATCAGAATGGCTGACCTAGCAAATGAAACCAGCGCCGTAAATGGCGGACATCCGGAACGCCGGATCGTCGTTTCTCTCCCCGATCACAAGATAAGCATACTAGAAGGAGAAGTGGAGGTACGAACCCTCACGAACTTCTCAACGGGGCGGCAGGGCCATCTGACGCCGCTGATTCCAAACGGGAAAATCGACCCAGTTCTCAGACAGCGGATGCACTACAGCGGTCGCTATAAAGACTCCCACGGCAAGCCGGCTGCCATGCCCTTTGCCTTATTCTTTAACGATGGTTCTGGCTGCGCCTTCCACGCTGGAGACCCTAATCTTGAGTCTCACGGTTGCATTCACCTCGACGTGGCGGACGCAGAGTGGTTGTTTAACTGGGCCGGAAAATACGACGTTGGCTTGCAGATTCTCGGTCCCAATCCCCATGCCCCGGCATTGCAGAAAGCTTAGGGCACGGGCGAAATCCGTTAGCTGCGGTTCATTGCGGAGGGCCTGTAATCGATGGCGGCAAAACGCTTGGGTTGAGAAACGGCCTACGTCGATTGCGACAGGAGAGGCAGATGCAGATTGATTTTCATCATGCAGTCACATATGTGCTGGCCCGGCTCGTGGGCTTTCCTCACGATGACGCGCGCATGATCGCCTACGCTGGCCAGTACGTGGACGACGCCAACAACCAGGGTCTGATCGAGTTTACCAACGGCGTGCCACCCTTCTACCACATCGCTTCCGCCCACGTACTCTGGGACGCCGGAAACCTCCGCGCCAGTGAAGACCGCGAAGTCTGGGTTCCGTTTCATTTTCTTCCCGGCAACAACGGCCAGGAACCGGGCCAAGCACTCGACACACCCATGATCAGGCGTCTCGTGTGCCGCGAGGACAGCCCTCTCGCGCGGGACTTGTGGCGAGCATGTAAGGCAGCCAAGAACGAAGCGAATTGGCGGCAGCGCCTGGGCATCACAACACACGTCTATTCCGATACGTTCGCGCACTATGCGTTTGTCGGATTGCTAAATGAGATCAACAAGGTGAGCGACCTTAAGTTCACGGGGGCGGGTTGGCTCGACAAGATGGCGGAGTGGGTATCCCGTGGAATAACCGAGGTCGAGAACCTCGGGCATGGGTGCGTGTTCAAGTGCCCCGATATGCCCTTTCTCCAGTGGAGCTATCGCGACGACGAGGGCAACCTTCAAACACGTGACAACGCTGCCAAGTTCGCGCACGCCTGCGACAGGATCTTCTATTACTATTTATGGTACCGAGATGAGTCCACGGAGCGGCAAATCTCGGCGGTCGACCGGGAACTGATCCTCGAATCTTTTCGTGGCATAACCGACCCCGATGGAGGCGCGCGTCACCGCAAATGGCTAATCCTTATCCGGGAGGGGAGGTTCTCGTTCGGCGGACTCAGTGCGGAGCAAGCCGCGTCGCTCGAGTATGCCCCCAAGGGAGAGGGCTCATGGAAGTTCGATGCGCTTAACACCAAACTGGACAGGGACATCCCCGGCACAAAGTTCACGCCCAGCCCACACTTTGACCAGAGCAACTGGAAACTATTCCACCAGGCGCTGATCGGTCACCAGGAGGAGGTTCTGCGCAAGCTGTTGCCTATGTACAAGATCTCATTGTCCGCATAGGATGGCCCTGAGAATCAGCAGCCGATGACGCGGCGGCCAATGCTTTTCGGTCCCGCATAACCTTCTTTTGAACGGTGGACGCCGAGGGCTCGGACCTGGTCCGTTGCGGGATATACCGCAATGACCTCCGCCAGCATCAGCCGGTTCGGCTGACGCCACCAATCTTGCCAGCCGCGATGCGCCCCTAGCAAGTCTACAGGTCAGCTGTCGCCGCATCTCAATGAACGCGCGGTGCTCGACCGTTTTCCAAGAGCCTGCCGGTTCGGGGGTAACCGATTCGTCGGTTGTGCAGCCTTAGAGCGGGCCCGTGGGCTTTCCCGATTTTGGAAGCGACGAAGTGCTTCGCCCCGACAACCACGACGGACAACATTCGCAGCTCAAAGCCTCCCGGGTCTTCCACATCCCGCATCAAACCTGCCGAACCCGAGACGGTAAATCACGTAGAACTGCCGTCGAAGGTTTCCGCGATTAGCTCTTGATTTTCTCCGCCGATCAAGTATTCTCGTTTGTCCACTCTCGCCAGAAGGAAACGCAAATTGCATATGTCTGCGAAAGGCCCAGAGTTGTTCTTCGGCTTGGTCGCGGCAGTCGGAACCGATCTTGAATTGGTAATAACGTTTCTGTCCGAAGCTCTTGAGGCAGTGGATTACTCCCCAAAACCGTCCATCAGACTGGCGAGCTTGCTCCGAGAGCTGCCGCCTTACTCACAACTCCCCGATTTTTCGGCTTCTTTGGACGTGTACATCAACGAGCACATGACGGCGGGTGATGAGCTACGTCAGACGACTGGGCGTAACGACGCAATGGCCCTGTTGGGTATTGGGGAGGTGCAGTAACAGCGAAAAGAAGCCGGCGTGCAATTCGGAGAAATTATTCCGAGGCGGGCATACATCTTCAGGTCTTTGAAGCACCCAGATGAAGCGAAAATTTTCAGGGAAGTTTACGGCGCTGGGTTCTATTTGATTGCCGCCTATGCACCTCATTCGGCCCGGCGGGATCATCTCGCACGTGGAATTGCAAAATCACGGAATGAGTACCCGATTGACCGTCATTATGAGCGAGCAGAACAACTCATTGCGCGAGACGAGCAGGAATTCGGTCTCCGTCATGGCCAGAATGTCAGTGATACATTTCACCGAGCGGATGTCTTTTTCGACACTAGTGACCGCGAAGAATTACAGCGGTCCATTCGAAGGTTTGTCGAATTAACATTTGGCAATACGTTCCACACTCCGACGAAGAAAGAATTTGCGATGTTCCTCGCCACTGCCGCAGCTTTGCGTTCGGCTGAAATGGGCAGACAGGTCGGTGCGGCGATTTCGACCGACGCGGGCGATATCATTGCTGTCGGTACTAACGAGGTGCCCAAAGCTGGCGGTGGCTTGTACTGGTCGGATGACAAACCCGACCGCCGTGAGTTCGTCGAAGGATTTGACTCCAACGATCAGCACAAGAGAAATTTGGTAGCTGACACGCTTCGGTCTTTGCAGACGGCAGGCTGGCTTAACATGGAGAGGAGTACCCAGCCAATTCAGCAGCTTGTGGAAGAATCGATGAAGCCTGACGTCCTTGGAAGCGACGCACAGTTTCGCGGCCTAATCGAATTTGGTAGAGCCGTCCATGCCGAAATGGCGGCACTGGTCGATGCAGCGCGGCGGGGTGTAGGAATTTCGGGTGCGTCGCTGTTTATAACCACATTCCCGTGCCATCTTTGTGCGCGGCATATCGTTGCCGCCGGCATCGACCGAGTTTTCTTTATCGAGCCATACGCGAAGAGTCTCACGGCGGAGTTGTACCCCGATTCAATCGCGGTGGAAAGCCCTCAAGCAGGTGTGAAACAGGTCGTTTTTGAACCCTTCGTAGGCGTTGCACCTCGCCAGTACATGTCCCTTTTCACTGCGCTGGATCGTAAACGGTCAGACGGCACTGTGATCCAATTTGTTCCAGCAGGCGCAATCCCACGATTCTCGGGAAATCCGAAAATGTACCTGGAGCAGGAGGATGAGAAAGTTACCGTCTTAGGCACCTTGATGACAAAACAAGGAAACTTGTTTCAATGATTTGTGATATACAAAAATGAGATGGAGGTGGAACATGCTCGCGACTCGTAATAGAGGATGGCTGCAAGAAATAGTTCGCGAAGCCGGACAAAGAGTTGAGCAGTGGCCAGAGTGGAAAAGAAACCAGGAGCCTTGTACAACGTCTTCTCAAGTTCAAAGCGCTGAACCTCATCAGACGAACTCCACGGGCGTGCAAGAAACCAATCAGGTGCCTCTCCGTTCGCGTTGACTGATTTATCAAACAGCTGACAAGGCGTGCATTGAGAGCTATCCTCGTCGGTTGAGCCAAACGGCTGAAGAAGTCTTCACTCAGGAAAAGCACATCGGCAAGGAGTCCGCCACACGCCCGACTGTACCCTCCGCTTGCTGACGCGGGACGCCAGTGGCTCCGTAGTGTTCGGCTCTATCGGCACTTCATAACGCGCTCGGTATACGTTGAGTGCTACCGCAAATTACGGGTGAGCTGGTCGGAGCGCGGCGAGAGTACGGTATGGCCCTTCCCGGCTACTCTCTCGTAATCCACGCAAAGGCCTTATCCTTTTCGTCATAGGCTTTGCGCATACGTCTCTTGAGCACTTCTATGGCTTCCGCTTCCCAATATTGCCGGAAGCCAAGCAGTGGAATTGCTCCTAGAAATGCGTTATCTTTCTTTTGAAACTTGACTAAGCCCACAAGGTAAGGCTGTTTCAGCTTTCGAACCAGTGCTTCTAGCAGAGGAACAGGAGCAGCATAGCAGGGCCGTGAGCTACTGCCAAAATCAAGATAAACGGGCAATGCATCCACCTCAGAGTGCACACCACCACCTCGGGCACCGTCTGGAATGCCCAGTTCCCGGTCAATCCATTTGTTCATCGCTTCCAGGGGGTTGGGGTCTAGTTTTTGAATGTTTGCTATCTCAGCTTTTAGCGCCTGCCTTACTTTCCAGTCGTTTGTCATTTTTCCCCTTTCCTTTCTTTCATCTGCACCCTATGCTTGTTGTTGGCTGGCTGCTAACCAGTGCAATGGCGCTAGACCGATTTCTTCCATTAGTTGTTCCTCTCCGGTCATATTCTTACCGCTCCTTTATTTCTCCAGCTGCTGTTCTACATAACAGCTGGTTATTTGCACAATTGAAGAGTGTTTGGGATTGCCAGCGCGCTCCATCTCTGGTGTCGCCCATTGTTTCCAGTCGCCTGGTTTTGCCGTCGGGTAAATAGTTCCTTTCGGTGGTCGCTTCCACGGTTGCCATTCGATATCTGGGTACTCTCTCAACCTCGGATCGCGGAATTCGGCGGGCCAAAACTTAGGATTTCCGCCGGCGTTCACTTCCGTTGCGCGCTTGCCATCACGACTTTTTGTACCGTAGGTATTCGAATCGACAGCCCACCGCGTTCCCAGCTGTTTCAAGAAGACCCTCGCGCCCGCAGCACGACATTCACCGATCAGGTAACGGACGTCGTCGAGATCCATGTACCGCGCCTGATCTCTGTCCTTGGAGGACTCTCCGCCGATGATCGCCCAATGAATGCCTGCCGATTCCAACATGCTGCGCAGGTTTGGACAAAGTTCGCAGAGTCGCCTTGCCTCGCTCTGCCAGGGCTCAAAACTAATGAACTTCACCCGGGCGCCGGTTTTGCCGAGATCTCTAATGCGGTACATCGCCGCAGCGCGCTCGACACTCACGCCCATCCACACGTTACCGGGCCACTGGATCTGCGACGAGAGTTGCAGCAACCTATCTGACCGCTTCGTAAGCGCCTGGAATTGGTGCCAGTATGCCGTTCCGAAAATTCGGAAATGTTCCAGAATGACTTCTTGCGGCAATCGTTCGTAAAACAGATCAGAGAGGCTGTTGACAAAAAACAACCTGCTTTGCCGCTGCCGCAGCACTGCATAGAGCCGGTCCGGCAGGAACCGGATCCGCCCCGTCCAGTTAAGCCTGCCGGTGAGCAAGTGTTTTTCAACCAACCCGACGTACGGATTATCGCTCGGACTTCCGAATTTCGGGTTGTGCGCCATCCGCCAGATATCGAAGATTGCGTAGCAGTTGTAGCACCCCAACGAGCACATGAAACAGCCCAGCAGGGCGTTGAGTGTGTCTTGGGTCCATTGGATTGCCGAGTTTCGCGACATGCGCGCCTCCTTTGAATTGCCTTGCTCCTCTGATACCTGCCCGCGAGGTCACCGCTTGCTCATTCAGTCATTGACTTTCGTCCGGAAAAATAACTTCGAGCGCATCCTCAACAAGGGCTATGCCCTCATCGTCGTCCTCGACGTAGCGCCCCACTACGCCAGCGATTGCGTTGGCTGCGATGTCCATACGGTTTGCGTGGCGGGAGTGGGCAACCTGTAGCGCTTCAAGTCCCGCCGTAACGGCTGACCACAAAATTTCGTGTCGATACATGGCTCCTCCGAGCTTGCTCCGGCCAGTGGTCAGATGGAGCTGCGCGTTGGGGACACGGCGAAGCAAGGCGCACGATGACGCACGCCGCATCACTTGCTGCAACTCATTTGCCCCTGCCGCGCGATCGGCGTCGCGAAAGGCTCGAGCGTTTTGCTGTTTAGCTGTTAGCGCGTGCCACGGGACCGTGCCATGTGTCGGGGCTTCTGAGCGCTGAGGACTATTGCTACCCGACGGTCTCTAGAAAGGTCGTACCGTAATTAGGCACATACGAGCGCTACGCGAGTGACCCGCTACGCACTCGTCCGGTACAACTTTTGAGATTCTGCTGTATGCGCGCTGGTTGCCTGCACGGAGCAGCTTCTTCGGGCCAGAAATACCGGAGCGATTTTCAACAGCAACTGCGGGCCACTTTGGTGCGCGGCCACCGTTTTATCGCGAGGGCTTCCCAGCACGAAGTAAGCTTGCGCCTTCAGTCCCGAGACGCGAAAGCAAAATCCTGTTCCCCCCTCTTCGGCACCACTGTTTAAGAACGGGAAAGCTGTTGGGCAAGTAGTGAACTGCGGGCGATTGCGTACAATTTGGAATAGGCCGGTTCCCGGTCTATTCTCCTAAGCCCTTACCGCGACCGCAGCCGTCCCGTAAACCGGCAGCGAATTCGCTATCGCCTGAGCCTCGGGTTTCTCAGCCATAAAGCACTGGATGTACGATTGCGTGATGTCAAGCGAAGTGTGGCCGAGCATCTGGCGCAGCGTCTCGATGTCTACTCGGTGGACGTACAACCCCGCAAACGTTTTGCGGAACTTGTGCAGTTCGTAGTGCCCCGGCAATTCCTTAGCAATCGCCTGCAATCGGCGCAGCAGATGGCCGTCAACTCCGCCCTGACCATTGGGAAAGACCAAATCCGTGAGCTTCGCCTTGGTCGCCTCAAAGCGGAATTTCAGCTTATCCACCAACCAGGCCGGCAGCGGGATAACTCGGCGATCGGACTTCCGCTTGGGGTTCCAGTTGGGCTTGGGCGCGATGCGAACCGTGTTCATGTGGAAGTTGATGTTGTTCCACCGGAGGTTCGCCACTTCGCCTTCGCGGAACCCGCTGTACAGGAAGAACTCAAACACCAGCTTGTCTTCTTCGGAGCAGATAGTGAACAAGGCCTTCAACTCTTCCGGCGTGTAAGCCACGACGTCTTTCGGAATGTACTGCCGCGAAAGTTCCGAGACCAGCTTGCAGCCAAGGGTTATGCCATTAGATCGGAGGAACGTACTAACGGCACCAAATACGTTGAATATCGTGCGGCGGCCCTTGGGAGATTTGTACTTGCCCCGCAGGAAGGTGATAAACCGCTCCAGATCGGCGACCGTGATGTCGGCCAAATAAGTCCTTTGGCAATGTTCGCGGAAAAGCTGAAGCTTGTGTTTCCGGCCGATCACGGTCTTGTGCGCTTTGCCGACCGCTTCCTGGTTTTCAAGGTAGGCGGTAATGGCGTCAGCCAGCGTCCGGCGGTCATTTTTCTGTGGCTCTACGAGCTTCAAACCAGCCTCTTGAACCGCATTCTTTGCATCCAGCTCGCGTTGCTTTTTACGGAACTGATCCAGAGCCAGAACAGGGTCGTTGCCGATGACCTCATATTTGCGGTGCTCATTTTGGGAGTCGCGGTAACGGAGCACGTAAGAGGCGTCTTTGAACACCCGCTCCTGCCCGCCAACCCGAGCCCAAAAGCCCTCGGCAGTCTTCTTGGGGGTGCGTCCACGAAGAATGGGCTGCACGCGGATTTGTTTGCCTTCGTCCTGCACACGGATTAGGAGTGTGACTTTCGCCATTTCTTTTCCTCCTTCCAAACACGCACAGCCGTTTGTAAACCCGAATTTCTGGCGAGTCGGGACAGAAGGCTGTATGTGCCTCAATACGCGGAAAAGAAAGGTGTTGGATACTTTTTGGAATTTCGTGGAACGCGGAAAGGAATTTCCGGAGCTTTATGTTATCTGGCGGAGAGGGGGGGATTCGAACCCCCGGTACAGCTTTTGACCGTACAACGGTTTAGCAAACCGCCGCCTTCAGCCACTCGGCCACCTCTCCGTAAAGGCGGGAACGCTTACTTTCAATAATTTACCACATGCCCGTTAATTCTGCTGCTGGCCAACTGCTGGCCATTGCTGTCCCAGGCCATCCACCACCGTCTGCATACGCTGCATCGCCTCCAGCACCGCCGGATCAAAGGCTTTGATATAGCGGTCCTTGGTGACGTGCGGCTTGGCATGACGCAGCACCCGTTGCACGATTTTCTCATTGGCGCCCAACTCGTACAAGTTGGAGGCAATGCCGCGCCGGAAGCCGTGCCAGCCGTACCACGGCAGGCCGCTGGCCTCGACCGCCGGACGGATCACGCGCTGGGCCAGCTTGTCCATGTCCATGCGCTCCCCGTTGCCCTGGTGAAAGATCACGCCAGTGCGCAGGTTCTGCATGGACGCGCGATACGCGTCCAGAATCTTGGCCAAGGTGGGAATCACCGGAACGGATTGGCGGCTGGCGCGCGTCTTGGGCTCGTTGACGACCGTCTTCCAGACCGAGCGCTTGACCGTCAACGTGTCGCCAGTAAAATCCGGCCACTCCACCCCACGCAGTTCGCCTTCCCGCAATCCCGCAAACGAAGCCGCGGCCACCACCGCTTTGGGCAGCAATGGTAACAGTTCGAGAATGCGCAGAATCTGCACCAGGTTGTAGGCGTAAGTCTCGCCCGGCTCGCGTGCGTTCCGGGGAATCCTTGCGCCTTCGACCGGGTTCTCGCCGTCGTACGCGCCTTCGTTCTTGGCGTGGGTGAAGATGCCGCTGAGCACCGACTTGATGTGCTGCAGCGTGGTCTTCGTCAGATCGCAGTCATCGGCGATTGACCGCAGCATGCGGCTGGCATCCACGGTTCTAAACTGGCGCAGGCGGATCGCTCCGACGCGTCCGGCAAGATAAAGGTTCCAGATGTTCCGGTAACCTTTATGCGTGCTGGCGCGCAGCTCGCTTTTCACCCACGGCAGATAGAACTGCTCGACAAATTCGTTCAGCGTCATGCTCGGATGCGGACTCGTCTGCGACGAATTTACCTTCTGCATAAACGCCTGCCGCACGGTTTCCGCCTCCGCCTTGGTCGCGAAGTCTTCCACGCTACCCAGGCGCTCGGCCATCCGCTGCAGCTTGATGGAACCGTCGGCTTGTCGTACGCCAATCCGATATCGCACAAACCACGCCCCGTGATCCCGATACAAATTGCCTTTCTGATATCGAACAGGTTGGATCATTCATTCCTCCTTGAATGACCTGCTCTGTCCGTGCTCACCAGCTGGCGATTGAGCCATGCCCGCAGCACTTCACTGCCCCAAGGAAACTGCACGTAGCGACCAAACTTGTAGTGAGGGATCGGATCGCCGGTACGATTGGGGTTGCTGCGGGAGCGGACCCAACTTTCGGGTACGCCCAGCCTTCTCGCCAGCTCCGCAGAGTTTATCACTTCGACTTCGAGTAGCTCATCTCTGCGGTTATTTGCCTCGCCGAGTATTAGTGGGGTGAGTCCCGCAATCGCATTGTCCTCTAACCTGCCGCGATTGCCAGCAACCGATCGAGCTGAGCGTCCCGAGTTACTTGCGTGCGACGCGCTTAGAGTAAACGTGGGGCTCTGCACGTTTGGATCGTGTGACGAGTGGGAAGTGCTTTCAGATAAGATTAATTGTTGCTCGGCTTTGGCTCCGGTCCGAGCACTTGACGCTGAAGACAAGACGGCTCCCTTTCTAGTCCGTCTCTTCTGTGGAAGCAATGCTGCAAGTTATTCAAACCTGCAGGTGTGACACTTCAGCAGTGCGCGTGCGCCGCTGGCGTCCGATGCCACACTGCGATTGTTCTCTAGATTGCCACAGCGGTCGGCTCCGGCGCAATACAGCCCAAGATTTCTTCTATGGACCTACAGAAAATAGATCCATAGAAAAAGTCGGGGGGCCCTTTGCCATGCTGCCATCCGGCTGCTGAAATGCGAGGTCTTGAAATGCGAGGTCTTGACACCGGTAAATTCCACAGTTTGCCATTCCCTGCTACGAAGGGGAGTTCTCAGTTCTACATAATTTTTTGCACAATATAGTTGTGACGCCGGTGTGACGTAAAATCTGCCAAGGCTGACAAGATTGCCAATATTGGCACTACGCGGCTTCGTAATTTGTATAACTTATGTGTTTGCAGGCCCCACTCGCAGAGGGTCCGTATCTATATCAGCCTTTGCTATCTATACAGTTTTGTGTAGGATATGGTCATACGTTGGAAGACGAACTTGGAATCTTTACCCGCCATGACCGAAACGACAGCCGCATAGAACGGCTACTCCTCTCGAATAAGTCACAAGTCGGAAATCTCCTGAGATCCACTGACTACGGTAGGGAAGTTCTTGCGTACTTCGACGCGAGCTCATCTATTCAACGGCACAGTCACATAAGAGAACTTGTTGAAGGCCCCACCGGTGCCGACGTCCTCGATTATATCGACCGTGATTCGTATTTCTGCGGTCTCCATCACCGGGTGGACAGCGCGATTTTCCGCCGATTCAGCATTGTACCCGGGAGAGCTCGGAATGCGAACGAACGGCACATCGCATCACGTCTGTTTGGCACGCACGGCATTCGGCTACGGTTGCACCACCTGCTTGACCTTGTCGGATGAACTGCTCTTAAAATTATTGTCGCCCGCGTAGCTTGCCGTCAGAGTTCTTGACCCACTGGCGGTAAAAGTCAACAAGCAGCTGCCTGCGCCAGCACTGAGAGTCCCAGTGCAGCTCTCGCCTGTAGAGGCCGTTACGACGACACTTCCCGTCGGCACACCTGTTCCCATCACACTGAAGCTGACGGTCACCGCCTCGCCTACCTGCGATGGATTAGGTGTGTCGGAAGTAATGGTCGTCGTGCTGCGGGCCTGGTTCACTGTAATCGTAACGGTGTCAGTCGCGGTCGTATAGTCCGTCGTGTCGCTTGGCGTGAAGGTGACGGCGAGAGTCTGGGCTCCTGCTGGAAGCACCGTGCCCGCTGCTGGCGTGTATACGAATAAGCCGGGCACCGAGGCAGTTGCGTTCAGTTGTGTGCTGCTGAGGGCTGTTCCGTAGGTGATGGCCGCCGGTTTGGCCCAGGTAATCTTGGGCGTAGCCGGATTGACTTGCAGAGTCACCGAGGCACCGGCGGTGGTGTAGTCAGTGGTGTTGTTGGGCGTGAATACAACCGACAGAATCTGGGTCCCCGCGCCTAGCACCGCGCCCTTATCTGGTGTATACGTGAAACTGCCGCCCACTGCCACGCCGTTGTAAGTAGCCTTCGCGTTCAGTTGGGTACCGTTCAGGGCAGTCCCGTAAGTGATAGCTGCGGGTGTCGCCCACGTGATTGTCGGAGTGACGGGATTCACCTGCAGCGTTACGGATGTTTTTGCGGTGGCGTAATCCGTCGCATCCGTCGGCGTGAAAGTGACCGACAACGTATGGCTTCCTCCATCTAGCACCGTCCCCGCTGCGGGAGAATATACGAAACTGCCAGGCACCGACGCGGTTGCGTTCAGTTGTGTACCGCTCAGCGCGGTTCCGTAAGTGATGGACGACGGCGCCAACCAAGTGACCGTCGGTGTGGCCTCGTTTACTGTGATCGTGACAGTGTCAGTCGCGGTCGTATAGTCCGTCGTGTCGTTTGGCGTGAAGCTGACGGAGAGAGTCTGGGCTCCTCCTGGAAGCACCGTGCCCGCTGCCGGAGAATATGCGAAGCTGCCGGGCACTGAGGCAGTTGCGTTCAGTTGTGTGCTGCTAAGGGCTGTTCCGTAGGTGATGGCCGCCGGTTTGGCCCAGGTAATCTTGGGCGTAGCCGGATTGACTTGCAGAGTCACCGAGGCACTGGCGGTGGTGTAGTCAACAGTGTTCCTGGGCGTGAAAACGACCGACAGAGTGTGGGTTCCCGCGTCTAACACCGTGCCTCTTTCCGGTGTATACGCGAACCTGCCAGCCACTTCCGCGCCGTTGTAAGTGGCCTTTGCATCCAGTTGGGCACGGCGCAGTGCAGTCCCGTAAGTGATAGCTCCGGGTGTCGCCCACGTGATTGTCGGAGTGGCCTTCGTGGCGATTGTGGATTGGGTGGCAGACGCAGCGAGATAGTTATTATCCGCAGCCCAGGCAGCGATTAGGGAACACGTGCCTGTGCTCGCAGTAATGGTAACGGTCGTCCCTGCGATGGTGCATGCGCCGCTCGCCGTGATGACTGCCGTGGTGCTAGCGTTAGTGGTCGCAGATACGGTGAACGTGGAGTGGTAACCAGCGCTGGCCGGAGCCCCCGTGAAGCTCACTGCGGGCGCGATCGTCGTCGCAGTCGTGGACTGGCTGAGCGAAGCTGCGCTGTAGTTGGCGTCCGCCGCCCAATTTGCACTGAGGCTGCAGGTTCCCGTGCCGCTGGTCATGGTGACCGTCGTGCCGGTGACCGAGCATGCGCCAG
>Ga0181533_1001002_pt1 | contig 37355 bp, 33 predicted proteins | sample PEATcosm2014_Bin_45_FD_119772 | JGI IMG/M metagenome (GOLD analysis project Ga0181533, IMG submission 119772) | Peatland microbial communities from MTU Mesocosm Facility, Houghton, MI, USA - PEATcosm2014_Bin11_60_metaG | ecosystem: Environmental > Terrestrial > Soil > Wetlands > Peat | place...
CAAAAAACGGATTGTAGAGGCAAAACAACAACAGAAAACAAACAGCAGAACAGGCTCAATAACACCAAAAACTCCGCCAGGGGCATAATGAGCCTGGAAACAGGTGTTTTTCCGCAGCCTGTTTAACCCTGACAGAATCCGTGCCGAAAGTGTCGGAGGGAGGCGGGGGTTTCAACCCCCGCATATAGCCCACAAGTTTTTAGAAAATCAATCCACGCGGCGTGAGCCGCGTTCAAATCTCTGACCTCTGACGGGGTTCGCGGCGTGGCAAGATCTATAGGTTGGTCGAATCGGTGTACGATAGGGCGTTTGTCGGTATCTATCGTGATTGATGATGGGCTTTCCTAAGGCGATTGAGGTCTGTGGTCTCCCCAGGAGCATCCGCCGCGGTGGACGAGGGACCGGGGGCACCTCATTAGCGTTGGGGGGTGACATCTGGATAGTGGCCAACCGACGTCCGTCGAAAGCACCATTCCGACCTTAGTGATTGCCCGTTTGTGGACCGCCGCAAGATAGCAGTGAAGCGCCGACTCAATTTGCTTCCTTCATTGGCTCTAGGAAGCCTCGTCGAGCGCCCCTTTGAGCGCGTCCCGAATCTCACTGACAGAAAACGGTCGATTACTTGGCATCTGACAGCTCATCCATTCGATTAATCGATCCAGTGAAGCCAGGTTCGGATGAATTTGTGCGATCCGCATGTGCGATGTTCCTTGCAGCAATTCGGCGGTCAGCATTTCATAAAGAATCAGCCCGAGCGCGTAAATGTCTGCTCGATGGTCGACGAGACCATTCGACCTCTGTTCCGGAGCCGCGTAACGAAAATTAGCTAAGCGTTCATGTGGACGCGTTTCAATCTCCGTTTGTACCTGTTCAGAAAAATGTGCGACGCCAAAATCTGTTATCGCGACCTGTTTATTCGTTTCATCGATGAGAATATTCTCAGGTTTCAAGTCGCGATGCCAAATCCCCTTCTTATGGGCCTCCTCTATGCCGTCAAGCACTTGGATGAAGAGTGGAATCAGCTCCTCGGGTTTCTTGTTCTCATTCATGAAAGAACGGAGAGTCTTTGGGAATACGGGCATGACATAAAACGGCACTTGAACGCCCTCGATTTCGGCCAGCCCCCAATCCTCCACAGTGATAATGTTTCTATGGGTGTTCCTAAAGCAAAATGCCAGCTCGTTCCTGAAGCGTTTTGCTTTCTGGGTTGTCATCACTTGTGGCTTGAGGTATTTGAGGGCATGTGGAGTGCCTGCTTCATCGGTGACGCGCACAACTCTTCCCGAGCCACCTTCACCGATTGGACCTTGCGGCGTGTAGATATGAAAGATAGTTTGAAAAGTCTGTTGTGCTTTGTCTTTCTGCGGTCCGAGGGTTCCCTCTGACGCAAGTAGAACACGCCCAACTTGGGCAAACTCGCCATCCTCTTCCAGTACGATTTTATCTTGGGCATCGAGAACGTTGGCTGCTTCTCGTAGCTCTGCCTCGGTGCAGCCCAGATAAGCCGCGTCCCAAGGGTCGGCAATCCACGCCTTCGTTTCTCTCCGCCCACCTCCTGCTTTGAGGCCGAGGAGCCAAACCTTTCTGGCGACGAAGTCTTGAACAGATCTGGGTTGAGGCACATAGCCTTCGATCAGCATCCGCTCGGGTTGGAATGCTTTCGGTAGGTCAGCTTGATTTCGACAGAACGTGATGGCTCCCTGGTCGATAAGAGACCGAACTGTATTCGTAACATAAGCAGGTCGCATAAAATGTATGGCACCGTCGCTGAAGATTTCCTGCTGGTGCGTTGCGATGATCAGGCATTTAGCCAGTTCTTTCGTTACAAGATCGGTGATCCGAACCCAGAGGCCATTCGCAGCGATTAGGCCCTGTTGGCCCATCAATGGGGTTGGTGGCCATTCGATTTGGACATCAAGCAACCGTCCAGAGTAAGTCGTGAAATAGTTGGGGTCGACATTGCGAAAGCGATATTCTAGGGCCTTCGCAAGGGCCAATGCCGGTTTGTGAAAGCTCTCAGTTGCTGGCAAATCATTGAGCTGGTTTCTTCCAAGAGAGAAGAGCCATCCCTTTTCAAACGCCCGAATCCGCAGCAAATAAGAGTTACCCTGACCGACGGGCTTTGGATCTAAGAGTTTGAGTATCTTTCCGCTTTGAATGATGTCTCGCAAGTATTGGATTCCGCGAGTAGTTTTGTCTGATTGCTGTATCGTGATCGGCCCATCCTATGCACCGAAGGGAGATTCTGAGTCTCAGCAATGGAGGCTGAAGCCTCTTCAATTATGCACTCAGTTCGCTCGGTACGTCTGTGTGCGAAATCCGGTTGCGGGGGTCAGTAAGTGCCACTCAAGATTGGGAACGCGAATTCGGCATCTCAAAACCAATCTTGATTGTGCACGTACAAAACAAGATTGGTTCTACTCCGCCACCGGGGTCCCCAAATGAGTGAACTTTGCTCATTGGGGTGAGGGATGCGATCTTCGTGCATTGGGGTGGCTGACCACTGACCACTGACAACTGACAACTGACAACTGACCACTGACCACTGATATCTGACTAGGTCCAGACTAGGTCAACTCCACGTAATTATCTGCAAATTTTGCCGGATTATTTTCCATAACCTCTACATAAAAAATAGGATGGTCTATTTTTGGCGAATACATGGCGAAATACTGCCTTTTACGCGGAAAATCGCACCCTAATAGCAGGATTACATGCGCTTCTATGCGCATGTTTTTCGGTGTGAAAAATGCGTTGAGTGGCCTTATAGCTACACCTTTTAGCGTCAACGGATGCCTTCAGCCTCGCTGCAATGCGGCCAAAGCGCGGTTTGGCCCTGCCGCCGGATGCGGGTATAATGAAGATTCGGCAAGCCGCCGGAGATGGTTGTCTTTCTATCTACGGCCAGCGCGAAACAACCGAGTTTGGAGCTAAGTCATGGCACAAGTATGCGATATATGCGGGAAAGGCCCGCAGTTCGGCAATAACATCTCTCACGCCCACAACATCACCCGGCGGCGCTGGAGCGTGAATCTGCAGGCGGTGAAAGCGCTGGTAAACGGCCAACCCAAGAAGCTCCGTGTCTGCGCCAGTTGCATCAAAGCAGGCAAGGTCGCCAAGGCCTGAGGCTGCCTAACATATAGAATCCAGGTACTTTATCCAGCATGAACCCCGCCTGCCCTGGGCGGGGTTTTGTTGTGCCCGCTTCTCACCTCATTCGACGCGATAGTTGGGCGCTTCTCGCGTGATGATCACGTCGTGCACATGGCTCTCGCGCAGGCCGGCGCCGCTGATGCGCACAAACTGCGCCTTTTCTTGAAGATCGCGAATGGTTGCGCAGCCCAGGTAGCCCATGCCCGAGCGCAGGCCGCCAACTAGTTGAAAAACCATGGCTTCCAGCGGTCCGCGGTAAGGCACGCGCCCCTCGATGCCCTCGGGAACAAACTTGGCCAGACGGTTCTGGCTGGCGCGCTCGCGCTGCACGACTCCTTCGCTGCCCAACTCGGCGCTGGCCAGATCGTCCGTGCTCTGGAAGTAGCGCTCGCCCGAGCCCTGGCTCATGGCGGTCAGCGAGCCCATGCCGCGGTAGCTCTTGAAGCTGCGGCCCTGGTAGAGGATGGTTTCGCCGGGGCTTTCGTCCACGCCGGCAAAGAGCGAGCCGATCATCACGGAATCCGCGCCGGCGGCGATGGCCTTGGTAATTTCTCCCGAATACTTGACGCCGCCATCGGCAATCACCGGAATTCCGCGCTCGCGAGCAGCGCGCGCCGAATCGGCAATGGCCGTAATCTGCGGCATTCCCGCGCCGGTAACCATGCGCGTGGTGCAAATCGAACCCGGTCCGATGCCCACTTTAATCGCGTCGGCGCCGGCGTCGATCAAGGCCAGCGCGCCCTCGTAGGTGGCCACGTTGCCGGCCAGCAATCCCACTTGAGGATACGCATTCTTCACCTCGCGCACCGCCTCCAGCACGCGCGACGAGTGCCCATGCGCGGAGTCGATGGCCAGCACGTCCACGCGCGCCCGCACCAGCTCCGCCGCCCGCTCCATATAATCGCCTGTCGCCCCGATGGCTCCGCCCACTCGTAGCCGGCCCTTCTCGTCCTTGCTGGCATAGGGATATTTCAGCTTCTTCTGGATGTCCTTGACCGTGATCAGCCCCTTTAGTTCGAACTGATCGTTGACCACCAATAGCTTTTCCACGCGATGCACGTGCAGGATCTTCTCGGCCTCTTCCAGCGTGGTGCCCACCGGTACGGTAATCAGGTTCTCCTTGGTCATCACTGCGCCCACCGGCACATCGGTGCGCGTCTCAAAGCGCAGGTCGCGGTTGGTCAGAATGCCCACCAGCCGCTTGCCCTGCGTCACCGGCACTCCGGAGATCTTGTAGCGCCGCATCACCTCCAGCGCGTCGCCGATCATCTGGTCCGGGCCGATGGTCAACGGGTCCACGATCATGCCGCTCTCCGAGCGCTTCACCTTGTCGATCTCGCCGGCCTGGTCCGGGATGGACAGATTACGGTGGACAATGCCGATGCCGCCCTGCTGCGCCATGGCGATGGCCATGCGCGACTCGGTCACCGTGTCCATGGCCGAGGAAATGAGTGGGGTATTCAGCGTAATCTCGCGGGTCAGCTGGGTCTGTGTGCTGACCTGCACGGGCACCACGTCGCTATAGGCAGGCACCAGCAACACGTCGTCGAAGGTGAGGGCTTCGGTCAGGTTTGCGGCAAGCATATTGCTCCAATGCGCCTGGCAGCCGGAATTCACTCCCTGCACGGCAGACGCTTGCAAACTATTGTAGCGGAGGGGACTCAGTTGGGAATGCGTTCCAGGATTCCCAGTTTGCGGGCCATGCTGCCTGAGATGCGCATGGGGATCTTATCCTGGTTACCGAACGTGAGGACCACAAACGACCCCCAACTAGTCTTTGTACTGCTGAACTGGATTTCATTCCACGGAATGCGGAGCGGAGGATGGCTGAGGCGGAAAGGAAAAAGCACTGAAAGATAAAGCGCATCGCCGGCAGCCGTCATGCGAATCACATTACCATAGTGGGACCAGAAGCGAGTATATACGGTGTAGAAGAATGGGCCTGCGCTGTGGGTTTCACCATAAGGTTCCGATTGCTTTTTAAAGCGCCTGGAAAGTGAGAACCAGCCACTCCAAAGGCTGGTGAGAAAACTACCGAAGCACAACAGGATCACAATGACAATAGCTGGGTAAGCATACGGAATATTGAACAAATAGTTGTATACTGCGGCTTGCAATGAGTACCTCGCGAAAATCAGCCATCAGGCCGCCGGAGCCACCTTCTTTGCGGCTTTAAGCAACATGCGTAGCGCGTCATTCACCGCGTTTGCATCGGGGAAAGCGGCGGCCACGTCGGGAGCCAGCGTCACCATCACCACATCCTGAGGAAAACGCTCCACATATTTGCCGCGTACAGCATGGGTAAAATCGTATTCTTTGCGCATCTCGTCGTCTTGTTCCACAAGATTAGGATTGTTGTTCATACCGCCTCCTTTCCCTGGGTTCAGCTTTTCGTGCACTGATGAGCCGAATTGTCCTTTCATCTTCAGTATGCACCACAACCAGGAGCAGTTGCCGAACCGATTTTCCGAGGGCGACCCATCGCTCCTCCTCTTGAGAATGCTCCAAATCGGGCAGAACAAGCAATAGGGGGTCTCGAAAAACTGTTGCTGCCTCCTCAAAGTCTACGCCGTGCTTCACCCTATTGAGAAGGGCCTTTGCAGGATCCCAGAGAATCGATTGAGGCTGCATCTCATACCCCCACCGGGAACGGCTTGGGACTGGATTCGTTAAGATTGGCTTCGGTGCCGGTGCGCCAGCGCTCGAAGCGGCCTTGCAGCAGGCTCATCAAACCGGTGTACCAGTAGCCGATGACGAACAGGATCAGGAACGGGGCGGTGAAGTAGTTGTTGTTGCTGAAGGTATAGAGAATGGCCAGGAAGAAGTAGCAGCCAACGAGCAGCTCGATCCACGGAGCCAATATCAGCCGCTTGCGGTACTTGGAGGCCTGGGACTTTTCGCCCTTTTTGGCCACGCGGTATTTGGGAGTGCGCACAAAGGCGCTCTTGATGCCAAACAGGGCCTCCATCACCGCCTTGGTGTTGGTGACCGTGAGCCCGATGCCCAGGGCCATCAGAACGGGCAAATAGAAAAAGGTCTTCCACCAGGTCTTGGGAAAGAGTTCGCGCTCCGCTGTCAGGTAGAAGACAGCGATGGACAAGCTGGAGGCGGTAAAGAGCGGCACGTCGAAGAGCAGCATCTGGAACCAGCCCTGGTAGAAGCGCACGATCATGGCCGGCATCAGGAAGGCCGTCATGATGACCATCATCGGGTAGCTCATATTGGCCGTCAGGTGATAGACGGCCTCGACCTTGATCTTCCGCGGCACGTTTGAGTGGAACATCAGGGGCAGAACCTTGATGCTGGTCTGGATAAGTCCCTTGGCCCAGCGCGCCTGTTGCGTCTTGAAGGCAGTCATCTCGATGGGCAGCTCGGAAGGGCACTCCACGTCAGGCAGATATTTGAACTTCCATCCGGCCAACTGCGAGCGGTAACTCAGGTCGGTGTCCTCGGTGAGCGTGTCGTGCTGCCATCCGCCGCCGTCGCTGATGGCTTTGATGCGCCACATGCCGGCTGTGCCGTTGAAGTTGAAGTAGTCTCCGGAGCGGACCCGCGCGCCGTGCTCGATGATGAAGTGGCCGTCGAGCAGGATGGCCTCGATTTGGGTCAGCATGCTGTACTCGCGGTTCATGTGACTCCAGCGGGTCTGCACCATGCCGATCTCCGGCTCGGCAAAATGGTGGATGACCTTCATCAGCCAATCCGGCGGAGGCACAAAGTCGGCGTCGAAGATGGCCACAAACTCGCCCTTGGCCACCTTCAGGCCCGCGTCCAGCGCCCCGGCCTTGTAGCCGTAGCGATTTGTCCGGTGGATGTAGGCGATGGGGTGGCCCAGCGCCGCATAGCGCGCCACAATGTCGGACGCCACCTGCTGGGTCTCGTCGGTCGAGTCGTCCAGCACTTGGATCTCCAGCTTTTCTTTGGGATAATTCATCGCGCAGATCGCCTCAATCAGCCGGTCGATGACGAACTGCTCGTTGAAGATGGGCAGTTGCACGGTTACCCGCGGCAGCTCCTTGAAGTGGCGGGGCGGATTTGGGTTGTAATTTTTCTTATATTTGAAATAGAGGTAGCACATGGTATAGCGGTGAATCCCATAGAACGACAGGATGATCATCACCGAGAAGTAGGGGATGAGCATCGTCAGATCGAACCAGTTCCAGTGGTGGGTCACCTTGGAGAACGGGTCGTAAAACAGCATCTGAATCTGGTGACGCAGGCTGGTTTGCGGAGCAAAGAGCAGCAGCGCGGAGAGCCGCGCGGGCAGCCCGTGCAGCAGGCCGGCAGCGGGATTCAGAGCGGTCAGGGGCGCGGCAAACAGGGCGAGCCTCCATGGTCGGGATACCGGCAATTGTAGACGATAGGAGCCAGTAGATGTCGGAAGGCTGCAAGCCGTTCAGCCCTGAGGCTGGAAACTGCCTGTCGAGCCCGGATCAATTCCCAGCGGCGACAGATATGCTGCTCTTTGCCGTGGTATGAATTCCAGATTGTTCCTATTTCCATGTTACGCAGAATTTCCATGCGGGAATACTCATGAAAATGCCCAAAACACGCCGTTTCGTGGCCTGCCTTTCCCTGCTTCTTGTCTGGTGAATCTCGAACCCAAACCGCGATTGCGGCAGAATTGTTTCGTGGCTTACAGTATATCGCCATCCTGGTGACGTACGGTTGCAGCCAAAAACGGACATCTGATTTAGAATATGTCCTTTTCTAGCATTTTTTGCGATTCAATGATAGATAATGTTGTAATGGCATAGCTGGAGCAGGCTTCCACCGTGGCGTGATGACGCTTCGTTATGGCTGGATGATCATTGTGGAAATACTCCTAATTGCTTGGATAAGGAAATCGACACACATATGAACTTTACGCTGCGTCCGACTACTATTGAAGACTTGAACATGGTAAGTCAGTTACTTCAGCGAGCCTTTCAGGTCGGTCCCGATGCTCCGTTTCTGGATCCTTCCATTATGAAATGGAAATACTGGGACCGTCGTGACGATTGGGAGGGTCCGCGTTCTTATGTGCTGGAGAAAGATGGTGTAATTGTCGCTCATTCTGGTATCATGCCACTCACCTTTGGCGCGGGAAAAGTCCGGGGTATTCAAATGATCGACTGGGCTTCAGCGAGAGAATATCCCGGTTCCGGTTTTATACTCCTGCGAGAATTCGATGCAATGTTTGATTTTATTTATTCGATCGGAGGATCGGAGATTACACGCAAGATACTGCCCGCTTATGGATTTGTGAGTTACGCCAGGCAATGGAAGGGCGCTCGTCCGCTTCGTCCCTTCCAGCAAATTCTGAAGCATCAGTACAGAAACTGGAAGCTCCTGCCCCGTCTTGTGAGAAATTTCTTCTGGGCTTTGCCCAAGGCGCAAGAGGGCTGCCTGCATGAGGGATGGAAATCGGAAGAAATCAGTCCCGAAAAGGTTTCCTCGGAATTCTATATACAGGACCCGGCCGATGCTTGTTTCAGCCCTCATCCGCCCAGCTATTTTGAATATCTATTACGTTGTCCGGTCATGCGCATACGCCTTTACGGAATTCAGAATATGCGCGGGCCGCAGGGGCATTTTGCGATTGGTGTTCTTCGCGGACAGGCTCGAGTTGCTGGTGTGTGGCTACGCGAACCTGATCGCGATTCGTGGCAAGCCGCTTTCTCACTCGCTCAGCAGACCGCTCTACAGATCGAAGACGCATGCGAGGTTGTAATTACGGGCACTGAAGGATTCTGCGAACAAGCAGCCGTTTGTTCCGGTCTACGCATTATTCGATATACTCCTGTCTACCTACTTAACAAGAAGGGGAAGCTCACACTGTCACAGAATTACCAGTTCCAGCTTTCCGATGATGACAGCTTGTTCCTGGATTCTGGAAATTCTTCTTTCTTGACCTGAAGTGCCAGCTCCAGAATTATCATTAGTGAATAGATGGCGCAGAAATAAAGGATCGTAGTGGAATGGATTTGATCTACTCCTGCATAAACTCCACATCCGCACTATGAGGGCAGTGTTATAGGTTGCCTATGGGTATCGCGCGACGCAAGCAATCAAGGCCAATAGCTAGTCGTAAATCGGCAGACATCAGCTTGAACCCGGAAACGTCTCCAGCTTTGATCGCCTATACCGATGCGTCTCACATCGTAAGGCGATATCTGCCCTGGTAAATTTGTACCGCCATAAAACGAAAAGGCCGCGCGGTAACCTATCTGACGCGCTAACATCTTTGTCTGATTTGTAAAGCTGTCTCTGTTACCGACCGGATATGCAAGCACATCGGCTTCGTTGCCAAGTTGTTCTTTCAAAATGGCTCGCGATCCCGACAATTCGTCATGTTGCCGTTCCGGTTTCAATTGACTGAGTACAATGTGCGAATGTGTATGGGAACCAAACGCCATGCCTCCATTATGCATTTCCCGAGCCTCTTCCCAATTTAAGAATCGCCGCATTGTCGTAGGCACAGCTCCGCCCTCTGTCTGTTCCGTCAGCTCACGGATGAATCGTTCAGGGTCAGAGTTCTCGGGCTTCTTATATAACCTCAGAATAGCTCTCAAGCTCTCTGTCAAACCGTCCTCATAGAGATCAACCAACAGTTGGTCTGGGTAACTGAGAGAAAAACGATGATTTCGCGCAGTCTTCACTAGATAGGCAATCTGATCCCACCACGGCATCTCACAGGAGCCAACCATGCTCGTGGCAAGGAAGAAAACACCTTGTACTCCATGTGAGCGAAGGATAGGATAGGCGATTTCATAGTTATCAAGATAGCCGTCGTCAAAGGTGACCAACACGCGGCACCTGCTGGTCTTCTCTTTGTTTGTTCCATCAATAAAAGACAGTGCCTCATCGAGAGTCACCAGTGAAACGTGGCTCTTCAGGTACGAGATATGATTGTCGAACTGATCAGCAGTCGTCGAGAAAACGCCAGGATCAAAGAAATCGTTCTCGGGGTTACCGATGCGATGATAGTTCAAAACCAGCAGAGAATCTTTCGCAGGTAGCCGTGAAAGCAGGAACGAAGCGCCGCTCCAAAACAATCCGCGCGCTAGCAGCTCGCGTTTTCCACCAAAGTTCATGCTGATCTGCATAAGAATATCACGATTGAAAGGTGCCGTAATGCTGATGAACAATGAAAAGATTCGGAATAAGAGTAGCCCGCCTCTCGTGGTGAGGAGCGGGCCGATATCTTTGCGGTTAAGTTGCGTTACGTCTTGGCGGAGGTGCGGGTACCCAGATCGGCAGCCAGTTTCTCTGTCGAGAAGGCTTCGATAAGGTCGCCTTCCTTGAGGTCGTTGAAACCGCCCAGGCCGATGCCGCACTCCATTCCGTTGGTAACTTCGCGGGCGTCGTCTTTGAAGCGCTTGAGAGAACTGACCTTGCCCTTGAAAAGCTGCACGCCGTCGCGCATAACCTTGATCTCGGCATCGCGGCGGATGACGCCGTCCTGCACGCGGCAGCCGGCGATGGCGCCGACCTTGGGAATGCGGAAGACGTTGAGGACTTCGGCGCGGCCCAGGTAGTTCTCTTTGAAGGTGGGCTCGAGTAGCCCCAGCATGGCCAGGCGCATCTCGTCCTGCAACTCGTAGATGATGGAGTGCAGGCGAATCTGGACGCCTTCCTGCTGCGCCAGCTCGGCGGCCTTGCGCTCCGGGCGGACGTTGAAGCCGATGATGATGGCGTTGGAGGCGGTGGCCAGCAGGACATCAGATTCTGTAATGGACCCGACGCCGCTGTGGATGACCTTGACTCTCACCTTCTCGGTGGACATGAGGACCAGCGAATCGGCCAGCACTTCAACAGATCCAGTTACGTCGCCCTTGATGATCAGCGGCAGGTCTTTGACGCCGGCGGTGCGAATCTGCTCGGCCAGGCCTTCCAGTGAAACTCTGGAACTTTTGGCGAGCTGGGCGTCGCGCTCCTTCATCTTGCGATACTGGGCGATGCCCTTGGCCTTGTCGCGGTCGGCGACGACCAGGAAGGTGTCGCCGGCGTCGGGCAAGGCCTCCAGGCCTAGGACTTCGACGGGTGTGGAGGGACCGGCAACTTCAAGTGCGCGTCCGCGGTCGTCGAACATGGCGCGGACCTTGCCGAAGGTGTTGCCGACAATGTAGCTGTCGTTGAGGTGAAGGGTTCCGTCCTGCACCAGGACGCTGGCCACTGCGCCGCGCCCGCGATCAAGCTTGGCTTCGAGCACGCTGCCGACGGCCTTGCGCCCGGGAGTTGCCTTGGGCGCCTTGATGTCGGAGACCAGGCAGATCATTTCGAGCAGCAGGTCGAGGTTGAGGCGTTTTTTGGCGGAGACATCGACAAAGACGGTGCCTTCGCCGGCGGTTGCCCACTCTTCGGGAACGAGGCCACGGTCGGCCAACTGCTTTTTGACGCGGTCGGGATTAGCGTTGGGCTTGTCGATTTTGTTAATGGCCACGATGATGGGGACGGCGGCGGCCTTGGCGTGGTCGATAGCCTCCAGGGTCTGGGGCATGACGCCATCGTCGGCTGCAACCACGATGACCACGATGTCGGTGACCTTGGCGCCGCGGGCTCTCATACGGGTGAAGGCTTCGTGGCCGGGGGTGTCGAGGAAGACGATCTCGCGGCCGGAGGCAGGCGAGCCCTCCTTGGCGAACTTCACCTTGTAAGCGCCGATGTGCTGGGTGATGCCGCCGGCTTCTCCAGCGGCGACGTCGGTTTCGCGGATGGCGTCGAGCAGCGAGGTCTTGCCGTGATCGACGTGGCCCATGACGGTGACGACGGGCGAGCGGGGAACCTCTAACTCGCCGGTGTTTTCAGCTTCGAGGACTTCCTCGATGGCCTGGTTGGCAATCTCTTCCTCGTAGCTGATAACGGTGGCGGCAGCGCCGAACTTGGCGGCCACGTCCTTGACCATCTCAGCGTCAAGGGACTGGTTGACAGTGACGAAGATGCCGCTCATCAGAAGTGTAGCGATCAGATCCTTGGCGCGCACTTCGAGCTTTTCGGCCAGATCCTTGACGCTTATTCCCTCGGTAACGGTGATTTCCCGGGTGATGGGAAGGGGCTCGCCGCCAATTTGGATACCTGCATAGCGTGGCGGCGGCACAAAGCCCTTCATCGGGCCTTCCTTGGTTTTTGGATACTGCGGGCGTCCTCCGCGGCCACGAGATGAGGCGCGCTGTGGGCGCGGGGCTTCGCCGGCTGGTGGAGCGCTGCCAGGCCGAGGCGGGCCTCCGGGGCGAGGGGCGCCATAGCCGCTGGGGCGCGCGCCATAAGGGGGACGTGTTCCAGGGGCGCCCGGCGCTCCTGTGCCGGTGTAGCCGCCAGAGGTGGAACGTGTGGGATGCTTGGGGCGCGGACCGCCAGGGAACTGGCCAGTTCCGGGAGCGCCACCGGGCGCGCGCTGGGGATAGCTGCCAGAGCCGCTTGGGCGGGGGCGTTCGAAGATCGGGCGGCCGCGTTGAATGCCGCCCGCGGCAGTCCCTGCTCCAGCGGTGGCCGGAAGATCAGCCGCCGGGGGCGCAGTGTAGACCGGCCGAGGCCCGGTTTGCGGCATCACCATGCGCCGTGGGGGCAGTGCTGGAGTCGGCGCAGCGTGCGCGTGCCCTTTCCCGCGGTGAGCGGGTGGATGCACAGCAGCGGCAGCGGCAAGGTCGGCGGAATCGCCGGCGGCAGGAGATTCCAGCTCGGGCTCCAGGACGGCTGCTTCAGCAAACGATGGGGCTGGAACTGCAGCGTGCTCCGCAGCTTTGGCGGCCTTGCCTTTGGCGTGTGGCGCCGCGGGAGCCTCGATTTTGGCGGCAGGCTCAACGGGTTCAGGAGCCGCAACCGGATGTTTGACTGGCTTGGCCGGCGGCTTGACCACCACGGCAACAGCGGGCGGCGCTGCAGCGACAGCCGGACGCGGCGCGGCAGTTGCGACTGCCGGAGCCTTGGCGACTACTGCCTTAGTGGGCGGACGGGAGGCAATGGCGGGCGGCGTTGGCTGGGCGACAATGGGCGGCGCGGTGCGTGGCTGGGGTACGATCTTGCGCGGTTCCGGCTTAGCCGGTGCTGCGGGCGGTTTGGCGGCAACTGCAACCACCGGTGCCGGACGCGCAGGCTCGGGGACAGGCTCGGCGGCTGTTCGCTTCACAGGCAAACGGCTCTTACGCGCGGCGGCTTCCTCTTCCTGCTTCTTGGCCAATACAGCCTTCAGCACGTCGCCGGGCTTGGAAATATGCGAGAGATCAATCTTCGGCGCAATGGTCTGCGGAGCGCGAGAGGCTGGTGTGCTTGCCGTGCTCGCGGGCCGCGCGCTGCGCTCAAAATGAGCGCGAACCTTTTCGGCTTCATCTTCCTCCAGCGAGCTGGAGTGGGTCTTGCCTGCGCCCAGGCCGAGTTCCGCCAATACATCAAGAACCTGCCGGCTCTTGACTTCCATCTCGCGCGCGAGATCGTTGATACGAACCTTACTCATCCGCCTCTTTTCAAAATCTGCTGCCCAAAGCCCTTAGTTGCTCATAGCTACCTCATGGCATTGGCTGTTCTTAAAACTGCCGTAATCCTCTGATGAAGCTTGAAAGCGGCGGCGCATCTTACGCGCCACCTTCTTTGTCTGCCTGCTCGTCCGTAGTTGCGCTTTCGGTTTCGTTCTCTTCCATCAACGGCTCTTCCGCGTTTTGAGCATCCCGCTCAAGCGCTTCAGCCGGTTGGTCTTCCAAGGTCTCGACTTCCGCCTCGTCGGCTGGAGGAATATCTTCGACGGCCGCATCGGCCCCGGTGCGGTACTCCTCCGAATCCTCTTCGGCAGCGCGGACATTCTCCGCTTCGGTAATGACCGCTGCGTCATTTTCCGCTTCCGCTTCGTCCGTTTCCAGAACGGCTTCGCGCTCTTCCCCGGTGACGGCTCGTTCAGCTTGTTCAGCTTGTTCAGTTTGTTCAGCTTGTTCAGTTTGTTCAGCTTGTTCAGCGCCTTCGGCTTTCCCGGCCTCGGGCACGCGGCCTGCCTCGCCCTCTTCAAGCTGCTCGAAGTAGTGGCGCACGGCGAGGCTGATCTTTTCCAGGGTTTTTTCGCCGATACCGGGAATCTCCTCGAGCTGCTCGGGGGTCATATCGGCTAGTCCCTCGACGGTGGTAATGCCGGCCGCGACCAGTTTTTGCAGAACGCCTGCGGACAACTCCGTAACCTTTTCGATAGGCGTAGTAGGCCCGCCGGACAGTTCCTGCATCTGCTGCTCAACCTCCTGGCGCTTCTCCTCTTCGCTCTTGATGTCGATCTTCCATCCCAGCAGTTTGGCGGCCAGGCGTACATTCTGGCCCTTCTTGCCGATGGCCAGGGAAAGTTGCGTGTCGTCTACGATGACTTCGAGCTGCTTTTCAGTCAGATCGGCGATGGAGACGCGGCTGACCTTGGCCGGCTGCAAAGCCTTCTCGGCGAAGGTGGTAATCTCTTCTGAAAACTCGATGATGTCGATTTTTTCTCCGCGCAGTTCGCGGATGATGGACTGCACGCGCATGCCCTTCATGCCCACGCAGGCGCCCACCGGGTCCACGTCTTTGTCGCGGGACTGGACGGCGATCTTGGTGCGCTCGCCGGCCTCGCGGGCGATGGCGCGGATGACCACCGTGCCGTCGTAAATTTCAGGGACCTCAGACTGAAAGAGATTCTGCACCAGTTCCGGCGCGGCGCGGGAGACGATCACCTGCGGTCCTTTGGCGGCGCGGTCCACCTTGAGCAGGACGACGCGGACGCGCTCCCCGATGGAAAATTGCTCGAGGCGAGACTGCTCGCGCTTGGGACAGCGGGCTTCGGCCTTGCCCAGATCGTAGATGTAATCCTGGCCCTCGATGCGCTTGACGGTGGCGTTGAGCACCTCTTTTTCGCGGTGGGCATACTCGTTGAAAACCGTTTCGCGCTCCGCCTCGCGCACCTTCTGGAAGATGACCTGCTTAGCCAGTTGCGCGGCGATGCGGCCCAGCGGACTGGTGTCCCGGTAGAGCCGGATCTCGCTGCCCACCTCGACGTCCGGCGCCAGTTCCTTGGCCTGGGTGAGAGTGATCTGATTGAGCGGGTCCTCAAGGGGATCATCATCGGCCACCACCGTTTTGTAGATGTAGGCCAGAATCTCGCCGGTTTCCTTGTTCAGCTCGCCACGCATATTCTCCTGGGTCTTGTAGAACTTGCGCGTGGCCAGGGCAATGGCCTCCTCAACCGCGCTCACAACGATGGCGGGGTCAATGCTCTTTTCCTGGCTCAGGAGCTCGATACTCTGGTACAAAACGCTGGCCATACTCTGTTAACTCTCTCGTTACTGTTCGGCCAGGGCATAATGCGCAGCCCAAGCTGGTTAATTGGGATTGTCTTAAAGCAGGGACCATGGACGAAGGAACTATTCCCTATTCCCTATTCCCTATTCCCTATCTTTGTTAAATCTCCGGTACCAGTTGCGCCTTCTCGATGTTCGCGAGCGCAATTTCTACCGTGCTTACGCCGGCCTTCCGGCTCTTGCTGTTCTGCTTGACCGCGTTGAGGTCAAGCGTAATCGTCTCACTGGGTGCCCCAGGTCCCTCGCATTTGGGGACCTGGGAGACCAAACCCGTCAGCCGTCCCTGCCAATGGCGGTTGTTGCGCACCGGCTCGAAGGTCTGCACCTTGACCAGAGAGCCCGCAAACCGTTGATAATCCTCCGGCCTGACCAACTTGCGGTCCAGTCCTGGAGAGCTGGCTTCAAGCGTGTACTCGGCGCCGGGAACCAGGTCTTCCACATCCAGCAGCACGCCAAAATCCCGGCTGAATGCGGTGCAGTCCTCGTGGGTGATGCCGGAGAGTTGCTCGATTTTCAGCTTGCCCGCCTGCGTCTCCTGAATCAACCGTTCCGGAAGCTTCCCGGTTCCATCCCCGGCAGATCCGGCTTCGATTGCCGCCTTCAGCTTTGCCCGCCCCTCGGCGTTTTTCTCGAGGTAGACGCGCAGAATGCGTTCCCTGGCCGGGCCGAGGAATTCGATCTCCACCACGTCCAGCCCGTGCGAGGCCGCCACGCGACTTGCCGCTGCCCGGATTGCTTCCAGCCTGACTGCCATCGTTCCAACATCCCAGCGCGCAAACATCGCTCGCTGAGCGCCCCGATTCTACGCCGCACGGGTTCACCCTGACGACATGAACCCGCCTTTGCCACCCCGGGAAATACCCCCGTTTCCGGCGGTTCCACCGCTAAGAACCTGGGCCAAAACCCCAGTTCTAACCCCGAAAAATGGCCCAAATAAAAAGTGGGCTATAAGCCCACTCATCTCTCCGCCAGCCGGTGCGGTCACGGCAAACCTGGCGGACAAACGCGTCTGCATCCTTAGCATAGGCCAAAATGACGGGGAAATCAACCACTTTCGGTGGGGCGGAGCCGCATGCGCGGCCATAGGGTCAATTGCAAGCAGGGGAACGATTCAATTCATGCGCAACGCGACAATTCAGCTTTTCATCTTGACAGTTTCCGCATTTCCGCTAAGCTGAAAGTATGTCCAGCGGAAATGCAGTCCTAACGGCAGTGGTGAGCAGGATCGGTCAGCGGCGGCAGGTGGTCATTCCCAAGCGCGTCTTTGATGCGCTCAAGCTGCGTGCCGGGGATTTTGTCGAGGTGAGCGCAGAGGGCGGGCGTCTGCAAATGCGCCCCAAACGGCTAGTGGATGTTGGCGAGGTCACGCTCTCGGCCAGCGAGGCGGTCCAGGTACGCCGAGGCGAGGCGGAGATCAAGGCTGGTCGTTCTCGGTCTTGGCGGACGGTAAAAGATGAACTGGGCCGTTGAGCTTTCGGCGTCGGCCATCAAGGCATTGAAACGGCTGCCACACGACCGGCAAGCGCAGATTGAACGGGCCATAGACGAGATGGAAGCCGACCCGTTGGCTGGTGATGTGAAACCGCTGAAAGGCCCGGAATGGAAGGATCGATATCGAAAGCGTGTAGGGGCTTACCGGATCATTTTCACTTTTGACCGGAAGGCTGCGACGGTGGCCATCTCCGCCATTCTCATTCGTTCTGAAAAGACGTATCGATAATTGCCGCTTTAGAACGAAAAGGTTCCACAAACCCCGCCAATCTGACATACTGTCTGCCATGAATCGGAATGCTGTTTTGCGCGCTGTAATTCTTGCCTTGGGATGCGGACTGGTTGCCTCTCTCCCTGCATTGTCTGACGACTCGGCCGCCGCCATAGCTGCCGGAGGGCTGGTGGCGCGGCGGGAGACGCGGATCGTGATGGCCCGTGAAGTTCTCCAGATCAGCCTCAAAAAGATCGTGGTCGATTACGACTTTCGCAACAATACGGGCCAGGATGTGACGACGGAGGTGGCGTTTCCGGTGCCGCCCTATGAGAATGAGTTTGCAGAAAACAATGTTTCTTATCGGTCGTTTCAGAATTTCCATTTATGGGTTGATGACAAGCCCATTCGCTATGAATCCGAGGCGAAGGCTACCCTGAACGGCAAGGATGTAACGGCTCTCCTGAATGAGGATCATATCGATATTCCGACCTTCGGCCATTATGACGACTCAACTGTGGATGCCAATCAATACATGCAGATATTGGTGCCTGATTTTACCCGTTTACCCAAAGCAGAACAAAGTAGATTGTATAAAGAGGGGCTTTTCGAAGACCTGTCTGGGGCGGCCTTTGGCCGATGGACCGTTCATCTGCAATACCACTGGACGCAAACCTTCCCGGCGCATTCGACGGTTCATATCCGGCATGAGTACACACCTGTGGTTGGGGGAATGCTTGGAATGCCAGTTAAAGCTCTTCAGCTAGCACTTACTCCAAAATCAGCGCTGACAGATACCAAGTCTTGGAATTATTCCGGTGCCGCACATATTTCCGGTTTTTGCCCTAAACCGGAACTCCTCCAAGGCATGATTAACAGATTATCTGAGAGTAAGAATCCTGAAGTAGATAGTATGTTTATTCCGCTGTGGGTGGATTTCATCCTCACCTCGGCCAACACCTGGAAACGGCCCATTGAGGATTTCACGCTCATCGTTGAACGGCCGAAGCCGGAGCACGACGGGAAAGTCTTTGTCAGCTTCTGCTCGCCGGCCAATGGCGAGGTGGAGAAGACTGACGTTAACCTCTTCCAGGTTCACCTGACCAACTTTGTACCTGCCTCGGAACTGCACATTGGGTTCTTCGAGGTTCCCCAGGCCAAGGCTGCCCAGCCAGCGGCGAAGAAGTAAGCGCCGGGCGAAGGGATTTCTCTCAATTCTCAATAATTCCATGAAGAAAACCCAGTTTTTCCCGATGAAAAGGGTATGCAGGCTCCTTGTGAACAGTTTTATGGTGAATACCGGATAAAGCTGGAAGTTGGCCTTCGTAAATGAAGCGCGCCCGTAAAATACGCATTCTGGTAGCCTTAGCCGCCACGCTTCTAGCGGCGTGCTGCGGCGTGGGCGCGGGCTACGTGCTGGGCGGCGCTCTGGCTCTGCGGCAGGCCAAACACCATATCCAGGAGGATGCGACAGGCCTGTTAGGCGAAGTGAATGCCACCCTCAAAGAAGCCTTCGCCACCATGGAGAAGATGCGTTCTTCTCCCTATCCCTACTGCTCCGCGGCAGAGATCGGCTACTTTCGCAAACTGCTGTTTCAGACGGATTACCTGAGCGATGCCGGCCGGATGCGCGGCGGCATCATCGATTGTTCATCCGTTTTGGGCCATGCGGATTTGCCGCGCGAGCCGCAGAAGCCGATGATTGTCATGGGCAACGGGGTCAGAGTCTACTGGGAAACGAGCCCGCTTCAGGTTCGCAACAAACCCACATTCGGCCTGCAAGTAGGCGATTCGTATGTGGTCATCAACTCCAACATAGGCAGGCCCGAAGGTTCTCCCCCCTATCAGTTCATCTTGACGGTAATCCCCGCGCCGCACCGGAGTCCCGTCCGGCTGCTGAGCACGTCTCCCCAACCCGACGATGCCCTCTTCAACCGGGAGGGGCTGACCCGGAAGAGGGATACGCTGTACTTTACCCTTTGCACTTCAGACGCATTGAGTTGCGTGACCACCTACACCACGATTTCCCAGGCCTTGCAAGCGGATCGGTCCCTGTTGAGGATTTGCATGTCGCTGGGCGGGTTGACCGGCATCCTGTTCGGCGTGGTTCTTTCCATCTTCTACCGGCGCACGCGCAGCATGGAACAGCAGCTTCGCCGGGCCATACGCAAGGACAAGCTGCGGGTGGAGTATCAGCAGATCGTGAGCCTGGCCAGCGGACGGATTGTGGGGGCGGAGGCGCTGGCGCGCTGGACCGATGAGGATGGCTTTGCGGTGGGGCCCGATATATTCATCAAGATTGCGGAGGAGCGTGGTTTTGTGGTCGCCATCACCCGGCTGGTGGTGCGCCACGTTCTGCGCGATTTTGCCGCCACGCTTCGCTCCCACCCGGATTTCCGGCTCAGCATCAACGTGGCCGCCATGGACCTGGCCGATTCCCGGTTTCTGCCCATGCTGGAGCGCGCCCTGAACCGGGCCGGGGTTGCGGCGCGGAACGTGGTGATTGAGATTACCGAAAGCTCGACGGCCCGGAGCGAGGCGGCCATCGCGGCCATTCTGCTTCTACACCAGCGGGGCCACAGCGTTCACGTTGACGACTTCGGCACCGGCTATTCCAGCCTTTCCTATCTGCACGATCTTGCCGTGGATGCCATCAAGATCGACAGGACTTTCACGCAGTCCATCGGCACGGAGGCGGTGACCGCGGGCATTTTGCCGCAGATTCTAGCCATGGCCGAGGCGCTCAACCTGCAAGTGATCGTGGAAGGGATCGAAACCAGCCAGCAGGCAGAGTATTTTGCGGCCCAGGCGCAGCCCATCCTCGGGCAGGGCTGGCTCTTCGGCCGCGCTGTCACGTCCGAGGAGTTCCATCGCCTGCTGGCCGAGGATGAAAAACGGGCGCAGGCTGGAAGGGCCGCGCTTTGAGCCTGCGCGGCCTGGTTGCCGCGCTACTTGACAGCCGCCGCAGGGTCCATGAGGCTGATTGCATGGTTTGTGCGCTGATGCAACAACCTCATTGAGGAGTTTGATGGACCCGCGCGACGAGATGGACCCGGTTCAGTTGGAGATGCTCTCGCAGGCCTTCTGTGGGCAACTGATGGCCTGCCTGGACGAGTGCGCCCGGGGGCGGAAGGGGTTGTTTTCCGAGTACCTTGGCGGCGAGGACGTAGAGTATTCCTGGCCGGAGGCGGCGCGGCTGCGCGAATTGGCCGTGGCGTTGCAGGGAGTTCTGGCGCAGCAGGAACAACGGAATGCGCTGTGCGACGAATTTCTTGACCTGTGCTCCATGCACGGCGAATATCATCCCGGCGAACGGAAACTGGCGCGGGCGTTTCTGGATAGGATTGAGCGGGGCGAGGTTGGCGCGCAGCCGGAAAAGAAGGGCAGGCTATGGTGATTCTGCACGCGTTTCTGGCTTTGGCGGCGGGCTTTGCCACGATGGTTGTGCTGGTGATGGTGCTGACGGCGCTGCTCAAACGCTTGCTTCCGAGCTGGACAGACGCGGCGGGCAAGCTGTCGCCAGGTAACGCCTTCGTCAACCTGGGGTACTCGTTTCTGGCATCAGCGGCCGGCGGCTATGTGACGGCCTGGGCGGCTGCGGCCAACCCCCTGATTCACGTGCTGGCGCTGGGAATGGTCGTGCTCACGCTGGCCGCGTTGAGCGCGCTGCAATCACGGGGCAAGCAACCCATTTGGTATGCGCTGCTGCTGGTGGCGATTTCGCCGATTGGCGTGCTGGCCGGCGGGCTGGTGTGGCTGCGGGTGGTGGGAATTCTGTAGATTGTGCCACTTGAATTATTTGTGCCACTATGGTAAATTAGTGTCACCAGTAGTGAAAGGTGGCACTCATGGAAGTTTTGGAACGTCAAGAGTCAGAGGTCGTTTGGCAACGCCCCAAGTTTGTCGAGGAGCTTCGGGTCCGGATGCGCATCGGGGCGAAAGGTCGCCTTGTGATACCGGCGGCGATGCGCGAGGCGTTGGGGATGGCGGACGGCGATATGCTCATCTTGCGCGTGGTGGACGGCGAACTGCGCATCGCAACGAGGGAAAGCCGTCTGCGGCGGGCGCAGGAATGGGCTCGGCAAAATATCCCGCCGGGAGTCTCGCTTGCCGACGAGTTGAACGCGGAGCGGCGCGAGGCCGCCAAGCATGAATGAGGTTGTGCTCGATGCCTCTGCCATGCTCGCCTATATTCAAGAGGAACGTGGCGCGGAGAATCTGACCAAAGAGATCCTCGATCATGCCGTTGCCAGCACGGTGAACCTCGCCGAGGTGCAATCCAAGCTCGTCAAGAAGGGGCACGATCCCGAGGAAGCCTGGGAGGAAATTTTATCGCTCGTCAATGCGGAAGAGCCATTCACCAGCGCGCAAGCCAGGATCGCCGGAGATCTGATCACGACGACAGAGAAATACGGTCTGTCACTGGGAGATCGATCGTGTCTGGCGCTGGCGATTGTGCTCAATGCTCCCGTCTATACCACCGAACAGCTTTGGAAAAACCTGAAGGTGGGCGTGCCGATTCATGTGATCCGGTGAGGCGAACTCCACAAGCAGACAACTATAATTGCTTGTCCATCAAATCATGTCAGTCAATGTCTGGAGTCTGAAGATGCGCTTGCTTGTTAAAGCAATTGTTCTCATGGGATTCATTGCAATTTTGGCAGTAGGCTTCAAGAGCAGTTGCGCTTTTTCGCAACAACCTGTAGCGATTAATCCTGCGCCAGCCGTCACCCCGGCTCAGACTGATAATGCTGCAAAGGTCGATCCGATCGAGGCTCTTGCAGGCGAATGGGATTCAAAATGTGGCGAAAAGGGATGCATGATGTTCACGGATATATTGATCGGTGATCCTGATCATCCTTCCGACCCAAAGCACCCTGAATACATTACCATTGGCGTAGCCATCAATCGAAGCGATCGAAAACCCGCGTACTTTTCCTTCCATGTTCCGGCAGATGCCGATCGCAAACAAGGCGTCATCATCATGTTTTCAAAAACGGTGAAGGATGGAAACAGTTGGAAGATGGTTGAAGACAAGAATTCCATGTCGCAACTCGACTTCAATTCATGCGATGAAGAATCCTGCGTCGCAAGGGTTCACCCTGAGATACTTTCGTCCGACGGCAGCCCTAGCATAGATCTGCTCGATAAATTTCTGAATATGAACCATATCTTTTTTATCTACACCAAGAAAGGCAAACCTTATCGTGCCCTTGGGGCACTCTTTCCGTTCCAAAGAGATTACAAGCATTTGATGGAAACTGAATTGAAACAAACTACGCCATAGATACTGCTTCCATTCATCTAGCTCCAACAGCAAAGGACGGAGCATTGCTCCGGCCTTCGTTGTTGATGCGGATTGTAGCGCTCAGCCCTGAATGTCGAACTGCTCGGGATGCAGCGTAGCTTCGCTCTTGATGAGGATGTTCTTGCCGGTCAGCTCTTCGAACTCGGTGATCCAACTGGCGTTGTTAGCCTTGAGAACCTTGACGGTTTCGGGATTGACGCGCAGCAGGATGTCGGCGTTCTCGAAGTGCTTCTTCATCTTGCGCAGTTCAGTGTAAATCTCGTTGCAGACCGTCGTCGGGCTCTTGACCATGCCGGTGGCGTGGCAGGTGGGACAGGGGACCGAGAGGGTGCGTTCCAGGGACTGCTTGACGCGCTTGCGGGTGATGGCGACCAGGCCAAAGTCGTTGAACTGGAGAACCTTGGTGGGGGCGCGGTCGCTCTTCAGCGCTTCTTCCAGGGCGGCCATCACCTTGAAGCGGTTCTTGCGGTCGTCCATGTCGATGAAGTCGATGACGATAATTCCGCCCAGGTCGCGCAACCGAATCTGGCGAACGATCTCCGGGACGGCGTCGAGATTGGTCTTGACGATGGTGTCCTCAAGGCGGGCAGACTTGCCGACGTACTTGCCGGTGTTGATGTCAATGGCCACCAGCGCTTCGGTCTGGTTGATGACGATAGAGCCGCCGCTCTTGAGCCAGACCTTGGAGTTGAGGGCCTTGGAGATTTCGTCCTGAATACCGAAGTGCTCAAAGAGCGGGGTTTCCTTGGTGTAGAGCTTGACGCGGCGAACCAGCGAGGGCGAAAAGCGGTTGAGGAGTCTGATAACACGCTCGTAGTTTTCTTGGGAATCGACCCAGATGGAGGAGAAGTTGCTGCTGACCTGATCGCGCAGGATGCGGTCGATTAGCCCAACATCGTGCATGATAAGGGCCGGCGATTTGGATTCGTCGGAGCGCTTCTTAATGTCGGCCCAGGTATTCAATAGGAAGCGCAGGTCGGTGCGGAGTTCTTCTTCAGACGCGCCCTCAGCGGCGGTGCGGACGATGAATCCGCCGGAAGCCTCGCCGCGCTCATGAACCAGAATCCGCTTGAGGCGCTGGCGCTCCTCATCGGAGGCAATCTTGCGGCTGACGCCGATGTGGGAGACAGTGGGCATGAAGACCAGGAAGCGGCCGGGAAGGGCGATGTGCGAGGTGATGCGCGCGCCCTTCTTGGCAATAGGCTCTTTGGCGATCTGAACCAGAATCTCCTGGCCGGGCTTCAATAAATCACTAATGATAGGCAGGTCGGAGGTCTGCATCGTGCGGCGCATCATTCCTCGGCCTTTGCCGGCTTGCGTGGGCAGTGCTGCCGCGCCTCCGCGCCCGCGGCGTCCACGGGCAAAGCGATCAGGGCGTTGCTGAGCTGGAACTCCAGTGGCGGAAGGCTCTTCCTCGCCTTCTTCGTCGAAGCTTTCTTCGTCGCCGCCCTTTTCATCGAAGTTCAACTGGATGCGGTGATCGAGGTGGGCTTCCTGAAGCATCTCGCCCAGATCGCCGGAGCGAAGGTGCGAGGGCAGTGTCTCCTCTTCAAAGTCGTCCATGTCATGGACTTCGGCTTTGCCGAGGCGATGCGGATGACGGGGAGCGACGAACTCCTCTTCCTCGATAGTCTCTTCCTCGATGAGGCCTTTGCCGGGGGCGTAAGTCGAAACTGAAACGGCTTTGGCCGGCTTTTTCTTGCTGCCAAAGCCAAAGAAACGAAATTCAGCAGGAGGCAGAGGGTCCACGTTGTGTGAGGCGGTGGCATCGTCTTCCGGATCGGCGGCGTCCCAGGTTTCAGATTCAAGATCCGGGGCGCCAAGTTCCGCCGCTGATTCAGAGGTCTCCTCAAACTCCTCCTCTTCTTCTTCGAGATGCTCTTCTTCGGTCAGGTCGTCTTCCGCGGTTGCGGGGGCCAGCAGTTCCTTCGCGGAGGCAATCTCCGTGAGTGGAGCAGATTCCGTCCCCGGCGCGGTGATCTCCTCGATGAAGTCCTGCTCCTCGACAGCATCGGGTGCGAAGCTGCCAGCAGCGGGCTCCTCCGCAGGCGGTTGGTGCGGCTCAGCCGTTGCTTCCGAGGCGGCCTCGTCCTTGCTGCCGCGATGTTTGGAGAGCGACTCGCCGGGCAACAGGCCGCTGCCGTCCCACACGATGGGGGCCTCGATCATCGTAGAAGGCTTGAAGCTGCTCTCCGGCCGAACTGGCAGGGCAACATGCCGGAGCGCATCTTCTGCCGGAGCGCCGTCCGCCGGAGTGCCACCGTACTTGGAGAGCGATTCTCCGGGCAGTACAAACGGGGCTGGGGAAGCAGGGGAAGCTCCACGCCTGGGCGGCGAAGACTTGTCTGCGGGGATCCCGGCGCCGGCATGAATCTGCGGCGCGACCTCGGGTTCAACTGCCGGGATCTCCTCGACAGAAAATGTAGGTGTTTCCTCTCTCTCCGGCTGGCTCTGATGGGAGTCTGACGGGCCACGGCTGCCGCGACGGCGGCGGCGGCCACGCCAGCGCTTGGCGCCGGGAGAGCCCGAATCCTCTTCGCCTGCTTCTGCCTGCTCTGAGAGAGACAAGGTGCCGGATGCGGGCAAGGGCGCGGTCTCAGTCTCCGGCAGGGCCTCAACCGTAAGCCGGCGATCCTTTGCCGGACTTCCCTGCCGGGCTTCCTGCTTCTGCTCAGACTTCTGGCCGGGACGAGCGCCACGCTCCTGCTGTGAGGGTTCTTTGCCGCCGGTGTGCCGAACCTCGCGGGGAGGTTTGACGCCGCCGCTGACCGCAGCCTTTTCCAGCTCGTCGGTTTCTTCCTGGTCCTCGAGTTCCAGGAAATCGGTTACATACAGGAAAGCGTCGCGTTCCAGGCCCACGTCCACAAATGCGGACTGCATGCCGGGTAGAACGCGCGTGACGCGGCCGTTGTAAATGGAGCCCGCCAGAGTGTACTCGTTTTCGCGTTCGTAGTAGATTTCCGCGAGTTGATCGTCTTCCAGGATTGCCAGCCGCGTTTCATGCGGCGTGCTGGAGATACAAATTTCCTTTGCCATCGTACCTTTCCGCCCGGCGGCTCAAACAGCCGGGACTCGCGGCTAGGTGAGATGGGAACGCGCGTGGCCGGAAGGGGAAGGGATGTGCGGTGGGGATGAACCGTGATTCGCTGGTGTTTCGGTTGCCGCGCCAGAGCTGGCCCCGTAGGGCGGCGATACCTGGCGAACTTCCTTACAAACAAGCTGTACGATACGGTAATCCGATTGCAGAGAGTTTGTGGCCAACCATACTGAGGCCGTTCTGCCGCTGGCGATTGCACGGCCATATCGTGCGTTCAGGCCGGGAACAACCATCCCGGAAAATTCCGCGCAAGCCGTGTAATTTGTACGCTGCCAACGATTCCGAACCCCCCGGCGACAGCTCTCCGTCACTGGGGTGGAACGGTTTTCCCGTCTCTGCGTGCTCATGAACCCTTATCCTGCCGGGCGCTCGATCCATCAGGACCTGGCCGGCGACATACTTGAAAAAAACTTTTTCTCCTGCGGGCCGGACTGTTCCGGGGGGAACACAGGAGGTGAATCTGCAAGTCCGTCAGTTGACGAACCGGCGCATGCGCACATTCATCGCCGCGCCCAGCGCCAGAAACGTAAACAACACCGAGGATCCGCCGTAACTCATTAACGGCAAAGGGATACCGGTGACGGGCATAAAACCGATGACCATGCCGATGTTGACCGCAATCTGGAAGGTCAACACAGCCACTACTCCCATGATAATCAGGGAACCGGCCAGGTCGGCGGCTGTTTGAGCGTTCTGAATCAAACGCATCAATATGGAAAAGTATAGCAGCAGAACGAAGAGCGCGCCGACGAATCCGTATTCCTCGCCATAAGCGGCAAAGATGAAGTCGGCATGGGGAATGGGTAGAAAGTCGCCCTGAGTCTGGGACCCCTTGGCGATTCCCTTGCCCCATACGCCTCCGGAGCCGACGGCGATCAGCGACTGGCGAAGCTGGTAGCCAGTACCTTTAGGATCGCTGTCGGGATTGACGAAGCTGGTGAGGCGGGCCTTTTGGTAGGGTTTGAGGATTTTGCCACTGCTCCAGACGCCGGCGATCAGCACCGTGCCGCAGACCAGCAGAACCACCGTCTGGCGGATGTTGATGCCGCCCAGAAACAGTCCGGTGATCAGGATGGGCACATAGGTGAGCGAGGTGCCCAGGTCGGGCTGGATGAGCACCATAACCATTGGGACACCTACCAGAAAAAAGGACTTGATGATGTCAAACCCCGTCAAACGCCTTCCGCCCAGGTTGGCAAAGTAACGGGCCACGACCAGAATCAGGATCAGCTTGACCCACTCAGAGGGCTGGAAATGAAAAGGTCCGATCCTGATCCAGCGGCGCGCGTGCAGCACCGTGACCCCTATGAGCCTTACCGCCACCAGCGCTGCCAGACCGAAGCCATAAGCCCAGTAAGCCCAATCCAGCAGCCGGTGATAGTCGATTTTGGAAAAGAGGAACATGGCCGCCAGTCCGCCGATGATCCACAGAAGCTGCTTGATATGGAAAGCGCCGTACCAGTGGCTTTGCAGCGTGGGCGAGAATTTGGTGTGCAGCGTAGCCGAGTACACCTCAAAGACAGAAAGGGCGCACAGCACGAGAACCATGCCAAGCAGCGGCCAGTCGAAGTCGCGAAAGCTCAAGAAACGGCGCATCAGGGTTGCCCTTCCTTAAAGCGCAGGGGAGAGGTGAGCAGCCAGGCCGGCCAAGGAAACAGGGTGCTGGCTGCGCTTTGAGCCGGGGTCAGCGGAGCAGGGCGCAGAGCGAAATGTCCGCCGCGCAGGTGGGCACTCTGGTGGGCGGCTTCGCCGGCGGAGTGGTGTGATTTCCGGCTGGCAGGCTCAGATTCAGTCCAGACCGCGCCCATTTCGACCGGCGAGGCATCTTGAACCATCGCCAGGGCGTTCTGGTTCTTGACACGCTGCTTGTTGACGTAGACGGTGGCCACCTGGGCGGCGAGCCGGGCGGCGTTGGAACCCCAGTCGCCGTGCTCCCAGAGCACGGCAACGACGAACTCCGGATTTCTGCGCGGAATGACGCCGACGAACCAGCCGTTGGGCAGGAATTCCTTTCCTCCGCCCAGCAGCTTGATGGCCGCATGGCTGGCAACCTGGGCAGTGCCGGTCTTGCCGGCGAAGTCCACGCCCTCCAGATGCGAGGCGAAGGCCGTGTTGTAAACGCCCGGCGAAGTGGCCTCGGCCATGCCTTCGGTGATGATCATCCAGGTCTCCGCATCGAGGTCAATGGTAGCCTCGCCGGAGCCGGGGAAGCTGTCCGTCAGCGCCTGCCGGAACTGAGCGGGGAGTTTGTTTTCGATTGGGTCCACGACATGCGGCCGGACAAAATGCCCGTTGGAGGCGATGCCGCTGATCATGCGCGCCAACTGGATAGGCGTCACGGTAACCGGGCCCTGTCCGATGCCCACCGAGACGGTTTCGCCCACATACCACTTCTCATGGTAGTTTTTCAGCTTCCACTCCGAGGAAGGCACGATGCCCGCGGCCTCGTTGGGCAGATCAACACCGGTGCGCTGGCCAAGGCCCGCGCTTTTGGCGTAACGGGCAATGGTGTCGATTCCCAGCTTGTCGGCCAGCGTGTAGTAGAAGGTATCGCAAGACCAGGGGATGGCGTGCTCGATGTCCACCATGCCGTGGTGCCGATCGCAGGCGTGAAACTGGCCGTAGAAAAAGGCTCCGCCCTGGCAATTCACGTGCATTTTCTGCGCCACGCCCTCCTGGAGCCCGGCGACGGACATGAGGATCTTGAAGGTCGATCCGGGCGCCAATTGGTCCTGAATGGCCTTGTTCATCAGCGGGTGGGCGGGATCGGTGATGAGCTTGTTCCAGTCGGCGCGGTTGATGCGTACGGCGAAGGCGTTGGGGTCGTAGCTGGGGTGGGAGACCATGGCCAGGATCTCGCCGTTACGCGGGTCCATGGCCACCACCGCACCGCTGCGGTCGCCCAGGGCCAGCTCGGCGGCGCGCTGGATGTCAATGTCAATGGTCAGCTTGAGATCCTGTCCGGGAATGGCGTGCTGGGTTCTCAGGTAGCCCACCTCGCGTCCGTGACTGTCCACAATCACATCGCGGGAGCCGTCCTGGCCGCGCAGTACCTCGTCGTATGTTTCCTCGACGCCCGCCTTGCCCACCACGTCGCCCGGCTCATAGGCGGCAAAGCGTGACTGGCTTAGCTCCTCCGCGCTCACTTCTCCTACGTAGCCGATCAGGTGGGCGGCAAAGCCGTCGCGGGGATAAAGCCGCCGCTCCTCGTCGATGGTCTCCAGTTCGGGCAGCTCGTTGCGATGAGCCTCGATGAAGGCCTGCTCATCGGCGGTGATGTCCTTCTTGATGGGGATGGGCTGGTAAGAGGGCGCCGCCCGGTAATGGCGCAGTGTGGCGCGCAATTGCTCCAGGTCCAGGTTCAAACCGCGCGCGATCAACGGCAGGTCGGCGTCCACGGTGCGATTCTGCTCGCGCACCAGAAAACAGGAGACCGACGGGTAATTGTCCACCATCAGCCGGTTCTCGCGGTCTAAGAGCTTGCCTCTGCCGGCCATCACTGGAACCTTACGAACGCGGTTCTGCTCGGCCAGTTGGCGAAAGTTCTCCGCTCCCAGCACTTGCAGCCGCCACAGTCCGGCAGCCAGGGCCAGCATGATCAACAGAATGCCGTACTGCACCACCGCCAGCTTGATGGTGGGGAGTTTTTCGCCGCGAGTGCTGCCGCCGGAATACATTTGTCTGCGCCTTCAGTGTTCCTTAATCCTTAGTCTCTCAGTCCCTGATCTGTGTCCGGTCCAGCAGTGGATACACGATCATGGCAACCAGCGAGGTTCCCACGGCCTTCATCAATTCCTCCAGCCCTCTCCATTCCTGGTCCATTCCCAGCAGAATGCTGTAGATAAGGACATAAATGAAACCGGACAGGAGCGAAAGCAGGAAGGTGAGCATCAACCGCACGATGTAATTGTCCACATCGATGCGCACTCCGACTGATCCAGCCAGAAAGCCGGCCACCGTCTTGGCGATGCCGTTGGCGCCGATGGCGTGGTGGGTGAGCGCATCCTCAAAGATGCCCATCCCCGCTCCCATGAATGTTCCCTGGATGGGGTCACGACGGGCCAGGGCAAAATAAACAGTAACCAGCAGCGGCAGGTCGAACCATGTATGGTCGCGCAACAAGCGTGGCAGCCAGGCCTGTAGCACCAGGGCCGTCAACGGCGCCAGAACATAGATCAGCAACGGATAACTGCGCATCCCCAGCTCGCGGCGGTGTTGGTTGGCCAGGATTCTCATGGCTATGGATTCCTTCCTGCATGGGCGGGCGAAGGAGTGGCCTGCTGAAGTGGCTTTGATTCTGGTTTCGATTCTGGTTTGGTTTCCGGCTTGTGTTCCTGGCGTACCGGCGGAGAGGTTTCCTGCTCCTGCACCGGCTGAGGCTCGGCCCCTGGCGTAAAGCGGTCAGGGCGCAGCGGGTGGAGCAGTTTGGGAACAGGCGGCGCCTGCGGAGGTGCAGCATGATCCTGACCGGGCGGAACTGTGCCGGGCGCCGGCGCATTGGGATCGGCAAGTCCCGGCAAACGTTCGGCCATGATCTGCGAGGCTTTTTGCTGTTGCTTGATGGCCGCCGCCTCCGCGCCTTTCAGCACCTCGCTGGTAGCCTGGTCCTGCTGCTGCTCCGCTGAAAGCTGCGGTTCGGTGGAAGTAATCACCAGCACTTCGTCGAGCCGGTCAAGATGGGCCGCAGGCTTCACGATTACGTCGATAAACGAGTCACGATCGGGATCCGGCCTGACGCGCACCACCTCGCCCACAGGCAGCCCGCGCGGGAAGACCAGGTCGCCCCCGGCGGTGAGCACCTTTTCTCCCGGCTGAATGCGCTGGTCGGCCAGAATGCCCACTATCTGCGGCCGGCCGGCGGCGTCCCCGCGTAGGATGCCGCGAGTCCGCGTGGTCTCCAGAATGACGCCCGCCCCGCTGGTCTGATCGTTGATGGCCAGCACCTGCGAGGAACGGGGAAAGACCTCGCGTACTTTGCCCACGATGCCCTCCGGGGTAATCACCGCCATGTCGCGTTCGATGCCGTCCGAGGAGCCCTTGTCGATATAAAAGACCCGCGAGGAATCGTTGCCGCTGGAGCCGATGGCTTGCGCGGCCAGCGTCTTGTAGATGTATCGCTGCTGGAAGTTGAGCAGCGCCTGCAGTCGCTCTCCCTGGCGGGCGTCTTCCAACAACGAAGCCTGCTCCAGGCGGAGACGGTCGACGGTCTTTTGCAACTCCTGATTCTGCACGCGGGCGTGGCGCAGGTCGATGTAGTTCTGCCACAGATTCACGATGCCCAGCTTGGCGGCGTGGAAAACCTGCTCCGGGGGGGTGACCACCGCATCAGCCCACAGCCGGATCAGCCGCACCCCGGTCGGATCCCTCGCGTCAAGCGTGTTGTGCCCGCTGTCGGTGCGGCGCACCTGCACCGCCAGCCCGATGATCTGCGCCAACAGCATGGCCAGCAGCACCAGGAGATTCCGATAGCGGGTGAAGAACGAATCCATGACGAAAGCTCTGGCAAAGAGAGAGCGATGTGGAGAGCAAGAACACTACCAGTATACTGACGGTCGCGGAAGATGATTGCTTCACGCAGTTTTTGCGATCAAAACGGGTGTTTATTGAACTCCCAGCTCTCACGGCGTAGAAACAGGAAAGTCTGCTTGCGAATTGGGGGGATATTGCATAATGCCATAATTGTAATTATAATATTGTAGTGGGCGGAATCCAGTTCGAATGGGACGAGGCGAAGAACTTCGCACGATTTGGCCCCGTACTCGCACGATCTGGCCCCGGAGGGGCCAACGATAATAGCCCAGGACAAGCGAAGCGCAGTCCTGGGTGAGCAGTCTAAAAGAAGCATTAGCCCCGTAGGGGCGCACGAACGGGAACACGCAAAAAGAGACGACTTGATGAAGACGAAAATCGTTAGCTATACATTGGATACGCTGCCGCCCCTTACGGAGGAGGATCGGGCAAATTTACGGGCGCTGGTGGCGCGGCCCGATAGCGAGATCGATTTGAGCGATGCCCCCGAGATGACCGATGAAGAGTGGAAGAACGCCGAGCGCGGCCATTTCTATCGCCCGGTGAAGCGGCAGATTACAGCGCGCGTGGATGCGGATGTGCTGGCGTGGCTGAAATCCCAGGGCAAGGGCTATCAGTCGCGCATCAATGCGATTCTTCGGCGGGAGATGCTGTCGGCGATGCGGGCGGCGGCGAAATGAGATGGAGGCTATTTGTCTCCCAGATCCAAAAAGCCGTGTGCTCTAGGCCCGGATTTTCGGACATGAAAAACAAACTGACCACTGATCACTGTTCACTGTTTAATCGATCTTGATCTTCCTTAGCAGCTTGAAGTCGCTGAGCATTTTGCCGGTTCCCAGCACCACCGATTCCAGCGGAGCGTCGGCCACTGAAACCGGCAGTCCGGTCTCCTCGCGGATGCGCTTGTCGAGATTCTTGAGCAGCGCGCCTCCGCCGGTGAGCACGATGCCGCGATCCGAAATATCAGCAGACAGCTCGGGCGGCGTCCTCTCCAGAGCCACGCGAATGGCGTTCATGATGACGGCGATGCACTCGCCCAGCGCCTCGCGGATCTCGCTGTCGTCGATGACGATGGTTTTGGGAATGCCCTCGATGAGGTTGCGGCCCTTGATCTCCATGGTGAGAGGCTTGTCCATGGGAAAGGCCGAGCCGATCTCCATCTTTACTTGCTCGGCGGTGCGCTCGCCGATCAGCAGGTTGTACTTGCGCTTCAGATAGTTGGTGATGGCCTCGTCCATCTGGTTGCCGGCCATGCGCACCGAGCGCGAATAAACAATGCCGGACAGAGAGATGACGGCGATGTCGGTAGTGCCTCCGCCGATGTCCACAACCATGTTGCCGCTGGGCTCAGTGATGGGCAATCCGGCGCCGATGGCGGCCACCATGGCCTGCTCCACGAGATACACTTCGCTGGCCTTGGCGCGGTAGGCGGAGTCCTCCACCGCCCGCTTTTCCACCTGCGTTATCTCCGAAGGCACGCCGATCACGATGCGCGGATGTACCAGCATCTTGCGGTTGTGCGCCTTCTGGATAAAGTAGTTCAGCATCTTCTCGGTGATCTTGAAGTCGGCGATGACGCCATCCTTCATCGGCTTGATGGCCACGATGCTGCCGGGGGTGCGGCCCAGCATCCTTTTGGCCTCGTTGCCCACCGCTTCCACCTCTCCGGTGTTCTTGTTGATGGCTACGATGGAAGGTTCGTTGACCACGATGCCCTTGCCGGCTGCAAAGACCAGGGTGTTGGCGGTGCCCAGATCAATGGCCAGGTCGCTGGAAAACATGCTGAACAGCGAACGAAAACCGTGTGACCGCGAGTTACGCGATGGATAACTGTTAGACATGGAGAGTCCGGTATTGCCTCAATGCCTATTGTACGGCATAGGCTGAATCCACAGGGTCATCGCGCCGGGTGTGCAACAACGTGCCAGCATGGGAACCGGTGCGCTAAACTCATTGTCTACGGAATCGGACGGGATTCGGTGTGCTCTATTGGACACTTACCCTGGTTTCTGACCCCTGACCCCTGTTTTCGAGGATTTTATGTCCTACCCCACGTTTAACAACCTGATTGGCGGACAATGGCTGCCTGCCCTGAGCGGCAAAACCATCCTTAACCTGAATCCCGCCGACCACTCCGATGTGGTAGGCGCGTTTCCCTCCTCGCACGCCGAGGACGTGGCGCTGGCCGTCGCCGCCGCCAAAAAGGCCTTCGCCGCGTGGCGTCTGGTCCCCGCGCCCAAGAGGGCGGAAATCCTGGTCCGCGCCGGCCTGCTGCTTCAGCAGCGCAAAGAGCAGTATGCCCGGGATATGACCCGCGAAATGGGCAAAGTCCTCACCGAAACCCGCGGCGATGTGCAGGAGGCCATCGACGAGGCTTTTTATGTAGCCGGCGAGGGCAGGAGGCTCTTTGGCCAGACCACCCCGAGCGAATTACAAAATAAGTTCGCCATGAGCGTGCGCATGCCGGTGGGCGTGGTGGGGCTGATCACGCCGTGGAACTTCCCCATGGCCATCCCCTCGTGGAAGCTCTTTCCGGCGCTGGTTTCCGGCAACACCTGCGTGATTAAGCCGGCCACCGACACGCCGCTTTCGGTTTACAACCTGGTGCAGACGCTCGTGGATGCGGGCCTGCCGCCGGGCGTAGTCAATATCGTCAGCGGCTCGGGCACGGCGGTGGGCATGTCCCTTGTTGAGCATCCCGATGTGCGCGCCATCAGCTTCACCGGGTCAAGCGAGGTCGGCTCTCACGTGGCGCAGCGCGCAGCCGCTGCCTTCAAATCGGTTTCGCTGGAGATGGGCGGCAAGAACGCCCAGATTGTGCTCGACGATGCTAATCTCGAGCTCGCGCTCGACGGCGCGCTGTGGGGCGCTTTTGGCACCACCGGCCAGCGCTGCACGGCCACCAGCCGCATTCTGCTGCAAAAGGGCATTGCCGCCAGATTTACCGCCGAGTTTGTGGCGCGAGCAAAGAAACTCAAGGTCGGCAACGGCCTGGATGATACCGTCGAAGTCGGGCCGCAGGTGAATCCCGCCCAGATTGAGACCTCAGGGAAGTATGTCGAGATTGCCCTGGCCGAAGGCGCAAAGCTGCTCGCCGGAGGCCATCCGCTCACCGAAGCCGCTTATGCCAAGGGAACCTTTTTCGAGCCGACGGTGCTCGGTGGAGTGACTCCGGAGATGAGGATTGCGCGTGAGGAGGTCTTCGGCCCGGTGGTCAGTTTGATCGAGTTCACGAGCTTCGAGGAAGCAATCGAGATTGCCAACTCCATTGACTACGGCCTCTCCACCGCGCTCTACACCAGGGATGTGAACCGCGCCTTCACGGCCATGCGCGACCTGGAGTCGGGGATCACGTACATCAACGCTCCGACCATTGGCGCGGAGGTTCACCTGCCCTTCGGCGGAGTTAAACACACCGGCAACGGCCATCGCGAAGGCAACGGAGCCATCGACTTCTTCACCACGTGGAAGGCAGTGTACGTCGATTACTCGGATAAACTGCAACGGGCGCAGATTGACAACGCGGAGTGAGTCTGAATGTGAGTGTGTCAAGATGATCATCGACGAAGTTCGAGAACTAATCCGTTCACAAGGTGAAGATCATTTGTCGTCCAAGAATGACCATGGATTAACTCTACGGCAAGCTCTTGTTTCACCGAATAAAATTTCCGTAATCGTGCGCACGGTTCGGGATGGCCGTGTGGTCGACAAAGAGCAAACCGTCTGGCTCGTCGGGAGAGAACTTGTGCAGGACGGTTATAGGATCGTAATGCGAGAGGACGGGCTACAGTTTGGGCTTGCCTCGAGCGGATTTCCAGGCGATGAACATCCGATACTGGTCGGCTGGTATGGCGGGTTGGTATCGGCATTCTTGAGCATGTAGCCGGACGTCCCAGGTCTTGCCTTTCAGGCCCGGGAGTGTGGCTCTACAAGCAATTCCGCGTAACATTCTCCCCATAAACCGCAGCACTGCATACGAGGATAAAAAAACGGAAACTCCCCTCTCAGGAATTGCGTAGGTTGACTGAGAATGCCTTGCTCTGATAATGTTCGCTCAAATTAATTTCACACACAACACGCGCGTGAAAGGTGAGAGAAGAATGCCGTTGACATCAAAATGTCCGTTTTGTGGCCACGAGGGAATGCCCTTCCTCGTCAAGAACAGGTTATCGACCGGCGGGTGGATCTTCTTCGCGGCAATGCTGATTGTCTGCTTTCCGCTTTGCTGGCTGCCCTTCGTCATCGACGGGTGCAAAGAAGAGGAGTGGAAGTGCACGCAATGCGGTGTCCGCAGAGCTTGATTCGCCGCATCGTCCGTTCTGCCGCCCTGGGCGCATTCATCTTCTATCTGGCTTGGAATGCAGCATGGATCGCCCATGGCAGGATTCCCCCCTCCATCCTGAAAGCCATGACCGGCATTCCCTGCCCTACCACCGGCGGGTACAGGAGTTTTATCGCGCTTTGCCGGAGAGAGTTTGTTCAGTCCTTTTTATATAACCCGCTGATGCCGGTCTATCTATTGCTCTTTTGTTATTCGATGGCAGTTCTTCTTCTCCAGTGGATCAGGCGGCAGCGGCTTGTGCTCAGCCCTCTCATCGCATGGCTGTGGTGCGCATCGCTGCTGGTTGGCTGGGCGGCCAAGTTCGCTCTGGGAAGGCAATACTGGTGATCTGAAGTCCGGATGTGGGGTCTCGTCCTTGAGGCCTGGGAGTGTTTTTATGCCCACTTTCGCGCTACAATCTTGCTATGAACCGCAGCGCCGCAGAAATCCTTGAAGACGCCCGCCAATTGCCTCCCGGTGATTTGAACTGGCTCGTCCAATCCCTTCTTCACGAAGAGGATGAAGCCTCCGAAGTGGAATTCGCCGCCTGGCAGAAGGAAGTGGGTGAACCCGAACCGGGTTACGACGAATGGTTCCGCGCCGGTGTGGAGGAGGCGCTCGCGGACACCTCGCCGGATACTCCGCATGAAGAGGCCATGGAGCACTTTCATCAGGCGATTCTCAAGACGCGGAAAATGAAAGCTATCGCATGAGGTTGGTTTGGAGCAGGGCCGCCATGCGTGACCTGGACGAGTTGGCGGCTTATATCGGGGTGGAAAGCGAGCAAGCTTCGGAACTCGTCGAAGGGCGCATACACAAAGAGGCTAAATTACTCTCCCGGTTCCCGCGTAGCGGACGCATCGGGCGCGCCCCAGGAACCCGCGAACGAGTGGTCGGCAGAACCCCTTACATCCTCGTTTATCGGATTGTCTCAGGACGGATTCGCGTTCTCCGGGTCTATCACGGCGCCCGAAAGTGGCCCAAACAATTTTGATTTATCTCTTTTACTCGAATCAGATTCTGCCCGCAGCCCTTCTACGCCCACGTCAAATCGCGGTCTTTCCTATAAAATTATGAGTAAGGATATCCCTGGTCTCAATTCGAGAGCTGGGGAATCCATTTTTGACTCTTCAGAGCCAGACCCCTGCATTCGCCAAGGATAGAAAATGAGCATACAGATGAAAGATGTTTGCGCCGCGGTGCTGGCGACCGAATACGCCGTCCGCGGCCCCATCGTCGATCGGGCGCAGGAGCTGGAGAAGCAGGGCCGGGAGATTATCTACTGCAATATCGGCAATCCGCAATCGCTGGGACAAAAGCCCATCACCTGGCTGCGCCAGCTTCTTGCCCTGTGCGAGTATCCCGCGCTGATGGAGATGGGAAGCAGCGTCTTTCCCGCCGATGCCGTCGAGACTGCCAGGGCGATTCTGCACGGTAGCCAGCATGGATTGGGCGCTTACAGCGAGAGCAAGGGCGTGCGCTTCATCCGCGAGGCGGTGGCCAACTTCATCCGCCAACGCGACGGCATAGACGCCGACCCGGAGGCCATCTTCCTCACCGACGGCGCCAGCAAGGGCGTGCAGATGATTCTGAATCTGCTGTTGGCCTCGCCCGCTGACGGCATCATGATTCCCATTCCCCAGTACCCGCTCTACAGCGCCACCATTACGCTCTACAAGGGGCGGATCGTTCCCTACTACCTGGACGAGGCCGATCACTGGAAGCTCAATCGTTCCATGCTGGAGGACTCGCTGCGCGCCGCGCGCGCCCAGGGAACGAGAGTTAAAGCCATCTGCATCATCAATCCCGGCAATCCCACCGGGGCCGTGCTGGACGAAATGAACATCGCCATGGTGCTGGACTTTGCGCGTCAGCATGGGCTGACCGTGCTGGCCGACGAGGTCTACCAGGAGGACATCTACCTGCCCGGCTTGAAGTTCGTCTCCTTTGCGCGGGTGCTCGAA
>Ga0181533_1001003_pt1 | contig 37309 bp, 34 predicted proteins | sample PEATcosm2014_Bin_45_FD_119772 | JGI IMG/M metagenome (GOLD analysis project Ga0181533, IMG submission 119772) | Peatland microbial communities from MTU Mesocosm Facility, Houghton, MI, USA - PEATcosm2014_Bin11_60_metaG | ecosystem: Environmental > Terrestrial > Soil > Wetlands > Peat | place...
ACAGATTTCCACAGCGAATGCCCCGAAACAGCGGATTCCGGTGAAACCGTTCCAATTGTTTGCGGAAGTCCGGCTTTCCCGGCTCCAGGTCTCCGACGGTCCCGACGATAACGGTGTCCTTGGCGGCGATATCCAGGACCCATTGGTTGTCTTCCAACCAGGGACTGCATTCAATCTCAATGGCGCCAACGATCCCGAGCCCTTGCGTGACCCTGCGATAACGATCGGGCAGCGCGGGCCGGTACAATATCTTGTCGTCCTTGTCGGGCCAAGGCACGCCTTGAGGACGTCTTGGGTCGAACAGATGGATGTGGGTGTCAATGATCGGCATGGAGCGACCTTGTGCGCCCGCATCCAGAGCAACGACGCTCGCGACAAGACTCAAAAATGTCCTTCGATTCATATCACTCTCCCGGCGCACGCCCATCCATGGTTCCAAACAGGGAGTGGTCACAAGGGAACGGATGCCGCGACCTGGACCGGCGACCACAATCTATGCGCGATACTGTGCGGAGGCAATAGTAAATGAGGATTGTGGTAGGATTTATGAATTCTGCTTGCCCTGAGCTTGCCGAAGGGATGGCCGTGCTTCTTCCCCGGCGCGACGCAGCTCAAGAGCAGTGACGAGTGACCAGTGGCAAGAGAAAGACAAAGTCCGAAAGCGGAAAGGCGGGCAGGGTGAGATCCTTCACTGCGTTCAGGATGACAGTTCGACGGGTAGGGTTGCGGATGGTGAGGCTGAACCAGCAAAGCAATGAACCAATCGCCAATCGCTAAGTCACACGATGAGCCGATGACCCGATCAGTCAATGGGGTGAACTTATGTCTTTAATGTTGAAGGAAATTCTGGAGCAGCCGCAGGCTTTGCGGGCGACATTTCGGGCGGAGCGCGCGCATGCCCTGGAATTCATGAAGTTCGCGCGCAAGCAGAATTTCCGTTTGGTAGTGCTGGTGGCGCGGGGAACCTCCGATAATGCGGCGCGATTTGCTCGCTACCTTACAGAGATCACCACAGGGATTCCCGCCTCGCTGGCGGCGCCTTCGGTTCACACCTTGTACCGAACCAAGGTGGATTATCGCCAGGCGCTGGTGGTGGGCATTTCGCAATCAGGCGAGGGCACAGACATCAACCTGGTGCTGGAGGCCGCCAAGCGCCAAGGCGGCTACACGGTCGGCATCACCAACGAGAAGAACTCGACCATGGCCAAGCTGGTCGACGAAGTCTTCCTGGTGCACGCGGGGCGGCAGCACTCCGTCGCCGCCACCAAGACTTACACGGGCCAGCTCATGATTTTCTATCTGCTCGCCGCGGCGCTGGGCACCACCGTCAGCATCGAGAACGTCAGCGAGATCCCTGACCGCGTCAAGGAAACGCTCAAGCTCATCCCCGAGCTGCGCGAACTGGTGGAGCGTTACCGCTACATGGATCATTGCGTGGTGGTGGGGCGCGGCATCAACTACGGCAATGCGTTTGAGTTCTCCTTGAAGCTCATGGAAACCTGCTATGTGATCGCCGAACGCTTCTCCGCGGCGGACTTCCTGCATGGTCCGATCGCGCTCATCGAACACGATTTCCCGGCGTTTGTTTTCATGCCCCCGGGCAAGACGTTCAATAACATGCGCGAACTAACACGCCGCCTGCGCAAACTACACGCGGAGCTGGTGGCGATTACGGGGCCAAAAATGGAGATTCCGTCCGCAACGCGGATCATCCGTGTGCCCGGCGAAATATCCGAAATCTACTCGCCCATTCCTTACATCGTTCCCGGCCAGATTTTCGCGGCGCTGCTGGCGGAAATCAAAGGACTCGATCCCGACAAACCCCGCTCCCTGAATATTGTGACTCGGACGGTTTAGGGAGTTGCCCGAGATCGTATGGCAAGTTGACACAAGCCGGGCGAGGCCGGAGGACCCCCGAAAATGATTTGGAACCCCCCACATTTCGAGGTGTCTATAGGACTGTCGAGTTCCTTTTCGAACGGTGTTGATGCGTCCTATTCGAATGTCATCAAGTTGTAGCGGCGAGTTTATCCGTCAACTGACGGACCAAATGGCGGCCTAAAGCCGCCTCTACATCAAATTGCCCCGCCATCCAGGGCGCAGTCCGTCAGCCGACGGATCAATCGGCGCATCGAAAGTTTTTGCAGGCGTATGGGGAAGAGTACGTTTTCATGACCGCCGCCGATCACCGCAAAGAGGCTTATCGCAAAGCACTCACCGCGGGTGGCACAGGCACTCTTGCCTGTGCCCAAGGCTGATGCCTTCCCTGCAAAGGACACAGGCAGGAGTGCATGTGCCACCGTTAAGAAGCCAGAACAGACCTCGGACCCTAATCCGTTGATAGCAGAGTGGAAGCCCTACGGCAAGCCCCAGGTGTTTGTGCTTCCTGATCTTCAACACGCCGGGACGGCTGGTGCATCATGCCCGGAGACTGCTCCTGCGGCTGGCCGCCCTGACCCAGTGGATCACCGCCTACCGCGAGGGCCTGCGGTTGCTGCCGCTGCCGAGTTGAAGCCGCCGGCGCCCAAAGGTCGCCGTTATCGAAGGATTTCCAAGCCACTTTTTCAAATCCCCGCTCCAAGTATATTATTCCATCTCAGGGTAACAACTTATAGTGAATATACCATTTTAGAAGCCATCAGTGCGCCGCCCAAACCATGCCTACGCCAGTTGCCTTCACACCGACTACCACCGGTCTTGCCCCAAATCCGATCCACTTAATAGCATTGAACACCTTGGCATCTCCTGTCGACGCAAAACAGGGAAAGGGCACCCTTCACCACAGTCTACCCAAGCGGGCGCCTCTCCAGTATGATGTGGGGTTGTCGGCGCCCCACCGCTGCAAACGCCGCAGCAGGAGTTGCCGGCCGGAAGCAGCGAGATGCACCCCTTTCGGACTTTAGAACATCCGGCGGACGTCGGCTTTGAGGCTTTCGGCTCGACGCGCGAGGAAGTGTTTGCCAACGCCGCACGCGCGCTAATTAACCTGATCGTAGATTTGGACACGATCAATCCCCGTGAGGAAGTGGCTCTGCAAATTCACGGACCTGATCCCAAAAGCGTTTTGGTGAATTGGCTGAGCGAGCTTTTGTATCTGCACGACGCGGAGGGGTGGCTCTTTCGGGATTTTGAGATCTTGAGCCTTTACGACGATTCGTTGAGCGCCCTCGCGCGCGGCGAAAAATTCCAGCGGTCGCGGCACCAGGCCAAACTGCTGGTCAAGGCCATTACTTATCATCAACTCGCGCTGGAAAAAACCCCACGGGGCTGGCGAGCGCAAGTTTATGTGGACATCTAACAACAATCGAAAGTTGGTAGTTCTTACCTTGGGCTTCATGTTGACGGTCTTCGGCTTGATGCCTTCTCCTCGCGGCTTGTCTGCCATTTTGGGGCTTTACAGTGTCCAAGAGGTCAAACCCAAGGTTTTCGCATGGATTCCCGACGATGTGATTGATCAGGAATGCGATCCCCTCTTCACTCGGGCGGCGACGGCGGGATTCATCGTGACCTCAGAGGGCGTGGTCGTGATAGATACCGCCAATAGCCCGATGCACGCTCGCGACCTGCTCTATGAAATTCGCAAACGCACTGACCTCCCCATCCGATACGTCATTAACACCAGTTCGGCAGCCGACCACATGTTGGGCAACGAAGTTTTCTCCGATGAACAAGCCACGCTGATTTCCACCAAGGCGGCACAAGCGGAAATGCTGCAGTACCGGCAGGAGCTTTTCGATCGCATGCACGGTGAAGAGGGATGGCGGCTGCAAGCTCGCATGCGGGGCTTCCACGTAACGCCCTCCACCCAAACCTTCGATGAAAAGATGACGCTCAACATGGGCGGCCAGGAAATCCGTATGTCCAGCCTGCTGAGCAGCGCGTCTTCCCCCGAGGACGCCGTTGTGTATTTGCCTTCCGCGAAAACGCTTTTCCTGGGCGAGCTCTACGACAACCAATATTTTCCGCGAGTTGGTTCGCGCGACGTTCACCGCTGGATCGAGGTGCTGCGGCAAGTCGAGGGCTGGGACGTTGACGCCTACGTTCCCGGCCACGGCGCCCCCGGCAGCAAGAAGGACTTGGTGGATTTCCGCAAGTTCCTGGAGTGGCTCGTGGCCCAGGTGGAGATGCGCCTGAAGAAGGGGCAAACTCCCGAGGACGTGCAGAAGGCCCTTTGGCTCCCGAAAACCTATAATTGGCACGCCCCAGACCTCGCGTCGGATACCGTCGGGGATGTCTGCCGGCAACTCGCCCCGCAGCACGCGGCTCCAGCCTCTGATCAGCCCGGCGGGCATTAGCCGAAGATTGATCGGATGATTTGGTCATTGACGGATTGCGCACAGTCCCGCGGTTTTCAATCGCCCATTCACTCAATCGCCAAATCACACAATGACCCGATCACTGAATTCCCATGGCAATGCAGAGCGCGGCGGCATCGCCGATACTCTCACCGAGCGAGGCCGGGATGACCTGGCACGTGCGCGCCGGCAATTCCAGCGCCTCACGCTTGATGACGCGGCGAGCGGGTTCGAGGAGCAAATCCCCCAAGCGCATGGCCAGACCGCCAATCACGATGCGGTCGGGATTCAGCAGGTCCACAAGGATCGCCAATATTTCTCCCAGCTTTTCGCCTGTGGTTTCCAGAACTTCCAGCGCGACTTTGTCGCCCTGCCGTGCCGCCGCGCCGATATCCTTCGCGGTGATCGGGCCCCCCGATCGATATAACTTCGCCAGGCGAGTCGGGCGCTTTTTCTTGAGCGCCGCGGCCACCGCCTGCTGCGCCACCTGCGCCATGCCGCCGCCGCTTGCCCAACCTTCCGCCGAGCCTTTTTTGTTGTGACCGATGGGGCCCGTGCGGGTCAGGCGAACGTGGCCCACTTCGCCTGCCAGGTCGTTGGTGCCGCGGTAGAGTCGCCCGTCCGTGATGACACCGGCGCCGAGGCCGGTGCCCATGGTGAGGAACACCATATTCTGGCACCCTTTGCCGGCGCCGAATCGATGTTCCGCCACCGCGCCGGCATTCGCATCATTCTCGATCAGACATTCCGCTTGGAATTCCCGCTCCAGGATGGCCTTGATCGGCACGTCATCCCAGGTGGGCAGATTGGGCGGCGACTGGATGATCCCCTGCACGCGGTCCAGCGGGCCTCCACAACTGACGCCCAGTCGCGCGATGGCAGTTGCGTCAGCGCCTTGCTCAGCCAGCATCTCGCGAATTCCCGACTTAATCAGTTGCAGAGCTCTTTCCGGCCCCTGGGCGGGACGGGTGGCAAACTCCTTGCGCGCGATGACTTCCGGCGGGGTTGAGGAAAGTAGGACGGCGGTCTTCGTGCCGCCAATATCGATTCCGACCAGCAGCTTGCTTTTCGTCGTATCCACGGGCAGTCTCCTGTTCCAGGGCGATTGGGTCGAAGTGAATTTGCCTTCCGTTCCAATGGCAATGAATTCGGCCGGCGCACGTGCAGCCCGCCGGCGGCAAGCATGAAACTATACTTGTAATTTTCTTCTGAGGGAATATGCTCTTGGTTGGGCCAACGAAAGAGTAAACCTTGTGAGTGGCGGAGGAGAATCATGACCTATTCGCGAAGAGATCTGTGCCTGTTAGTAACTGCGCTTGCCGCATCCCCAGGGATTGCAGCGCAAAAGGCGGCATTACCGAGTAAGGCATTTCCTTACGAAGAAATGCCCGTGCGAAAGAATGGCGCGAATGAATCGCGCGCCATATTGTCGGGCGAACTTCACACCGGCTGTTACCTGGAAGTCCACCAGACGCGGCTTGCACCGGGGGGAATGCCCCACCCGCCGCATCACCACCTACACGAGGAGATGTTCCTGATCAGGGAAGGAACCCTCGAGGTGACGATCAACGGGCAAACAACTCGCTTGGGCCCAGGCTCGGTGGGCTTTGCGGGGTCGAACGACGAACACGGAGTCCGCAACGTCGGCACAACTCCCGCCGAGTACTTTGTGGTGGCACTGGGAAAAGACGTGTAGCCCGATTTTGGATTTGCGATTTTGGATTTTGGATTGCGTATGCATGGCTTATCATGACGTCCTACGACCATAAATCCAAAATGTATACGTAGCGACGTGAGTTTTTGGGCATTGCTCTGTATAAAATCCAAAACCAAGAAGCCACTCGCCGATTTTGGATTTGCGATCTTGGATTGGAAACGCGGCAGTCCGAGTCTCAGAATCCAAAATCTAAAATCCAAAATTAGGAAGCTTTCGGCAAGTGCGCCAGCGCTTCGCGAATTTTCGCCTCCGGATATTCGTAATCGAAAAGCTCGCCGGCAAAATACTTCTCGTACGCGGCCATATCAAAGTGCCCATGCCCGCTGAGGTTGAAGAGGATGGTTTTCTCTTTGCCCTCTTCCTTAGCCTTCAGCGCTTCGTCGACCACGCAGCAGATGGCATGGGAGGTTTCCGGCGCCACAATCAAGCCCTCGGCGCGCGCGAACGCGAGCGCAGCTTCAAAGCACTTCAATTGCGGATAGCTCACTGCCTCCACAATGCCCTCGCGATGGAGCAGGCTCACCAGGGGCGCCATGCCGTGGTAGCGCAGGCCGCCGGCGTGGATGCCGGGCGGGATGAAGTCGTGCCCCAGTGTGTCCATTTTGAGCAGGGGAGTCATGCCGCTCTTATCGCCGAAATCGTAAGCGTAAATGCCCTTGGTCATGGTGGGACACGCGGCGGGCTCGACAGCGATCAGACGAATGTTCTTCCCCGCGGCCTTTGCCGGCACAAACGGGAATGCCAGACCGGCGAAATTGCTCCCGCCACCGCAACAGCCGATGACGATGTCGGGCGTTGCTTCGGCGAGCTTCATCTGCGCCATAGCTTCCTGCCCGATCACGGTTTGGTGCAGCAGCACGTGGTTGAGCACGCTGCCGAGGGAATAGTTGGTGTCCTGATGCAGGGCGGCGTCTTCCACCGCTTCGCTGATCGCGATCCCGAGGCTGCCGGGGGTCTCGGGGTCTTCCGCCAGAATCTTCCGCCCGGCTTGCGTCAGGTCGCTGGGTGAAGGAACGCACTTCGCGCCCCAGCATTCCATCATGGTGCGGCGATGCGGCTTCTGATAGAAGCTGCACTTCACCATGTAGACCATGCACTCCATGCCGAACACGTTGCAGCCGAGCGCCAGCGCGCTGCCCCACTGTCCCGCGCCCGTTTCCGTGGTCAAGCGTTTGACGCCGGCGGCCTGGTTGTAATACGCCTGGGCGATGGCGGTGTTGGGCTTGTGGCTGCCGGCGGGTGAGACTCCTTCGTTCTTGAAAAAGATCTTGGCGGGAGTCCCCAGCGCCTTCTCCAGCCGCAACGCGCGGTGCAACGGCGTGGGCCGCCACATTCGCAGAACGTCGAGAACCGGCTCCGGAATGGGAATGTTCTGCGCCGCCGTCATTTCCTGCTCGATCAGCGCGTGGGGGAAGATGCCTTCCAGATCCTGCGGCCCCGCCGGCTGTAGCGTGCCGGGATGCAAAGGCGGCAGCATGGGCGCCGGTAAGTCAGGGATCACGTTGTACCAGAATTTGGGAATCTCTCGTTCGGAAAGAAGATAACGATAATCAGACATGCTAGCTCTCCCTGTGAACCGCAAAAGGATCAATGCGATTCAGTTAGAATTTGTGGGCTGCGCAAGAAACGCGATGACGCAGCCGGTACGGTTGGGACGGTCGTGAAACATAATCGTTCATTTCCTTGGTAAGCGGCGGCCCCCACGCCGCAAAGCCTGAGGCCGAATCGAACGCGGCAGGATAACACAAAAAGGCAAGCGATAGGCAACCAGACGCGAGCCTGGTCAACAGTATATCGAATTCGCCACGATTATCCTGCAACCAATCAATTAGTGTTTTTGCTCTTTCCGGAATTTTCTCACACCTTCTCTCGTGAGAACGACCCGCTCCCGCTCCACTCGACAGAGTATCCAGGGGCGGTGTGGCCATCTTGCCCATGACGGATCACCGTGGCGCCCATGAATGTTACTAGGCTACCATGGCTACGTACCGTTTTATCTTAACCTCGCGTTCAGCGCCTTTCTCCTTTATTTTCATCGATATCCTGGAAAGATGTATGTAACTCATTTGTTTTCATCAACATCCTGGAAAGACGAAAAGTGGACATTTTTTCTCAATTTGTTTCTAATAACTTAACGTAACTCATGCATCATTTTTCACCCCTTTTTTTTCTTACGACCCTGGTCGCCGAGAATTTCTTAACTGCTCTAGTTTCAATAAGATAAATTTTTGCAAAATTTCTGTCATTCATCGCTAACCCATTTTGTTTCTATTACATGGTGGAAAGCCGCTTCCCTTTCTTCCGTTCCGCATCCCGTGCTTCAGCCTAACTCTCCTTTTTTGAAAGGGATAGAGGTTTAAGACATCTTGGCGCTAAACAACGAACCCCTTTGTTTTCTGACACATCGTGGAAAGCCGCGTCCCTTTTTTCGCCCGGGCTCCCGTATTTCAATCTAAATCTCCTTTTTTGAAGGGGATAGAGCTTTAAGACTTTTTGGCGTTAAACAACCAACTCCTTTTGTTTCTGATACATCATGGAAAGGCGCGGCATCAGGGGCTAGGCGCTGGGGGCTAGGGACTCCCCAAAACACCGCCGTCGCGGCTCGAACCAGTCCCGCGTTCCGAGACCCCCCGCCAGCACCTCGTCCCCAGCCCCTAGCATCCCGCCCCGAGGCTTGACCTCTAGCCCTACTGCGCGATATCACGCTGCCCTCGCCCTCCTAGAAGTAGGCTAGCACGTTGGCGGCCATTCTCCCTACGGTCATTTACAGATTTCTGCCGGGTCGTAGGGGTACGGCTTGCCGCAAAACGGTCCAAATTAGCGGGAAACCCCCGTGCTCCATGCGGCTCTGCCGCCCCGCTGGGCGGAAAGGCTCGGCCTTTCCGGCCCCTCTTGCCCATTTTCTCCCCCTGGGGGCCGCCTGCCTCGATTCATCGGGGCAGGCGGCGCTGGGGGAGTGGTTGGTGTTCTCCGGCCACGGAAAGGCGGAGCCTTTCCCTGGAGTTTCTACATTTTTTGTGACGTAGCCGGTCGATTTCCCGAGGCTCAACCGCAGTGTCGCTCACGGCTGCTCTCATGAAAATGGCTGTGCGAAGCACCTTGGAGTGCGGCGGCTCGCCGCACTCCAAGGTGCTTCGCACATAGGCATCGACGATGGCCAGTCGGAAGCTCATGAACAGCCGCCCCTAGACCGCAACAAGCTGACACACCACGGGTTGGAACCCTCATCAGAAATGTAGAAACTCGACGGAAAGGCGGAGCCTTTCCGCACAGCAAGCGGCGAAGCCGCGGGTCATCGGTCCGCGGCAGGACCGTAATTTGGACAAGGTTGCGGCTGGCGGCTTAACTTGTCAAGAACATGGGAAAAGTTGTGAATGCCGAGAATTGCGTTCAGCGGCGGTCGAGTGTATGTTATGCGGCGGGCCGCAAAAGGATGAGATAACCGGTCCGCCAATGAAAAGGAGTTCGTCTTCGGACGCAATTCTCTGCATCGGAGTCGCCATTGATGGCATGGGAATCTGAGAAGCTAAACGAAGCCCGTCACCTGGATCGCGTTGCCCGGCCGATATTGCTAGCTTCGATCTGTCTATGGTTAGTTGGATTGCCCGGGCTCGGTCGCTCGGCCGCGCAGCCAGCCCCGGGCGGGGAGGGCTCCATCGCGCTCTCTGCGGAGCACCTCTATCAGCGGGCCCTGCGGGTTCAGGACGTGTGGTGGCAGTCGGGGGAATCCGGCATCCACCTGCAACGCGGGATCGTCGTCCAGAACGATTCCCCCGGCTGCGGCAGGAGGGATGACGACGCCGGCGTATTCGAGGAACTCTCCGCCAACGTGGTTCTGCGCAAGGAATTGGAGATCTCCGGCCCGATACCCCAACACGCCCAAATCGCCTTCATCGCCAAGGAGCGCCTTTCGCACGACGCCGAACTCGAATTCGTGGTGAACGGAAACGTGGTGGTGCGCCGCTCGCCACGCTTCTGGGCGCCCGATGCCAAGCAGTACTTGGTGCCGGAGAACGACCCGGACCACCTTTGGGCGTGGAGCCGCTGGCAGTATCAGGAAATCCCCGGTGAGTATCTGCGGACGGGCAAGAACACCATCCTGATCCGTAGCCGGGACGGGAAGCCCGGCTGGGCCCTCATGGTGGCCGACTACGCCGATTTCCACAAAGGCTGCGCGGCGCCGCTGCCGTTTGCGCAGGCCAGCGCCAAGAGTAAGGATGGGGGAAAGACTTGGCGGCAGGACAACCTGGGGAGTAAAGGACAGATCTCCGGCGAATACGTGGTTCGGATTTTCTTGGATTCCTACCGCCCGTCCGGGCTGCTTTCCTCCGAGGTCGTGGATATGGGGGGAGAGGCGGCGACCTTCAAAACTCTCTGTGATGTCCAGACAGTTCGAATCCGGTTGGAGGGGAAGACCGGACCCACAACAGAGCTGAGGGCGGAGGTGCGCTCGGGGGGTAGTCCCGTTTACGAGGCAGCGCACTGGAGTGAGTGGGTCCGGCCCGCTGCGGACGGCACGGTTCCCCATCTCCGCGGCCGCTATCTGCAGTGGCTCATCAAGTTTTCGAGCAGCGATCCTGAGGCTTCGCCGGAACTAAACGGCCTCGTGCTGGAGACGGTCGCCCGTCACCACAGCCTGGGGAAAATCCGCGTCGTCCGCGAGGACAATTTCGAGCTCCCGCCGGCCCCGGAGGGCTACCGCTACGAAGACTACGAAAGCACCTATCTTCAGAAATTCCGCCAGCACTTCCAGCTCGATGCCGTGGTGGCGGGAGCCCATACCGAGTGGGAGGGGCAATTGCGCCTGATGAGATGGGCCTACCTGGCGCCGTTGGTACCGCATACGCCGATTTTCCCCTGGGATCCTCTGGCGTGGATCGATGCGCGGCACTTGCCCGAGGCGCTGGCGGCCAACACCTACCATGAGCGGCGTCGGGATGCGATGTGCCTGTTTTCGAACGTGAGCCTGGTAGCTGCCCTTCTGAGCTTCGGATACCCCGCCCGGCACGTCAATATGGCGGCCGAGGGTGTGAGCGGGCACGAGATTGCCGAGGTCTGGTCAAACCAGTTTGGCAAGTGGATTCATCTCGATGCCACACTCGACGTATTCTGGTACGACAAAGGCACCGGGGCGCCGGTCAATACGCTCGAAATACATAAGGCGCTGGCTGATCGGCTGCAGCAGGCCGAGACCTGGCAACACCCTTTTGTCTTCACCCAGCGGCCGGAAACCTATCTGCTGAATTTCCCAATCGCGCCGGCAGATTCCTTCGAACGCCTCCCCATTCCGCAAGCGACAGTGGACTGGACGATCACGGCCACTGCTTACCTGCGCATGGTGCCCCGTAGTGATGTCTTCTCGCACCCCTCCCCCGTCCCGGTCAGCCAAGGCAGTGAAATCTGGTGTTGGGATGGTTACCTGAACTGGGCGGATGCCAAGGTCCCGCCTCTGGCACATTTTAGCCGCCACACTAACCGCGAAGCGGACTTCAATTGGCCGCTCAATCAGGTCCGCTACGTGGTGGAAGAAACCGCCACGCCAGGCCTGGTAAACGTTACTCTCGATCACAATATGCCGCATCTGGCCGCCCGCCTGGCCAGGGTCGACCGAGGGTCATGGAAGGAAGTCCAGAAGCGCTTTCCGTGGACCTTACATGCCGGTGTGAACACGTTGGAACTGCGCGGCCGCAACAGCGTTGGAGTGGAAGGAATGACCAGCGGCCTGATCCTGGAATGCAACGGCTGCAAATAGCACTAATATCGGCCGTCTTCGAAATCCATCTAGGACCGGCGAGGGCGGTGGATATTTCCCGCCCTCACCCGCCTTACGAACCTGGAGATGACGTCAGCTTTCCAGCGCCTTCTTGCAGTACTCGAAACACTTGGTGACCTCGGCGATGGTGTCCATGCCGGGTTTTCCGTATTCGTACTCGATGTTGGCGGGAATCTTCCAACGCTTGTCGCGCAGCAATTGCAGCACGGCCACGATGGGCGTATCACCCTCGCCTAAGGGCAGATTCGCACCATGCTGCCCCTTCTTCCGGTCCTTGATGTGCAATGTGACAATCTTTGCGTGGTGCTCTCGAATGTACGCGACGGCGTCCCCGCCGGCGGCGGTGAAGTGGCCGATGTCAAGGTTGACGCCGATGTAAGGGGATGCGCCTTTCATGGCGCGCGCGAAAGTCTCTGCGGTGGAAAACTCATCGGGATTGTCGACGCCGGAATGCCCGTGGAAGCCCACCATGATTTTGTATTTCTGCGCGTACTTATCGACGCGCGGGGCCACGCTGACGTTCGCCGACGAGGTGATATATTTTACCCCCATCGCTTGCGCGATCTGAAAGCCGCGCTCAATTTCTTCGTCGGTGAATTCCTTTCGGAAACCGTAGGTGTAAGCGTAGACAATAACGCCCGCATCGTTATACTTCTGGCGCAGTCCCTTGAAATAGTCGAGCGGCGCTTCGCGCAGCCATTTGGCGGCGTCTGGACCCTTTAGGTTTGCAGGTTCCACCCCACTCGACAGTTCACACTCGCCCAACCCCACCGTTTGGAAGGCCTTGATGATGGCATCCGGCTCTCGAAGATCTCGGAACGAGTAGCTTTGCGCGCCGATCTGCACTCCGCGGATAACAGAATTGATCATAGTGGCGCCGCGAAGTTTCCCGGCCGGGACTAGTGCGCCCGCACATCCCGCCAAGAGGAGCTTCCCTGCGTCACGTCGTGAAATCAGAGCCATAATTCCTCCTTAGAAAACGTCAAGATTATGGCGAGAGTATACGGCGTGAACGGGCATGTAGCAAGCATTGGTAAAGGGGCGAACAAAAGTCATCAGTCATCAATCTTCAGTTGTCAGCAAAAGCGGCCCGTCCTTAGGCCGACTGAGAACTGATGACTGACAACTGACGACTTTTAGAAAGGAATCTCGTGGTCGTCCAAGAGTTGAATCCCTGCGGAGGTAAGCTGGTACGTGGCCAAGTGGCGCGGCGGTTTGCGCTTTTCCTCGACCGCTTGCACGTACTCATCCTCTTTCAGGTAGCGGATGGTGACTTTATCCTTCAGCACGTCCATCTTTCCGTCATAGATGTCCAGGCTTTCCCAGAGCTGCTTCAGGTTCTGCCCGTCAAAGGAATAGAGAACCACCGAGAGGCGCAGTTGGCTCTTCCCGAGGCGGAAACCATAAATCAAGAACCGGAGGTCGTCCCAGGCAAGCTGGGGGAGCATTTCATAATGCAGGTCGGTGCGCGGAACGAAATTTGTGACGGACGCTAGATGGCTCTTGCCCTCGCTGCTTAGGAAAATCGCCACCACATTCTGACGGTCAAAGTCGGTCCAGCCGAAGGTGTACCCCGCGCCAATAACCATTTGGCCTTTCCAAGGTTGCGCGAAAGCCGCCGACATAGCTACCTCGGGATAGTGCAGAAGGGAGAAGACATTCTCCAGTTCGCGACGCGTTTCCACGTCCGTCGGCGTGCGATTGGCCATCCACTCCGACATGTGATCCACCACCAACTTTTGAATCTGGCTGGTAATGGGCCCGGCATCTTCCAGCATCACACCGGGAAGCTGCTTCGCCAAGTCGTTGATGCGCGCGGGCAACCCGGTGGGCGGCGGTGGCGGTTTCTTTTTCCCATCTGCGGCGCCCACACCGAGTACGACGGTGAGTAACACCAACGGAATGTGGAAAAGGACGGATTTTCGACTCGACAAGACACCCATGCTTTTTACCCTCACGCGAAATCTTACCGCAGACTCGAAACTCGAAACTCGAAATTCGATGTTTGGCCCGCGAATTTCGAGTTTCGAATTTCGATTTTCGTCCTTTCCTAGCGCATCTCCAGCAGGACCTTCAATGCCGAAGTCTGCTCCAAATACTCGAAGGCCTCAAGTCCCAGTTCCAACGGAAACGTTTTGGTAATCAGAGGGTGAACCGTCACGTAATTCCGGCGGAGCAGCTCGAGAGCCGGAGCAAAGACGCCGCAACGGGAGCCGAGCAAAGTGACCTCATCCACCACCAATTTGGTAGCATCGAAGTTCGCTGCGCCGTGAAAAGTTGATTTCATCACCACGGTGCCGCGCGGCTCCACCAGGCGCAGCGCCTCGCTGATGCCGCGCGGCGAGCCCGTTGCTTCCACGGTCACGGGAAAGCTGCTGGGGGTAAGCGCGTCATCGCCTTCGCGCAAAACCCGGACGCCCCAGGCGCGCGCCAGATCCAATTTCCATCCATGCCGGCCAATCAGTGTGACCTGTGCCCCGGCATGCTTCAGCACCTGCGCCACCAGCAGCCCCAAACGTCCGTCGCCGATAATGGCCACTCGCGTCCCCGGTGGGAGGGCCATTTGCTCCAGGATTTCACATGCCGCCGCCACAGGCTCGGTGAAGGTCGCGGCGGGGTCAGAAATCTCGTCGGGGACTTTGTGCAGATTCACTACCGGCAGAGTCACATACTCCGCGAATACTCCCGGGCGGTTCACGATCCCCAGAACCGTTCGATGCGGGCAATGGCGGCCCAGACCCTTCCCGCACCATGGGCAATGGCCGCAGGCAAGATTGATTTCCCCCACCACGCGCCGGCCCACCCACTGCGGGTCGTCACATTCCACCGCGCGCCCGACGAACTCATGGCCAGGAATGCCGTGAAAACCTGAATAGCCTTTCAGGATTTCCCGGTCGGTGCCGCAGATGCCCGCCAGCAATACTTTGATCAACGCCTCGCCCGGCGCACGCTGCGGTTTCGCCACTTCGCGCAGGGTGAGTTTGCCATCGAAGTAAAGTGCCTTCATAATTTTCGATTGACGATTGCCGACTGCCGATTTTCGATTGCCGATTGACGATTTGAGGTGTCTCGATTCAATTGTCAATCGACCCTCAAGATGTTTTCAATCGTCAATCATCAATCGGCAATCGGCATTTGCTCGAAGGCTTCGGCGATCTTATCGTCCTGGTCTTCCCCAACCGTTCGCAAGTCGACAAGGAACTCGTCCTGCTCGACGCGCCCAAGGATAGCGGGCTTCTGGCGACGGAGCGTTTCCTCCAACTCCGCCGCGCTGTGCTGACGATGCCGGACCGCCACAAGCGATGTATCGAGCGTCTGGCCGGGAGTGGAGCCACCGCCGATTACGGATTCGCCATCCCGGAGGACAGCCGTGAAACCCGGCCGCGCGGAAATCCTCTTGGCCAACCGCTCCGCCCGCAAAGCAATTTCCTTCTTGGAAAGGCGCATCATTCGCAGCGCCGGAATGGAATCCAGACGCCCCTGCAAATAAAGGGAGACGGTTGCTTCCAGTGCGGCAATCGTCAGTTTATCCACGCGCAGCGCGCGAAACAGCGGGTTCTTCCGTACGCGTTCGAGGGGTTCGCGTTTCCCCACCAGGATTCCCGCCTGCGGGCCCCCCAGCAGCTTGTCGCCGCTGAAGGTAACGACGTCGGCGCCGGCTTTCAAGCTCAGGCCGGCGGGCAGTTCATCACGCACGCCGCAAGGAGTGAGATCAACCAGGCAGCCGCTGCCCAAATCCTCTAGCAGAAGCAGATTGTGCTGGTGGGCCAATTCCGCCAGCTCCTCCAAACTGGGCCGTTCCGTAAAACCCACGATGCGGAAGTTGCTTGGGTGCACTCGCAACAACACCCGGGTTTGCTCGTTGATGGCCGCGGCGTAATCACTGGCGCGCGTGCGGTTGGTGGTGCCGACTTCGCGCAGCACCGCACCGCTTTTCACGCAGACGTCAGGAATGCGGAACGAGCCGCCGATTTCGATCAGCTCACCGCGCGACACGATGACTTCTGAACCCTCCGCCAGCGTGTTCAGGGCCAGAAAGACGGCGGCGGCGTTGTTGTTAACCACCAGCGCCCGCTCGGCGCCCAACAGCCGGCCGAAGAGCCGGTCGGTGTGGACATCGCGTTGGCCGCGTTCGCCGCGCTCCAGATCAAACTCCAGGTTGGAATAGCCCGCGGCGGCCTGGACCAGGTGAGCAAGCGCTTCCTGCGCCAGCGGCGCGCGTCCCAAGTTGGTGTGCAGGATGACCCCCGTGGCGTTGATGACAGGCTCGAGCGAAAACCGCGCCACGGCTTCGGCTTCCTTGAGGATTTCTTCTTCCAGCCATTCGGCCGAAACGTTCGCCACACTGCCGCAGGAGATTCTTTCCCGCAAGCCCTGAAGGACCCTTCGCGTCGCCTCCACCACCAGCCGATGGCCCACTCGCCCTTCGAGCTCGCGCAAGCTTCGGCGATTCAGTAACTCATCCACGGCGGGAATCTGGCGGAGTAAGCTGCCGGCTGCGGGTTCGGAACCACTCGGGGAGGTGTCCATAGCACGTGATTCGGGATTCGGGGCACGGGACACGGGGCTCGGGATACGCGATTAGGGACACGGGATTCGGGATCAGCTCCTTATGCTTTTCATAATAGCATTAACGCAATCCAAAAATCGGAATTGAGCCCGAATCCCCAATCCCTAACCCCGAATCCCGAGCCCCATGTCCCGTGTCCGTCCGACATTTCAACACAGTCGGCTATTGCCGTCAACTTTCCGGTTGACGCGACTCGTTTCAAACGGAGTATAATTCCGACTCCTGGGCTGGACTTGAGGCGCACGCGTGACAGTTGACGAAGAGTTGAACAAGCTTGACGACGATATTCGCCGTCTCAAGATTGAATACGAAGTCTATTTTAGTGGCGGGTCTCCCCGCCCTCCGCACGATACCCTCTACCGTGTGGAAATCATGATTAAACGATATTCCAGCGAACAGTCCAAGTTGAACTTCAGCCAGCGCTTCCGCTTTACGAATCTGGCGCAGAAGTACGCCGTCAACTCGAACCTTTGGCGGCGTAAGCTCCAGGAAAAGGAAGAAGGACGCAGCCTGACCGGCCCGCAGAAGCGGCCGATAGAGGTGCCTGCCGGGGATGGCACGGTGCGCCTGGTCTTTTCGGATCCGGACGCGGAAAGGGAAAAGGTCAGCCAACTTATGCAAGCGATGCAGGAGGCCAGGAGGCTGGCTGGGGAGACCCTCAGCCCCCTTGACGCCGCCGCCTTCCATAAATTCATCAAAGACAAGACCAAGCAGGTAAAAGACGCGCTGGGCTGCGACAAGGTGCAGTTCTCCGTTTCCGTTGAGGGCGGCAAGGTTAAGTTCAAAGCCACGAAAGCGGAATGAGGAAAGTCAGGAGCTAGAAGCTAGAAGTTAGGAGTTAGAAGTCAGGAGTCAGAAGTTAGGAGTCAGGAGGAGGACCTTTTCACCCTATCTCTTTATTGTCAGAGAGCATTGCAATGTCGATGGCATCGATCATTCATATTTCACAGTGCCTTCCACCGCTGTTTTTTGGTCGCGGCAGGGATTCGAGTTCTGACTCCTGACTCCTGACTCCTAGCTCCTAACTTCTAGCTCCTGACTCCTGCTCTTTCCAAAGAGGTTTCCATGCGCAAAATTTCTCGGGCGCTGATCAGCGTTAGCGACAAGACCGGTATCCTTGAACTTGCCTCCGGACTCCTGTCGCTGGAAGTCGAGTTGCTTTCGACGGGCGGCACAGCAAAACTCCTCCGCGAGAAGGGCCTGCAGGTGCGGGATGTCTCGGATTTGACGGGATTCCCGGAGATGCTCGATGGCCGGGTAAAAACCCTTCATCCGAAAGTCCACGGCGGCCTTTTGGCCATACGCTCAAACCCTCAACATCAAGCGCAGGTAAAGGAACACGGCATCGAGTTCATCGACATGGTGGTAGTGAATCTTTATCCCTTCGAAAAAACCGCCATGAAGCCGGACGTGACCTTGGAAGAGTTGATCGAGAACATCGACATTGGCGGTCCCTCGATGCTGCGCTCGGCCGCGAAAAATTTCGCGGATGTCACGGTTCTTGTGGACGCCGCCGATTATCCCGGGGTCCTGGAGGAACTGCAGAGGAATAGCGGGAGTGTTTCGCGGGAAACGCGTGCCCGGTTGGCGCGCAAAGCGTTCGCAACGACGGCGGCTTATGACAGTGTTATCTCCACCACCTTGCAAAAAATGGCCCATGGCGAATTACCTGAAACGCTCCATCTGAACTACCGGAAAGTGATGGATTTGAGGTATGGCGAGAATCCCCATCAGAAGGCCGCGCTCTATCGCAGTCCCACCACGGCCGGACGGGGCTTGGCGGCGGCTCCGCAACTCCAGGGCAAGGAACTCTCCTACAACAACCTCGTGGACTTGGAGGCTGCCTGGCGTCTGGTGCAGGAATTTGAAGAACCGACTACGGTCATCATCAAACACACCAACCCCTGCGGAGTGGCCACGGGTACAACGCTGGTGGAAAGTTACCAGCGCGCCCTGGAGGTGGACCCGGTTTCGGCCTTCGGATCAGTGATCGCCTTCAATCGCGCGGTGAATGGACCCACAGCGGAAGAGTTGTCAAAGCTTTTTGTGGAGGCCGTCGTGTCACCGGGTTATGAGGCGCCCGCGCTCGAGCGGTTGGCCGGCAAGAAAAACCTCCGTCTCCTCGATATGTCGGCGACGGCCGGCGACGACTTGGGACTCCAGTTGAAGGCTGTAGGTGGAGGGTTGCTCGTCCAAACACCCGATTCTCTGCCGGCGCAACCCCATCTGTGGAAATGCGTCACGGAACGCCAGCCTTCCCCGGAAGAGACGGAGGCCATGATCTTTGCCTGGCGAGTCGTGAAGCATGTCAAATCGAACGCCATCGTTTTTGCGCGGCTAGGAGTCCTGGTGGGCGTGGGGGCCGGCCAAATGAGCCGCGTGGACTCCGTCAAGCTGGGAGCAACTAAGGCGCGCGATTTGAAGCACGCGTTGGAAGGCACCGTGCTTGCTTCCGATGCCTTTTTTCCTTTTCCCGATGGAGTGGAAGAAGCGGCGCGAGTCGGCATCACGGCGATTGTGCAGCCGGGCGGGTCGGTTCGCGACAACGAAGTCATCGCCGCGGCCAACCAGCACCGCTTGGCGATGCTCTTAACCGGAGTACGTCACTTCTCGCATTGAGGCGCCCACCCAGCCTCTAGCACAAGTCAGCTTCGGGGTGAAGACAAACCTCCGCTCTCCTGGGGCGGAGACTCAGGGGAAAGGGGCGGAATTCTGAATTCCGGCGAGAACGCGCAACTTCCTGGCTGGCGTGGCGGTGTTAAGACTTCGGGGCGTAATAGCCGTCGCGCGCCACAACGTGGTACTTCACCTTCTTGCCCTTCTCATTGAAAATCTCGAGCGGATTTCCCTGGTCGTCTACCACCGCAACCTTAAGCTTGTGGAACCGGCCGTCTTTAGTCGCGTTGGTGGGAACGAAACCCAAACTATATTGCATGCGAAGTTGCTGCGCGATTTGCTGGTAATCGCTCGGCACTTCCTGCTCGAAGCGCGGGAAATACGCCTGACCGCCGGAGTAGGAGGCGATGGTTTTGAGCGCATTTTCGGCCTGCAAAGTCGTGATGTTGTCGCCTCTGGGGCTGCGAACGGTCATGAATTCCAGGATGCTGACGGGGTAGATGGGTGTGTCCGATGCCCTCACGATTTTCAGGCACTGATCGTAGGTCAGCTTGCTGAAGGTATCCACGCCGGTGACAACGGCCACAACGGCTTTGCGCCCGTGCACCTCCTTCATTCGGTCCAAGACAAAAGCCAGCGCGTCGTAAAGGTTGGATTCACTAAAGCCGGGGATGCGCAGTTGATCCAGACCCGCTCGCACCTCCGAGCGGTCTTGGGTGAAATCAGTGAGGATTTCAGGTTTCAAGTCAAAAGAGACGACCGCCACCCAGTCTTTGGGGTGTATGACCTCCAAGAAAGCGTAGCTGTATCGAAGCGCTATATATAGGAACCCCCAATAGCGGTTGGCGAACTCAACCAGCATGCATATGGTCATGGGGGCTTCGCCGGTTCCGAAGTTGGTGACAGCTTGCGGGACGCCGTCGTCATACAACTGGAAATTCTTTTTTCCCAGGTTCTGGAGCGGGCTTCCATTGCTGTCGACGACCATCACATCCACGTTGACCAGACTGGTAGTAGTGGAGAGCGTATAGATATCGTTGGGATTGATCTTCTCGGGTTTCTTCTCCGGCTGCGTGGGTGACGGCTGCGTAGGAGACGGTGTATTTTTCTTTGGCACCAGAACTGTTTCGCCCACGTCCGGCTGCGGTCCCGAGGTTTGCTGCTGCCCAGTCGGCGATGGCTCCTGGGGCTGGGCAAACCACTTGGGCGGAAAGCTCGCCAAGACCAGCACCCCTACAACTCCCAATACCAGAGTAATTGGCAGATACCGTTTCTTGTTTTTCATGCAGCACCCTCCGCAACGCCCCGAAGTAACATTGTGTATGATGCCACTCGCACCCGCTTGGGTCAACTCAAAGGCGACAGAAGTTTATGGGCTCCTCACCGCCTGCAGCCCACGCGGACAAACGACGTCCAGTGGAGTCGGTCGGTCGCCTGGTTTATTTCCGGGGAATAGTACCCAAGTACTATTGCCAAGGTCCTGAGTGGGCATTACAGTGACGCTCGAACGTGAAGTGTGGTGTCCGGCAAGTTATAGATGTTGCTTGACATTTTGACCGTTTTGGCAAAAATGCAAGCGCTAGGAAAAATGTGTCGGAGCATATTGACATTCAGTAAATAATCGCTTAGGCTTTCCCCCAGATTTCTATCTTTGCTGTTTGACTTCTGGAGGAAGGCCATGAGAAATTACTTCCTAGCATTTTTGCTTGCTTTAATGGTTGTACTGAGCAGTGTTTCGGTTCGGCGGAGTGTAGCAGGAATCGGTGGAACACCACCTCCCATCCCCCCCCCGAATTATTTGGGAATTGGTGGGACGCCACCCCCCATCCCCCCACCGAATTATGTGGGAACTGGTGGGATACTGCCGAACTGAGTTGCTTCTGGCGCGCAAGTTGACAGGCGCGGAAGCAACGAAAGGCGAAGGTTACTTTCGTGCCGTTGAAGGGTGACCAACTTCTTCTCTATGGCGTCCAATACGCGACGTATGCGCTTGAGGTGTGGGTCTGCGCATCACTCGTCTGGGGAGAGCGGTGGCGTCGCCTAAAAGGTCTTGGGCTCTATGTGACAAGTTTATTCTTGCTGGACGGCGTAGCGCGTCCAGCCGTTAGCAATTTCTTCGGTGCTGGATCCATCCCCTTTTACTATTTCTATTGGATAACAGACGTGGTGCTTGCCCTGGGGGCCTTTGCGGTGGTCTGTGGGTTCTTCCGGCGCGCCTGCACACGGGAAGAAAAGCTGTGGAGCTTTGTTCGCCTCTTACTCATTTTCGTCTTTCTAATTGTTTTGGGAGTCACAGCCCTTTCTATTACCCGCCATTATGCGCATCTATACATTATGTATATCATCGAGCTCAGCCAAAACCTCTACTTTACATGCCTGATCTTGAATACCTTGCTTTACGTCATGCTCCAGCAACTCGCTATTGATGACGACGAATTAGGGTTGCTGGCATGCGGGATGGGTGTGCAATTTGCCGGCGAGGCAGCGTGCTTCGCACTGTTACACTTGACGGCTGACAACAGCATGGCGAGAGGGCTGACGAAGTTCCTGGCGCCGAGTTGTACCCTGGCCATGTTGTGGATTTGGGTTTATGCCATTGGCAAGACACCCCAAACTGTTTCCGCTCGATTCATGCGTGGAAGGAATGAAGCCTTGGTAGAGGCTGTTGGTGATTAGCGTGTTGCAACGAGGTGGAATATGTTTATGGCGGCCCTGATTTTGATGGTTTCCACTGGGCTGTTTTTCTTCTATCTCCAGGCGGTCTGCCAAAAGATCTTACGCCGGCAGTTCACGCAAGAGTTTTTCCAATCGATCGTCAACGCCAATCGTCTGGAGTTCCCATCGGTTCGGAAGGCGATCGAAAACTTTGGCTCTCCCGTGGAATACCCACGGCTGACGGTGACGCTCAAGTGCGATTTCCTGGCGCTTACCTACCTCCTCAAAAATGCTGCCAACGTCAATCAGCACTATAGCTATGAAGAGCGTCTTTTGATTCTTTACTTCAAGTTGGTCTTCGTTTCTCTGGTTACGCGCCACTGGCTGAAATTGCGCGAAACGCCGGCCGCCTTGAAGTTGACCGCCATCCTCCAGTATTTTGCCAACGTAGTGGGAGAGCGTGTAAATACGGTGAGATTCGGAAACCTGACGGCTTCCGACTATCTCCTGAACCTCTAATTGCCCCCGCCCTCTAGGATATCCCTGGACTCCCTGTCTTTGTCGGCGCATCTTAGTTGCCGGTTCAGTTGCTGTAGAAACGCGCTTGGAGCACCGAAACTCATTGTGAATTCAGGCTTGGCGGTCAGTCACTACCGCAACAGGAATCCAACTACGCCGTGATGGTATTTTCCGGGCCGCTTTTTCCCCCTCCCCTGCCCATTCACTTTGAGTTGACCCCACCCTCAACCGGGTGTATGAATCATGGCAGCCGATTCATGCGCCATCGGGCGCAAAAGGTGCGTGGCTATGTTCAAAACCGCCCTGCGAGTTGTGACCCTTGCGTTGTGCGCCATTATTGGCCTCTGGGCCGTAGGTCATGGATTTGCCCTGGCGGCTACGGTCAGCGCCCCCAGCCACGAAGACATGCTTCAGTACCTGTTGGAGGTGAGCGTCTCCATAGCGGGCGGGGTGTGCGTGCTGTCAGTTGCGGTCAATCAACTGAATTGTTGGCGAACTCACCACAAGGACGGCGGGCTGATCTGAATTGTCGATTGACGATGGCCAATTGACGATGGAATGGACCAAACGTCGAATAGCCATCGCCAATCGAGATGCGATTCGATCCACAATCGTCAATCAACAATCGCCAATTCTATGACCAATGAGATGCCGGAGGTTTCGTCATTCCCTCGGCCCGATTCTAGTGATATATTGATAGCACGCGCTTTGCTTGACTGTAGTAAAGGGCGTAAAATGGCATAGTAAGTTCGTTTTGCCGTTCTGCTCCGGACGGGGACCCGGTGTAAGGGATTTCTCTCCCTAGTTGGTTGACGTTCATGTTTGACGCACTCCAAGACCGGCTGCAAAAGGTTTTCAAGACCCTCCGTATCCAGGGAGTCCTGAACGACGAGGTGGTGGACCAAACCTTGCGCGAGGTGCGCCTGGCGCTTCTTGATGCCGACGTTAACCTCAATGTTGTAAAGGAGTTGCTTGACCGTGTCCGAGTCAAGGCCCGGGGCGAAGAAGTTCGCTCCAGCTTTTCGCCGGTGCAGGAAGTCATCCGCATCGTTCGCGACGAGTTGATTGCGATCCTCGGTCGCGAAGCCTCGCTGCTGACTTTTTCGAAGGAGTACCCCACGGTCTTCCTCATGGTCGGCCTTCAGGGCTCCGGGAAGACCACCACTTCCGGCAAATTAGCGCTTTGGCTTGCCGGACGCAAGCGCCGCCCGATGTTGGTCTCGACCGACGTATACCGCCCCGCCGCGCGAGAGCAGTTGGCGATAATCGCCAAAGCCGTTCAGATTCCGATTTTTGCGGGCACGGGCATCAACTCGCCCATAGAACTGGCCATGGCCGCGCGCAAGGACGCCGCCGACCGCGGCCACGACGTGCTGATTGTTGACACTGCCGGCCGCCTGCACATTGACCAGGAGTTGATGAACGAAGTCAGTGAATTGCGCACCAAGCTGCGGCCCAGCGAAGTCCTGCTGGTGGCCGACGCCATGATCGGCCAGGACGCCGTGCGCAGCGCGCTGGAATTCCACGAGCGGCTGGGTACCACCGGCGTGATCCTGACCAAGCTTGACGGCGACGCCCGCGGGGGCGCGGCACTTTCCATTCATCACGTCACCGGCCAGCCCATCAAGTTCATGGGCATCGGCGAAAAATACGATCAACTGGAAGTCTTCTACCCCGAGCGGATCGTCTCCCGCATCATGGGCATGGGCGACATCCTTTCGCTCATTGAAAAAGCCGAGCAGAAGATCGACAAGCAAAAAGCGATTGAAGTTCATCGCAAGCTTCAGACCGATACTTTTTCGTTGGAAGACTTCCGCGATCAACTTACCCAGGTGCGCAAGATGGGGTCGATGGAGCAGATGCTGGGCATGCTCCCCAAAGTCGGTATTTTCAAAGATGCCAGCAAGGTCAAAGTGGAAGAGAAAGAGCTGATTCACATCGAGGCGATTATCGATTCCATGACTCCCCAGGAGCGCCGCAATCACGAGATCATCAATGGCAAACGGCGCAAGCGCATCGCCAGGGGCAGCGGGACTTCCGTCCAGCAGGTAAATCAGGTCTTGAAACAATACTTCCAAATGCGGAAAATGATGAAGTCCATGAGTCAGAGCCTGCTGGGACCGGGACTCAGCAAGTTGCAAATGCCGGCACGACCAGGGGCGTGATAGTCTCCGTGAGGCGAGATCAACGACGACTAAATGAATTTTCGATTGCCGATGGCCGATTGACGATTAATAAAGACCCATTAACAATCGTCAATCGACAATCAAACATCAAAAGGGGGAAGATTGTTAAGAATACGCTTGGCTCGAACGGGGGCCAAAAAGAAAAGTAGTTACCGAGTGGTAGTGATCGATCGCGAGAGGGCCCGCGATGGGCGCTTTGTGGAAATTGTCGGCCATTATAATCCCCGGCGAACGCCGCCGGAGATCGTGCTGAAACGCGAGCGCGTTGATTATTGGATCGGTCGAGGGGCGCAGCCTTCAGAAACGGTTCAGAGTTTCTTGAAGAAGCTTCCAGCGCCGGCGCCAGCGCCAGCGGCCTAAACGATGAGGCCGGCCCCTGTGCCCATCGCGGCGCCCGCACCAGTTGCGGTTATGCGTTCTCAAACACGCTGATTCCGACCAACCTTTGCACGTCAGCTCAAGTGCGCGGGAGGGCCAGATGAGAGAGTTAATCGAAGCCATCGCCAAAGCGCTAGTGGATAATCCGGAAGAGGTTTCTGTGCGGGCAGTGGAGGGCGAACAAGTAACCGTCTTGGAATTGCGGGTGCATCCCTCCGACTTGGGGAAGGTGATCGGAAAGCAGGGGCGGACGGCTCGCTCCATCCGCACCATCCTCAACGCCGCCGGCATGAAGCTCAAGAAGCGCTTTACGCTGGAGATCCTGGAATAGGGGGCCTTTCGTCTCCCATGCGGTCAGAAGTGGCGTGCGGGGGGCGAGTCTGTGTGAAAACGTCGGTTAGCGCGCTGTAGCGGGGGTCTCTGACCGCCGAAGTTGCTGATTCTCAAAGCCGGCGGTCAGAGACCGCCGCTACAAACCCAGGTTTCCACACAGGCGCGGAAGAGGCATTGGCGCAAAACGTACCCGGGCAATTCTTGGCCATCGCACGCATTCTCCGGCCCCAGGGGCGCAAGGGAGAAGTTGCGGCGGAGATCCTCACTGATTTCCCCGCGCGATTCCAGCAGCTCCCATCCGTGTTCCTGGAAGTTCCCGGCCAAGCTCCGAAGCCCGTCAACGTGGAGTCCAGTTGGCCGCACAAGGGCCGGATCATCCTGAAATTTTCAGGAATCGACTCCATTGAGAGTGCCTCGGGCCTGCGCGGGCTCCAGGTTTTTATCCCGTGGGAGCAACGCACCCCGCTTCCCCCGCACCATTACTACTTGTGCGAATTGCACGGATGCCGTGTTATCTGGGAACGCCAGGGGCAGGAGATTGGGACGGTAGCCGAAGTCGAGTCCACGGGCGGTGTGGATGTGCTCCACGTCAGGCGTCCGGACGGAAAAAGTGAAGTGCTTATTCCCCTGGCGCAGGAAATCTGTACGCGGATCGATCTCGCCGCCCAGACCATCGTGATCGACCCGCCGGAGGAGCTGTTGGATTTGAACGAGTAGGGCAGGACGCTGGAGAAATTATGAATTCTGAATTCTGAATTATGAATGCAAGAGCACTTTGCCAGAATCGATCGCGGCTGGGACTCGACTGTTTTCAGAATTCATAATTCAGAATTCATAATTTGCTGATTCCAGCTTCCAGCACCGAGACCCATGACGTTTGACGTGGTCACCATCTTCCCGGACTTCTTCCGCAGCATCCTGGAGCACGGGCTGCTGAAGAGAGCCATGGCATTGGGCCACGCCACGATCCGGCTGCACGACTTGCGGGAACATACCGACGACCGCCATCGCACGGTGGATGATCGGCCTTTCGGCGGCGGGCCGGGCATGGTCTTCAAGCCGGAACCGATTTTCCGGGCGGTGGAAGCGCTCCGCAGCGAGGCGCCGGAGCAAACCCTGCCGGTGATTCTGCTTTCGCCCCAGGGCCGCTTGCTGACCCAGGCCGTAGCAGAGGAACTTTCGCACGCTGAGCGACTGGTTTTGATCTGTGGCCGCTATGAAGGTGTGGACGAACGCGTGGCGGAAAACCTCGCCACCGATGAGATTTCCATCGGCGACTTCGTCCTAAGCGGCGGTGAATTGGCCGCCGCAGTGTTGATGGAGGCCACGATTCGCCTCCTTCCGGGGGTGCTGGGCAACGAAGAGTCGCGCGAGCAGGATTCCTTCGCAGTCCCGCCAGGCGCGCCAGCGGAAGTCCGGCACGGGTTGCTCGACTGCCCGCATTACACGCGCCCGGCGGAGTTTCGCGATTGGAAAGTACCGGAAGTTTTGCTTTCCGGTAACCATGAGCAAATTCGCCAATGGCGGCGACGGCGGGCGCTGGAAAAAACCTGGAGGCGCCGGCCCGACCTGCTCGCCCAGGTTCCCCTGAGCGAGGAAGACCGGCAGTGGCTGGAATCGCTCATGGGTGCGGAGATGTAGAGGCGGCTTTACGCCGCCATGTGGCGAGGTAAACTCGCTGCTACAGTTTTTGACATTTTATTTCGAGGCCGGCGCGGCAAGGCTAAAATTCTGCCCCTGTGAAGTGCTCTCGAAAAGTTTGGGAGAATAGAAATATGAATGCGCTCGAAAAAGTTGAACAAGCACAGATGAAGAAGGACGTCTCGTCGTTTCGCCCCGGCGATACGGTGAAGGTGCACGTCAAGATCAAAGAAGGCGAAAAGGAAAGAATCCAGGTCTTCGAAGGCACCGTGATCGCCCTTCGCCGCGCTCGCAATCACTCCACGTTTACGGTCCGCAAGATTTCCTTCGGCCACGGCGTGGAGCGCATCTTCCCCGTGCACTCGCCCATCGTCGACAAGGTTGAGGTAGTGCGTTCCGGCCGCGTGCGCCGCGCCAAGCTCTATTACCTCCGCAAGTTGCGTGGCAAGGCGGCTCGTCTGCGCTCCCTGCAAACCGAACAAGAAGCGTAATTCGCCCGCTCGGTCGTACGGCGTTTGAATCCCAGAGCGGGGCCATCTCCTCCCCAGGGATGGTCCCTCCTCCCCTCTTTCTGCACAGCCCGCTGGTGGAATCACGTGGCCGCTCGGCATCTTCGCGCGCCGCGAAGAAAACGCTCACCACAGAGCGCACAGAGACCACAGAGAAAAGTACTTCTGCCTGCTGGGGTGGGGGTTACGGTTCCTTAGTCTGTTGACCCACAAATTTTGTCTGCGTCTTTTCTCCGTGACCTCTGTAATGCCAGGCCGTAAAATCTTGTTTTTTTAGCAAGCTTTTTTCCAACTGCCTTACCAAAGGTGCATAAATAGGGGCTTTGGAAGGGTCAATTGCTTACCCAAGAGATTTTGTGTTTGATTGCGGCTCCGCCGCGCTGTGGCCTCTGTGGTGAAATCCTTTTTGGGTTGCGGCGTAGATGCGCAGCCTTGCATTTCCGCAACCGAAACTTTTCTCTTGACAAGGTTGTTCCCGATATATAGGATCAGCACCTATAGGAGCTAACGTGATTGGAATCGACACCAAAATCAAACGCGGCAGTGGCGAGCTGGCCATCCTGGCGCTGCTCGACCATGAGCCCTTGCACGGTTACGAAATCTCCAAGCGCATCGCGCAGCAAACCGGCGGCGTCCTCCAGTTCAATCTGGCCTCGCTCTATCCGCTGCTCTATCGAATGGAAAAACGCGGTTGGGTGAAGGGGAAATGGGAAGAAGCCCAGAACGGTCGCAAGCGCCGCTACTACCACCTGACGCGAAACGGCAAGAAGCAACTGGCGCCGCTGCGCGAAGAATGGGGCATGTTCTTCCAGGCGCTTCATCGCATCGCCGGAGTCGCCCATGCCGGATAATCAAGGATTGATCAGAGAACGCTTGGGTGTGCTGGGGCTCGGAACTCGCCGGGAAGAAGAGATCGTTCGCGAACTCAGCGAGCATTTGGCAGACCACGCCGCCGCCCTCGAAGCGCGCGGAGTGGCGAGAGACGCTGCCGCCCGACATGCTCTCGATTCCGTGTCCAACTGGCCCGAATTTCGCGAGGAAATCCTATCAGCGGAAACTGAGGAGACCACCATGAACTACCGTACCAAAGTCCTATGGCTACCCGCGTTGTGTGCTCTTACCCTGAGCAATGTACTTCTGGCGCTCATGCAGATTTTCGGGCCCCTGCCGCATTTTCATTGGTTGGGTGCGGGCAAGAGCATGGAGCCTTTCTATATGTTCGGTGTTCCCTGGCTCATCTCGCAGCCCCTGGTGGGGGCGGTTGCGGCATATTGGTCGCGACGGGCGGGCGGCGCCGTGCGGCACCAGTTACTCGCCGCTCTGGCCCCGGCGATTGCCTTACTGTGCTTGTTCGTGCTAGTTATTCCGTTTTCAATCATCCTGGATAAGCACGTGCCGTATCATATTCGCCTGAGCGCCTACTTGGTTTTTACTGTGACCTGGGTCCTGCTGCCCGCAGTGCCGCTCTTGATCGGCGCCGCCCCGTTCCTGCGAAAGCCCCAGGCGCAGTCCTGACGCGGCTGTCGTAGCGCTGAACTTTAGTTCAGCCCATGCCAACCTCCCGACCAAGTCGGGACAGGTTCCGGTCGCTACTATGAGTATTCGTTCCTTTGAGTAGGGGGACGCCATGGCGTGCCCCTACTGCCGGAGTCGCAAATGCCGGACAATCGCGGACTTCTCAAATAGTGTTTGGGGGAACTGGGGTTGGCGCCTCGCCGGGAGAAAGAGATTCTCTGCGAACTTGCCGACCACCTGGAAGACCACGCCGCCGCGCTTGAAGCGCGCGGGGTTACGTACGAGGAAGCCTTCCAAGAAGCTCTCAACGGAGTTGTAGATTGGCCCGAATTCCGCGAGGAAATTTTTCGCGCGGAAACTGAGGAGGCAACAATGAATTACCGAGTGACTTATCATACTAAGGTTTTATGGCTGCCCGCTTTGGTCGCTCTCACCTTGAGCAGTGGCCTGCTGGCCCTTTTTCAATTTTTCGGCCTTGTTCCGCGCTTTTACTGGCTGAGTAGAACTGGTCTGAGCATGCATCCATTCTTTACGTTTTATCTTCCGTGGCTCATCGCGCTGCCCGCGATTGGCGCGGGCGCGGCCTTCTGGTCGCAGCGCGCCGGAGGAAAAGCTATTCATCGGCTGCTCGCCGCACTGGCTCCACCGATCGGTATGCTGGGTTTCTTCTTGATTGCCCCGTTTCTATCTCTGCTCATTTATATGCTTGTTCCCTTGTTCACGCACAGAGCTGCACACGCACAATTCGGACCCACCGACGTCGCGTCCCTAATAACCGCGGTCCTTGTTCTGCTGGTAAGTTGGGTGCTGCTGCCGGCTGTCGGGCTATTGCTGGGAGCCGTACCCTTCCTGCGAAAGCCCAAAAGTCATCAGTCATCAGTTCTCAGTTGTCAATAAAAAGCCCCGCGCGGGGTGGCTTTTACTGAAAACTGATGACTGACAACTGACGACTGTTTGCGCGGGTTTGGAAGTGCAGGGCTTCAGTACGTCGCTCTTCCGCCGGAGATGTCGTAGCACTGGCCGGTGGTGAACGACGCCTCCCGCGAAACCAGGAAGTGGACGAGCGCGGCGATCTCTTCGATAGTCCCCGTGCGGCCCATGGGGATGCGGCTCACCATATATTGCACGGTTTCCTTGGCGATGCCGTCCAGGATTTTGGTTTTGATTACGGCGGGGGAAATGGCATTGACGGTGATATTGCCTTTGGCCGCCACTTCCTTGGCGAGCGCCTTGGTCAGGCCGATGACGGCGGCCTTGGTGCTGGAGTAGGGAATCAGGGCGGGGTTCCCTTCTTTGCCGGCAATGGAAGCGACGTTCAGAATTCGCCCGTAGCCTTGGGCCAGCATCCCGGGAATCACCGCCCGGCACATCAGGAAAACTCCTTTGAGGTTGACGGCGTATACCTGGTCAAGATCGCTTTCCTCGAGCTCCCACAGGGGCAGGGTCCGTCCGGTAATCCCCGCGTTGTTCACCAGGATTTGAATCGGGCCAAGCTGCCGCTGAACCTCTTCAATGGCCTGTTGGACGGAAGCGGCTGAGCTGACATCGCAGAGCAGGCTCACGCCTTTCAGGCGACCCGCCACCTCTTCTGCGGCGGCGCGGTTCGTGTCGAGGATCGCCAGGCGCGCGCCGGCTTCCGCCAATCGGGTGGCAATGCCTTCGCCGATTCCCTGCCCTGCGCCGGTAACCACGGCAACTTGTCCCTGTAAGGAGAAAAAGTTTTCATTCGCCATAAATAAGAGTAACGCACTCCTTTTCGGTTGTGAGGCAGATGATAAGATACACGAGTCTTACAAATCGTACAGGAGATTTACGATGAAACGACTTGTGCTCGTTACGTCCGTCCTAATCACCCTATTTCTTGTGGCTGCGTTGTCGCCGGTTTCCTCCCAGACGGCCAAGCCCCAGCCGCTGACTTTGGCGCTCCAATGCGCGGGAGGAGATTGCCCGCTGCTGAAAGGTGCGCCACAGACGGCAGGCATGCGCAGTGGCTATGTCCGCCTGAAGCCGGGTGAGACCGTGGGCTGGCACACGACAGGGAAAAATGAAGAGTCGTTGGTGATCCTGACCGGACACGGAGAAGCACGCCTGGAGGGCCAACAGGCGCGCCCCTTTTCGGCGCCGACTCTGGTTTATATTCCTCCGGCCATGAAGCACAACGTTGCCAACACCGGCAACGGAATCTTGGAGTACGTTTACGTGGTCGCTCCCGCCCAAACTTTGCCATAAGGCCCGTGCCGCCGCCGGCTGGAAATCTCCGCCGAGCCGGAACTCGAGCAAATTGGAGACTGAGGTGACATACTTCACGTCGGTGAATTCTCATCGTGATTTCATATCGTGGTTGACTCTACAGCCGATAGATGTTATAGGACGCGTCAAAGGCATTCGCGGCGCGAAGTGGAGACAGATAGCTGCCGACGAAAGCTGCTTCCTAATCCTGTTGTACGGAGCGCACTATGGACGTCTTTGACAAGGTCAGTCAGCACACCGTCGACCGTCGCGACCGGCAGTTGTCCGTACTGGCACTGGTCATGGTTGTTATCCTGGGAGGAGGCATGGCCTTGCTGATGTATCCTACGGTCTTCGGCAAAGCGGCCGTGATTCCGGTGGCGCCCTCGAAAACCCTCTTCTTCGGTTTTTGCGCGCTGTGCATCCTCATGGTGGTGTATCTGTTCAACCGGCAGTTCGTGGTCCAGAACCTCCGCACGAGCCTCATCGAGGAACGCGAACAATTGGCGCTAGTCCTGCAACAGTCAAGCGCCGAGTTACTGGGAACGTTGATGGGATTCAGCCACTTTCAGGACCGGCTTACCATGGACTTCCGCCGCGCGGCCCAAATCAACGAGCCGCTCTCTCTTCTCTTGGTGCGCATCAACCCTTCGAAGATGTTCGCCCAAGGTCCGCAGGCTCAGGTGGCCTTGGGAGACGCCGCCAAAGTCCTCAGCCGCAAGCTGCGCACGGAAGATTCGCTTTACCGGCTGTCCTCGGAAGTCTTCGGAATTGTCTTCCCGGGCGCCACCGATGCGGCGGCCCAGCAAGCGGTCGATCGTCTTTCGGAAGGATTGGCCGACGCCTCCGGGGCCAGCAACCGCTTCACCGCCGATATCCAAGTTGTAAACTTCCCGGCCCACGTCAGCTCGGCGTCAGAAATGGAACGCCGCGCCGCCGCCATGATCACCGAAGACTGACCGGCAGAGCGAGGCACACATCCTGCCCTTCGCAGTGAAGAATCACTGCTAACCACCTTTCTCTTCAATAACATCGTGGAGAGCCGCGCTCCTTTTTTTCTCCCCGCCTCCCGTATTTCAAGCTAAGTATATTTATTTGAACGAGATAAAGCTTTGAGACATCTTTACGCTAAACAACTAACCCCTTTTGTTTCTGACACATCGTGAAGAACAGCAGGGGAATTAGGAGTCAGGAGTCAGGAGGCAGCACTGCTCTTCCCCATCTACGACCTACGACCTACCACCTACGAAGTCAGGAGTCAGAGTCAGCATACAGTCTACCGCCTACCGTTTACCGTCTATTATCTATCGTCCTCCTTTATCGCGTAACTTATGCAATTTCGGCCAATAAGCCTGACAGATTGTTGTCAATCATCGCCCAATTGGTGAATTCTCGTGTAAAAAGCCGGATTTATAGGTGTACATTTTGTCGCTCTCTATTTGTTTTCATGCACATAGCCGGGTCGATCTTCATTTTTAACATCTCTAAGGGTCAGCGCCCCGTTTCGGACCTTGATCAACGCGTTAATGACCCGCTACAGTGGGGAGCACTTCGCAAATCGGCAATCGACAATCGTAAATCAGCCGCAGGCTGGAATCTTCCATTCTTTGCACGCTCAACAATTTGCTGTCCTTCGAAGCTTGGCGCCGGGGCTCGCAAAAGGCACTCGCTGCCCACGGCCCTTCATTTCCCGTCTTCTGGCTCCTGACTTCTGGCTCCTCACTCATCACTCGCCACTCCCGATAAGTGTATCGACCTACGCTATGGATGTCAAGATAAATCTACAAGGACTAGAGGCTACAAGAAGTCGCTGGAAAGGTAATCGTAGGGCCGAACGGCGTTCGGCCCAGGGCCAGCGCCGCTGGCGCGCGCGCTACGCTGGTAGCACAGCCACTCCTGGCTGTGTGATAGGCAGCACAACCACTGGTTGTGGATTTGAAACAGCACAGGCATGAGTGCCTGTGCTACAGAGGCTCCCTGGGGGCGGTTGAGAGCGTCGAGGAAACAGGGGAAGGCCCTTGAGTAGGTCGCGAGATTGTCTCACCCGCGAAAGTCCCCGATCACTTTGCTCACCACGTCGGCCTTGCGGGGGTGATCCCATTCGTCGAAGAGGTAATCGTCAATGCGGATACCCGCCGCCGGAGAGTTCGTTTTACAATTTCAGAAGGTCTTTGAGCTTTGATGCCACGACAGTCCAGGTACGTTTGTCCACGACGCCTAGATAGCGCGCCAAGCTGGAGCAATGGAGGGTGGCGAGCTTGTGAAGACGAAGCGCCGATGGGGTCTTAAGGTTCGTCGAGCGAAATTCCGGAACGGACGGATCGAGGAGTAGGTCAGAGGGCAGAAGGTGTGTGGGAATGACCGAGGAAATGTATGCCACCAGTATTTCCGGAATGACCCCCACCGGATCAGTCAACAACAAGACCGGACGAATCTTCATGCCCGGCGCATTCCCGAACGGAAACTTGGCGAGATAAATTTCAGCGGGGCGCATCGATCGGTTGTCCATCGTTGAGGGTATAGATGTCTTGCGCGGGGTCATTCAATTCCGCTGACCATTCGGATGACACCCCGGCTGCCCAGGCGGAGCCGGCCTCGTCTTCTTCCGGGATGAAAACGATGACGCGCACCGAACCCGCCGGCAAGCTTTGCGGCACGTTGGCATGGAGCCGGTGCTGGTCGTCAATCTCGCCCTGAAGTTCCACAGCCTTCATGATTGGCATGAGCAGAGTATACGGTACCACCCGGCGTTGAAGCAACTTGCAACTGACGACTGACCACGGACCACGGACAGTTTCTTATGAATTCTGGATGATGAACAGAAATCGGGCCAAAGCGAGTTTGCCCCCAATCAGCAACAAAAAGCCGCGGACCTGGACCCCAGGTCCGCAGTACGCTCGCTCTTGACTGGGAAGCACAGAGGCGTAACATCTAATCCATCTATGGACTCGCTTGTTCGAAGTCTCAAGGAAATGGACTCGAACACCTTTCAGCAGTTCTGCTTTCAGCTGATGGCGGAAAAATACCCATCTGCAAATGTCCGTTATGTCGAGGGCGCATCCGGCGACGAGGGACTGGACCTATTCTGTGGTGATCTGACATGCGGGCCAACAATTTGGCAGTGCAAGTGCTTTCAAGTGGCGCTCGTTGGGAAATCGCAGAAAGAACAAATCAAGAAGTCTCTCCGCGACGCCGAGAAAAGCTCATCGCCGTGTCGTTGGGTGCTGTGCCCCAATATAGATTTCGACACCAAGGCACATAGATGGTTCCAGCGGCTGCAGTCATCGTATGCGGCGAAGGGCCTAACAATCGAACTTGTCCAGAGGTCAGACATCGTCCGGGAGCTGGTTTTTCGCCATACTCTCAGGAACCACTTCTTTCCGGAGGCCCAGCTTCTGGATGTGGTCCGTAAATTGATTGGGAGCTCCGACAAGGTCACTGAAAACGAACTTGAAATGATTCCCGGTGAAGACATAGAGCAGTACATCGAGCGCTTAAGGGCAAAGGACTCTAGATTTGATTACGATGTAACGTTCGGCGGCGACAGGGGCCCTGACGTTTTCCCGCCCCCGGCAGAACCGGGGCTCGTCGCTGCCATCACGGACGGGCGAAAGACGATAAAGGCGTATGCGCGGGACGGCAAGGCTCTTTCATTGGACCCTGTCGGATTCTCGATCACTTTAGCTGGGTCCGGTGTTGATAAAATGGATTCCCTGATCCGTACGGGGCACTCGCAGCAATTCGACGCCGAAGAGATTCACGATTTCAAGGCGACTGTCCCGTTGCTTTCGCATCTAGGACTGGTACCCGGGGAATTTGGTATCGGATTTCGCTCGGCGTCTGCGAGTCAGCCTATCCCGCTCCGGCTCTCTTTTATTGGCGAAAAAGAACGAGTGGTCTATGAAATGCTCGACTTTTACATAATGCGAGCGGGTACAGACGAAGTGGAAATTTCCACTAGGAACGATGACTTACCATTCAGAATTCGATTTGTATTTCCCACTCCGAACATACGAACCACAAAGTGCAAGACTCACATCAAGAAGTTGTTCGCCGGGAAGCACGTTCAACAGGTCCGGAAGGCTGTCGCCGCATTCGGATTGCTGGAAGCTGGGTGTGAAATTGAACTCTATTCGCTAAGGCACGGAAAAAACTTGGCCGTGCTCGGATCGCCACCATTCAGGTTTGATCTCCCTCACCAGAGTGCAGTCTGGCTCGACATGCTTGCTTGCATATCCGAAAAATTCGGAGTGAGCATCAAGCTGCCTGAAACCAGAAAAATTGTTCAGCAAGAGTATGAATCCGTCAGCGTCCTTTATGCGCTCGCCACAGCTGGAACGTTGTCGGTGGACAACATTTCGATGAAGTTAGTGAAAAGTGTGGAAAACTCAAAAACAATCCCTGAGCTTCTTCGTAGCCCCCCTTCCCTCACGATGGTGTACCCAAGTGCGAAGTTCAAACTCTTTGGAACTGAAATCTATCAGGGCGGGTGTGGGATGCATTTAGACAAAGCGGAATTCAGAAGCCTCGATCAAATCCTTCTTGATTTTGAGAAAGCAGAAATCGGAGAAGGGGTTGCGCTATCAATTCGGCCACTGGTGCCGGTGAGATTGTTTCTTACGCAGCAAGTAGAGTTGCCCAGCAAAGCGGGGCAGCCACGGTCAGCGCCTTCATGACCGTTGGTTTTTGCTTATAGTGATATGCCCACGGTCAATCAGAGCGCGATTGACGGTGAGTTGGAGGCCATCCATGAAAGAGATAATCATTCAGAGTTCTTCGTCCCCACCCGTGCTCTGCCGCTCCATTCATTACTGCCTGCGCACAGGATCTCGCGTAAACTGGTCGCGAACTTCGCCCGGTCAGTACGCGAGGATTTGAACCTAAAAGCCGCCGACCTACGGAACAGGTCCGCGCTACACGTGCTGCTCGGGAAACAATCCCGGCATCCAGTGCGAGGCAAGCGCCGCCGGGAAGAGCGGGCGTAGCAGCGCGCGCGGACCCTCCGAGGCGAGTGCCCCCCATCCGATCAAGGCTGAGACCATACGGCCGGCATGGCGCTCGCCCATGCCCACAACGTCGTCGGAGGGGCTGCGGTTGGCGGGGTCCGAGGGGCATTGTCATGGCGGAATTGTAGTCCCAGTATTTCCTCCTAAGCCATTGTAATTAAACATCGCCTTAAGTTATTTGCATGATATACTTGCATTCATACGGCGTAATTGACTTGCATTGACACGGCATAATATACTTGTATTTAAACGACACAATAAACTTGTGCTCGCCCGAAACGGGAGAGGTTATATGGCGACGCCGAATGAGAAACTGGCTGAATCCCTCGATGTGCTCAAAGCGCTTCAACCGGGCGGGAGACGTGTGTTCCGTTCGGACGACCTGGGCCGTGTTCACCGTGAACGGCTGGTTGCGAACGGCTTTCTTCAGGAGGTCATGAAAGGCTGGCTGATCTCCTCCAGCCCGAGCGCACGCGAAGGTGAAAGCACACCCTGGTACGCTTCATTCTGGGAATTTTGCGCGCGCTACTGCAACCACCGTTTCGGCGAGGAGTGGTACCTCTCGCCGGAGCAGTCGCTTTTGCTCCATGGCGAAAGAACGGTCATCCCGGACCAAGTGGTGGTCAACAGCCCGAAAGGCACGAACAACGCCATCGAGCTTCTGTTCGGTACCTCGCTCTACGACCTGAAGGTACCCGCGATGCCGGCCGCGGCGGATCTCGTGGTGAGGGACGGCTTGCGGCTTTTCTCGCCGCCGGCGGCGCTGGTGAGGGTGGTGGAATCCTTCTTCCGGCGAAATCCGGTGGAGACGCAAGTGATGCTGGCGAGCCTGGCGGATGCGTCGGACCTGCTGCGGCTCTTGCTGAATGGCGGCCACTCCGCGAAAGCGGGTTATCTGGCGGGAGCGTTCCGGCAGATGGGCCGGCCCGATTTGGCGAGTGAGATCATTAGCGCGATGAAGAGCGCTGGCTACGATGTGCGGGAGAGCAATCCCTTTGAGGCCGGGCAAATATTCGGCACGCTGCGCCGGGCTCGGCCCCCCATCGTGGGGCGCGTGGAGATGCTCTGGGAGTCGATGCGCGGCGCCGTCGTGGAGGCATTCCCGAAAGCGCCGGGGCTTCCGCAAGACCGGGATGCCTATCTTCGTTTCGTCGATGGAATTTATCAAAGCGACGCCTACCATTCTCTGTCCATTGAGGGATATTCGGTCACACCGGAAGTTATTGAGAGGGTGCGGCAAGGGGACTGGGACCCGGAACATCACGAAGATGACCGGAAGAGCCGCGACGCGCTGGCGGCGCGCGGATACTGGCAAGCGTTCCAGCTCGTGAAAGGATCGGTGGAGAAAGTGATCGCGGGGGAGAATG